>Ga0209382_10001170_pt1 | contig 41870 bp, 40 predicted proteins | sample SoiMetdeltSBSDD5_FD_187599 | JGI IMG/M metagenome (GOLD analysis project Ga0209382, IMG submission 187599) | Bulk soil microbial communities from a Populus tree surrounding site in Tennessee, USA - Soil MetaG P. deltoides SBSDD5 (SPAdes) (version 2) | ecosystem: Environmental > Terrestrial >... | reverse complement strand
CGAGCGTCGCGATCCCCTGGTTTGCCTTCGACAGGACCTGCGGGATGTCCTGGAGGATGTACTTCATCCCCTCGACGTACAGCGAGACGACATCTCGACGCTGGGAGATGGCGATCACCAGCGCCTCGGTCTGCTTGGAGACCCGTTCCGCCGTGCGGTGGCGGGTGCCCGTCTCCATCGAGAGGATCGTGGGGTCCGGCATGAGCTGGACGTTCGCCCAGTGGATCCGCTCCCCCGCGGGGTCGAGAACGATCGCGCCGTCCATCTTCGCGACCTGGTAGAGCAGCGCCGGCGTGTAATCGATGTCCAGCTTGATCCCCCCGCTGAAGAGGAACGACGCCTCGTCGGGCTCCGCGATCAGGATCAGGCCGCCGGTCCGGGCGTGGATGATGCTGTCGATGCCCTCGCGCAGCGGCGTACCCGGCGCCACCATGTCGAGTGCCTGCAGCAGTCGAGGGTTGAGACGAGCCTCGAGTTCATGCAGCCCGTCACCGACATGAGACGCCATCGCGATCCATGATGGCAAAAACCCCTAAATCCGCGCCGGCAGGCGAATTCCGTGTGGACAGGTCGGATTGCCGCTTGTCAAGCAGCGCGGGCCGCGGGGCGCGGCCCTGCGGCGGTGGCGCGCAGCGCGGAACGCAGGGTTCGGTGGGGCGCCAGGCCCTGTGACGCCTCCCCCGCCTCGGGTCCGATGACCCGGCCGAGCCCGAACTTGATCGCCTCGGCGACCCGTCGCTCGGGATGGGCCACGAACCGGAGCTCGCCGGTCAGACCGACCTCCCCGAAACATGCGAGCGGGCGCCCCTGGGTGCCGGCGAGGGTTTGACCGCGGTGCGCCGACGCGAGCGCAAGCGCCACCGCCAGGTCGGCTCCCGGCTCGTCCACCCGGACCCCGCCGGCCACGTTCACGAAGACATCGGCCGCGGCGAGCGATGGCCCGCCATGCCGGGCAAGCACCGCGATCACCATCGCGAGACGGTTGCGATCGATGCCGGTCGCCACGCGCCGCGGCGGCACGATCTCGGTCGGCGCCACGAGTGCCTGTACCTCGACGAGCAACGGCCGGGTTCCCTCCATGGCACAGAGGACGCACGACCCGGGCGCGTCGGACGCCTCGCCGACGAACCGCGCCGACGGGTCGGCCACCTCCACGAGCCCCCCGGACCGCATCTCGAACACGCCCACCTCGCTGGTCGCGCCGAAGCGGTTCTTCAGCGCGCGGAGCGTGCGAAAGCTGCGTTCGCGCTCGCCTTCGAACAGGAGCACGCAGTCCACCAGATGCTCGAGCACCCGCGGGCCGGCGACGCTCCCGTCCTTGGTCACGTGGCCAACGAGGATGACCGCGGTGCCGATCCGCTTCCCCACCTCGGTGATCTGCCCGGCGGCCTCGCGCACCTGACCGACGGAGCCGGGAGCCCCGGTCATGCCCTCAGTGTGGAGCGTCTGGACCGAATCGATCACGCAGACGGCGGGGCGCTCCGCCTCCAGCGCAGCCAGGACCGCTTCGACTGAGGTCTCCGCCAGCACCGGCACGGCCAGCGACGCATCGCCGAGCCGCTCAGCCCGCAGCCGGACCTGTGCCGCGGACTCCTCCCCGGAGACATAGAGCACCTTGCCGCCCGCGTCCGCGAGGTTACCCAGCGCCATTCCGGTCAGCGTCGACTTCCCGATGCCGGGCGAGCCGCCGAGCAGGACGACCGAGCCAGGCACAACGCCCCCGCCCAGCACGCGATCCAGCTCTGAGATCCCGGTCAGGAGTCGGCCCACGTCCGGCGCCCGCACGTCGCGCAGCGGCACCGGCTTCGGCGCCGGCTCGGCGCCACCGGCCGCGGCGCGAGCGCTCCCGCCCCTGCGCGGCTTCGCGGACCGCTTGGCCTCGACGAGGGTGTTCCACTCGCCGCAGCCCGGGCAGCGGCCGGTCCACGCCAGCGCGGAGTGCCCGCACTCCTGGCAGACGAAATGAGAGCCCGTGGACATGGTTCGGTGAGATTAGGAACCCCATCCGACGCCATCGCGCCCCTCGAAGGATCCACTCCCTTTGACGGTGTTGGGGCTATAGCCCCGTCAACCCCGTCGATGCGGGCCGGGACGGGGTCAGATGCCGTAGATGTCGGCCGCCAGTGCTCGGAGCTGGCCCACGTACGGCTGGACGTCGAGCGGGCCGCGGATCACGCGCTCGATCAACTCCTTCGGCATGAACTTGTTTCCGTGGCGGTGGAGATTCTCCCGCAGCCAATCGCGAAGCCCTGCCAGCTCGCCGCGCCGGATCCCGTCGTCCAAGCCGGGCAGCTCGGAGGCGACCCGCTGCCACAGCTGGCCGGCGATCACGTTGCCGAGCGCGTAGGTCGGGAAGTACCCGAACACGCCACCGGCCCAGTGCACGTCCTGGAGCACGCCGTGGGCATCGTCGGGTACCTCGATCCCGAGGTAATCGCGCATGCGGGCGTTCCAGGCGTCAGGCAGCTCGCGCAGCTCGACCCGGCCACCGAAGATGTCGAGCTCGAGCTCGAAGCGCAGGATGATGTGGAGGTTGTATGTGACCTGGTCGGCCTCGACCCGGATCAGCGAGGGCTCAACCTTGTTCGCTGCGCGGTAGATCGTCTCGACGTCCGCCGCACCGAGCCGATCGGGAAACAGCTCCCTGAGCCGCGGCGTGACGTGCTCCAGATACGGCCGGCCCCTCCCCACCCAGTTCTCCCAGAGGCGGCTTTGGGACTCATGGAAGCCGAGAGACGAGGGGCTCGCGAGCGGGGAGCGCCATAGCGGGCGCGGCACCCCGTTCTCGTACATTGCGTGCCCGGCCTCGTGCAGCACCGACCAGACGGCCGTGCCCAGGTAATCGGGATCGAATCGGGTCGTGATGCGGAGGTCCGCCGGGCTGATGGCGGCCGCGAACGGGTGGACCGTCGCGTCCAGGCGCCAGGCATCCGCCTGGATGGGCAGATCGGCGATGAGCTCGCGCGCGAGCGCTTCCTGGGATTCCAGGGGAAAGCCCCCGTACAGAGAGGAGGCATCGACGGTGACCCCGCTCTGGGCGATCGCCGCCAGGAGCGGCACGATGCCGTCGCGAAGGTCGCCCAGGACCGTCGAGATCTCGGCCGTGGTCATCCCAGGCTCGAAGTCATCGAGCAGTGGGTCGTACTCGTGCTCGAACCCCTCGAAGCCCGCGAAGCAGTCCGCGTAGCGCCGGCGCAGCTCGACGTTTCGCGCCAGGTGAGGCAGGAACGCGGCGAAGTCGGACTCCGCGCGGGCCTGCTCCCAGGCATGCTCCGCCAGCGAGGAGACCCTCGTGATCTCGGCGCGCAGGTCGGCCGGGACCCGCCTGGCCTTCTCCCAACCCCGCCGCGCGACGCGGGTCAGGCTCGCCTCGTCAGAGTCGTACGGCATCGAATCGACCTCGGCGGCCGCGGCGTCGATCAGCCGCCCGAGCTCATCGGAGACCAGCATCTCGTGCCGGATCCGGGTGAGCGTCGCGAGCTGCTCGGCGCGGGGCTCGATCCCCGCGGATGGCATCTGAGTTCGCTCGTCCCACGCCAGCAACGCCCGCGCTCGGCCGAGATCGTTGATCTCCGCGAGGCGCTCGCGCAGCTCGTCGAGGCTCGCTGCCATCAGCGAGGGTTCGGGCGGTGGGCGGGCGGCATCGTGCCGCGGACCCTAGCGGCGGGGAGCGGGGTCAGCGCTCCGGGCGTGCGGAGAACCCTTCGCCGCGAATCGCCTCGAGGATCAGCTCACCGTGCTTCGGCCCGTCGGTCTGCAGCACGAGCTCGATCGCGGTCTCGCGGACGTGGAGCTCGACCCCCTCGCGGATGTGCTCGACGTCCATCACGTTCGCGCCGTGCTCGGCGACGATGCGGAGGAGCGCCGCCAGCGCGCCCGGCCGGTCGGGAACCACGGTCCAGATCACGAGGCGGCGGCCCGCGGCGGTCTCACCAAGCCGGATGCACTCCGCGAGCCGCGACGCGTCGACGTTTCCGCCGGAGATGACGACGCACGTCTCCGCGTTGCGTGCGGGCTCTATCTTGCCGGCCAGGAGTGCGGCCACTCCCACCGCGCCCGCCCCCTCTGCGACCAGCTTCGAGCGCTCCAGCAGCAGAACCATCGCCTGGGCCACCTCGTCGTCGGAGACGGTCAGGATGTCATCCACGTATCGCTCGACCAGGGGCAGCGTGAGCTCACCCGGCCGCTTCACGGCGATGCCGTCGCAGATCGTGCTGACGGACCGCGCGCCGATGGGCCGATGAGCTGCGACAGAGTCGATGTATGGGGAGCAGGCCTCGGCCTGAACGCCGACCACCCGAGCACCTTGGAGCTTCGCCTTGACGGCGATGGCAACACCCGCGGCCAGGCCTCCGCCGCCGAGCGGCACGACCACCAACCGAGTCGCCGGAGCCTGGCGGGCGATCTCCAGTCCGGCGGTCCCCTGGCCGGCGACGATGTCCGGATCGTCGAACGGCGAAATCAGCGTCCCTTCCTCAGTCTCCGCGAACTCCCGCGCGGCCTCCGCCGCCTCGTCGTAGGAGCCGTCGACCAGGTGGACCTCACCACCGTAGCCCCGGACCGCTGAGATCTTCGCCAGCGGGGAATCCGACGGCATGAACAGGTCGGAGTGGCTGCCGCGGCGGTCGGCGGCCAGGGCCACGGCCTGGGCGTGGTTGCCGGCGCTCGCCGCCACCATTCCGGCGCGAAGCGCCTCCGGCCCGAGGCCGCTCATCTTGTGGAACACGCCGCGGACCTTGAACGAACCGGTCAGCTGCAGGCACTCCGCCTTCATGACGACGCTCCCGCCGACGCGGCGAGAGAGCTCGCCGGCCGGCAGGACGGGCGTCTCGCGAACCTCGCCGGCGATCAGCGGCTCGGCGCGCTCGACGTCCTCCGCGGTGACCACTCGTTCGGAGCTCTGTGCCCGCGCGGTCATTCACTCAGGGTAGACCCATGCACCTCGAGAGGTGCTGGCTGCGGGGTCCCGGCGACGCTCAGAGGTGAAATCGGCGGTGGTGCTGGTGATGGCGGAGCGTCTCCGCGTCCGCCGTCGCGGGAAGCCGCGGGTCCTCGCCCTTCGTGGGCGCGGAGCGCACATACCGCCACGTGAGCACGGCGCACACGGCGACCATCGTGACGAGGACCCAGCTGGAGCGCGCCAGCGAGGTCGCGAAGCCGTGGGTCGGGAGGAGGTCTTGGAAGACCGCACCGGACACCGCCAGGGCGACGGAGCCGGCGACCACCCGGTTCATGGCGAGCACCCCCGAGGCGATCCCGCTCTTCTCACGGGGCATCGCGGCCATGGCCGCCGTGGACATCGGCGCGTAGACGAATCCCAGCGCGATCCCGAACAACAGGTAACCGGGGAGCACCAGCACGTATCCGGAGGTCTTCGTGATCTGCGTCAGGATCACGAGGCCGGCGACCGCGCACAGCATCCCGACCGTCATCAGCGTCCGGGCGCCGAGGCGTGCGATCAGGCGCCCGGCGAGCGGGGAGATCATGATCATTGGCACGGTGACGGGCAGGATCAGGATGCCCGCGGTGGTCGCCGAGTAACCCAATTTGGTCTGGAGGTACTGGGCCTGGAAGAACATCACGGCCCAGTACGCGCCGACGATGCCGAACGCAGCCGCACTGGCTCCGAGGTAGGGCCCGTTGCGGAACAGCTCGAAGTCCACGATCGGCTGCTGGACGCGATGCTCGACGATCCAGAATGCCGCGGCGAGCACCGCGGCGGCCACGAACAGGGCAAGGCTCTGGGTCGATCCCAGAGACCAGTTCGCGGCCTCGGCAAGCGGCAGCACCAGCGCCGTCAGCGACAGCGCGATCAGCGCGAGCCCGGGGTAATCAAGCTCGTGGGTGGCCGTCTCGTCGCGAGTCTCGCGCACCGTCGTTGACATCACGACGATCCCCAGCGCCAGGATCGGCACGTTGATCCAGAAGATCAGCCGCCAGTCGAGGTCCACGAGGACGCCCCCGATCAGCGGGCCGACACCCAACGCGATGGCCGAGATCGACGCCCAGATGCCAAGTGCCCGCGGCTGCTGATCGGGCGAGAATGCGTCGCAGACGATCGCGAGCGAGAGCGGGAGGAGCATCGCAGCGCCGACGCCCTGGACGATCCTGCCCAGGATGATCGCGTCCTGACTCCAGGCCGCGCCCGAGAGCACCGAGCCGCCGGCGAACACGGCCAGCCCGATGGTGAACAGGCGGCGGCGCCCGAACATGTCGCCCAGTCGGCCGGCGGTCACCACGAACGCGGCGATCACGAGCAGGTACGCGTTCATCACCCACTGAAGGCCGCTCGCGGAGGCATCGAGATCCTCGCGGATCGCCGGCAGTGCGAGGGTGACGATCGTCGAGTCGAGCATGAGGACGAACAGGCCGCTACACGCGCCGAAGAGCGTCCACCACGGGTGTGATGCGCCCGTACCGCGTTCCAGCGTGGCGCGCGAGTCCTCATGGTGAGTCCTCCCCCGTGAGTCGCCGCTCGCCAAGCGGCCACCCTATCTCGACCCGCGGGCCCCGCGGGTGACGGCCCGCCGCGCGCTGCTACCCGCGGGCCTCAGCCAGCTCGGCCGAGGCCTCGCCCCGGTTTGCGGGCCTCAGCAGCACTGCGGCCGCGATCGCGCCCAGGAAGCAGAGCGCCGCGCCCACAGTGAAGGCGAGCTGGTACCCAGCAGTCTGCGCAAGCGCGCGCGAAGCGCCTTCGGCGATCCGGGCGTGCGCATGAGACGTGGCGATCGTGGTCAAAACCGCGAGGCCGAGCGCGCCGCCGACGAGCCGAGAGGTGTTCAGGAGACCGGACGCGAGCCCGCTCTCGGCGGCTGAAACCCCGCGCACCGCCACGATCGTGGCCGGCACGAGGGCGAGTCCCAGGCCGAACGCCGACAGAACGCCGCCGGGGAGCACCTGGGCGAGATAGGTGCCGTCCGGCCGGACGCCCGTCAGCAGGGCGAGACCAGCGGTGGCCGAGACCATTCCCGCCGTCAGGACGGCGCGTGCGCCGAGCCTGGGGATGAGGCGGGGTGCCAGGGTCGCCGCCGCCGCGACCGCGAGCGTCATCGGCAGGAACGCGAGCCCGGTCTCGATCGCGTCGTGGTGGAGGTCCTGCTGCATGTACAGCGAGACGAAGAACCACATCGCGAAGATCGCCGAGTAGAGAAGGAGGATCACGGCGTTCGCCGACCGCAGCGGGCGCAGCTTGAAGATCCGAAGCGGCATCAGGGGGGCTTGAGCGAGCCTGCCCTCGACCAACCCGAACCCCGCCAGCAGCACGACGCCCGCGACGAGGGGCACCAGCACGCCGGCCGACCCCCAGCCGAGGACGTCCGTGCGGACGATCCCGTACACGAGAGCGACCATCCCGGCGGTCACGAGCAGAGCGCCCGTGAGGTCGAAGTGGTGGTGACCCAGTGCATTCCGGCCCTCGGGGATGACGCGGCCACCGAACGCGACCACCGCCAGCCCGATCGGGACGTTGATGAGGAAGATCGCGGGCCATCCGAGCCCCTGGGTGAGGATGCCCCCGAGCAGGACCCCGGAGGTCGCCCCGAGTCCCCCGAGCGCACCCCACACGCCCAGCGCCCGGTTCCGCGCGGCGCCCTCCTCGAAGGAGGTGGTGATGATCGCGAGGCTCGCGGCCGAGATGATGGCTCCGCCGAGGCCCTGAACCGCGCGTGCGGTGAGGAGCACCGACTCTGATCCTGCGGTCGCGCACACGAGCGAAGCGGCGGTGAAGAGCGCGGTTCCCGCAAGGAAGACGCGGCGACGGCCGAGCAGGTCCGACATCCTGCCGCCCAGCAGCAGGAACCCCGCGAAGGTGATCGTGTACGCGTTGATGACCCACTGCAGCCCGGTGGTCGAGAAGCCCAGGCCCTCGCGGATCGCCGGCAATGCCACGTTCACGATCGAGACGTCCAGGATGACCATGAACTGCGCGAGGCAGACGAGCAGGAGGAGGAGGTTCGAGTCCCTCCGAACGTATGCCCTCGACGCGGTGACGGGATTCAACCGTGGCTCCTCATACAACTCGAAAACGGAATGACGGCCTCAACGGTGAGATCGTTCGCTAGTTCGACGATCATCGTAGCAATAGTACGACGACCGTCGTATACTCGTGACGCATGGGTCTGTATCACCCGTCACGCGAGGACTTGGAGCTGGCGGCCGTATTGCACGCGCTGAGCGATCCGCAGCGCCTGCGGATCGTGCAGGCGCTTGCCGAGGACTCGGAGCCGCGCCGCTGCGGCACGTTCGGCCTCGACATCACGAAATCGACACTGACCCATCACTTTCGGATCCTTCGCGAGGCCGGCATCATCGAGCAGCGCTGCGAGGGGACCGCGAAGCTCAACTCGCTCCGTCGCGAGGATCTCGAGGAACGGTTCCCCGGGCTGCTGGACGCGGTCCTGCAGTCGGCCGCGGTCCCCGCCTGACGGCCGCAACCCCGGCCTGACACCGCCGAAGGGTGCAATAACCGCGCTCAGCGCCGATTTTGCACCGCTCGACGCTTGGAAAGCCGGCTTTGAGGCGCCTACTCGGAGGCGGCGGACGGCTCCTCGCCGTCCTCCCCAGCGGCCTCCGGTGAGGGCTCCTCGCTCTCCGCGGACTCGTCCGTTCCGTCCTCGTCCGCGGGTTGGCCCCGGGGCCTTGAACCCTCGCCTTCACCCGACGCTGCTGCGCCGACGCCCACGGGCTCGCGCTTCTTCGCAGGGCGCTTGCGCGGCTTCACGAGCTTCATCTTGAGCGGGCGATCCTCGTCCTCGCTGGATTCATCGCGCTCGACCAGCACGGTGGTGCCGGGGACGATGTCGCCCGTGCGCAGCACCTCGTCTGCAAGCGGATCCTCGATGTAGCGCTGGATCGCGCGGCGAAGGGGGCGCGCACCCATCGCCGGATCCCAGCCCTTGTCGACGAGGAGCTCCTTCGCCGGGCCGTCCAGCTCGAGCTGGAGCTCGTGCTCCGCAACCTGCGCGCGAACCCGACCGATCATCAGGTCGATGATCTCCTTGATCTCGTCCCGCGTGAGCTTGTGGAAGACGATGACCTCGTCGATACGGTTCAGGAACTCGGGGCGGAACACCTTCTTCAGCTCGCCCATGATCCGGTCCTTCATCTCCTCGTAGGAGGCGCCGGTCTCGTCCGAGGTGCCGAAGCCGAACGAGACGTTGCGCGCGATGTCCTTGGCGCCGATGTTCGACGTCATGATCACGATCGCGTTGCGGAAGTCGACGGTGCGGCCCTGAGCGTCGGTCAGCCTGCCGTCCTCGAGGATCTGCAGGAGGATGTTGAAGACGTCCGGGTGGGCCTTCTCGATCTCGTCGAGGAGCAGTACCGAGTACGGCTTGCGGCGGACGGCCTCGGTGAGCTGGCCCCCCTCGTCGTAACCGACATAGCCCGGCGGGGACCCGACGAGGCGTGACACGGCGTGCTTCTCCATGTACTCGGACATATCGATGCGGACCATGGAGTCCTCGTCGCCGAAGAGGAACTCGGCGAGCGTGCGCGCCAGCTCGGTCTTGCCGACCCCGGATGGGCCCAGGAAGATGAACGAGCCCGCGGGACGCTTCGGGTCCTTGATGCCGGCGCGAGACCGGCGGATAGCCTTGGAGACGGCGGTGATCGCGACGTCCTGGCCGATCACCCGCTTGTGAAGCTCGTCCTCCATCCGCAGGAGCTTCTTGGTCTCGGCCTCTGTGAGCTTGAAGACGGGGATGCCGGTCCACATCGAGACGATGTCCGCGATCTCCTCCTCGCCGACCTCCGGGCGCTCGCCGCCCTCGCCCGCGGCCCACTGGTCCTCGAGCTCGCGCTTGCGATTGGTCAGCTGGCGCTCCTTGTCGCGGAGGTTCGCGGCCTTCTCGAACTCCTGCGCCTCGATCGCGGCCTCCTTGGAGCGCCGCGTTTCCTCGATCTCCTCGTCGAGATCGCGGTACACCGGCGGCTGCGACATCGACTTGATGCGCATGCGCGAAGCCGCCTCGTCGATCAGGTCGATTGCCTTGTCGGGCAGGAAGCGATCGGAGATGTAGCGGTCAGCGAGCTCCGCGGCCGCGCCCAGCGCGTCATCGGTGATCTGGACGCGGTGATGCTCCTCGTAACGCTCGCGGAGCCCCTCGAGGATCTGGACCGTGTCGGGGATCGAGGGCTGATCGACCTTGATCTGCTGGAAGCGCCGCTCGAGCGCGGAGTCGCGCTCCAGGTACTTGCGGTACTCGTCCATCGTCGTCGCGCCGATCGTCTGGATCTCGCCGCGGGCCAGCGCTGGCTTCAGGATCGAGGCCGCGTCGATCGCGCCCTCAGCGGCGCCCGCGCCGACCAGATTGTGGAGCTCGTCGATGAAGAGCACGATGTCCCCGCGCTGGGTGATCTCCTTCATCACCTTCTTCAGACGCTCCTCGAACTCGCCCCGGTACTTCGACCCCGCGACGAGCGCCGCCAGGTCGAGCGTGTAGATCTGCTTGTTCTTCAGGAGCTCCGGAACCTCGCCCTTGGTGATCCGCGAGGCGAGCCCCTCGACGATCGCGGTCTTGCCGACCCCCGGCTCGCCGACCAGCACCGGGTTGTTCTTGGTGCGCCGGGAGAGGATCTGCATGATCCGCTCGATCTCGATCTCGCGACCGATGACTGGGTCGAGCTTTGCCTCCGCGGCGAGCTTCGTCAGGTTACGGCCGAACTGGTCGAGCAGCTTCGAGGACTTCTTGCCCTCGCCGGTTCCGGTACCCGCACCCTGGCGGCGCCCACCGGGACCGGAGAGCATCCGGATGACCTCGTTGCGGATCTTCTCGGAGTCGGCGTCGAAGTCGAGGAGGATGCGGGCGGCCACGCCCTCGTTCTCGCGAACCAGCCCGAGCAGGATGTGCTCGGTGCCGATGTAGTTGTGGCCCAGCGACAGTGCCTCGCGAAGGGCCAGCTCGAGGACCTTCTTCGCTCGGGGCGTGAACGGGATCTGGCCGGAGGTGACCTCCTCACCCGAGCCGACGATCCGCACGACCTGTGCGCGGACGCGCTCGACGGTGATGTCCAGCGACTCGAGTACGCGCGCGGCGAGACCCTCCTCCTCGCGGAGCAGCCCGAGCAGGATGTGCTCGGTGCCGATGTAGTTGTGCTTGAGCGTGCGCGCCTCCTCCTGCGCGAGGACGACGACCTGCCTTGCTCTCTCTGTGAATCGCTCGAACACTCTGCCTTGCTCTTCTCTTCCGCCTCCCGAGGCTAGAGGGTTGGACGCCCTCCCAAGTATTGCCAAGTCGTTGGTCGTCTCCGGAGCTTCAATGCGGGGACGCACGAGCGCCGGAGTCCTATCCAATGGTTCGGCGGCGCGGTGCCGACGGATCAGACCTCCGGTTGTCGTTTACGGCGAGTGGTCAGTATATCGGCGGCCCATGCGTGGCCAGGCATGTTCCACGCACGTTCGGGAGGAAGTGCGCTAATTGCGGGTTGACTTGCATGGCGGCCACGATTCGGGCTCGATCCAGGCGTCAAGGGCGAGGCGAGGCGAACCGGCGCATGCCGGTGGAGATCCCCCTAACGTCGGCGACCGCATTGGTTGGACCTCGTTTCCACGGGAAGCCGGGTCCCATTGACCATCGAGAAGAGGAGGCACCCTTGAGAAAGCTCGTCGCGCTTCTGTGCGCCCTCTCGGCCATCGGGATAGTCGCGATCAGCCCCTCGGCGGCGTCCGCGTGGGCGCCGGCATCCTCGGCCACCGTTCACCCGGGCGTCATGACATTCACCGAGGGCGCACAGTGCACATCCAACTTCCTCTACAGCGACGGCTCGAACACCTACATCGGGCAGGCCGCGCACTGCTCCGGCACCGGAGCCGCCACCGACACGGACGGGTGCACGAGCCAGTCCCTGCCGATCGGGACGCAGGTCGACGTCGACGGCGCAAGCAAGCCGGGGACGCTCGTCTACAACTCGTGGATCACGATGCAGGCGAAGGGCGAGACGAACCCCGATGCCTGCGCGTACAACGACCTCGCGCTCGTGAAGCTCGATCCGGCGGACGTCGCGAACGCGAATCCGTCGGTTCCGGGATACGGCGGCCCGACCGGCGTGGGCTCCGTGGGCGGACTCGGATCGAACGTCTACTCGTACGGCAACTCGTCATTGCGAGGCGGCGTCACCAAGCTCAGCCCCAAGCGGGGCGTCATCGTCCAGAACGAGGGCAACGGCTGGAGCCACAACGCCTATACGCTCACGCCCGGCGTCCCGGGCGACTCGGGCAGCGGGTTCATGAACGACTCCGGTCAGGCGATCGGCGTCCTCTCGACGGTCGAATTGCTGCCGCGCGCCGGGTCGAACAACTTCGGCGACCTGGCTAAGGAGATCGCCTACATGCACGCGAACAGCTCGTTCACGGGCGTCAACCTGGTGCCGGGCACGGAGCCGTTCAACCCCGACTGGGTGAACGCGATCCTCTCGTCGTAGCGGCGACGCGAGCGGTTAGGAGCAGGTAGGGGCGGGCCCAGAAGGGCCTGCCCCTCGCTCGCTCCGGCGGAAGCGCTGAGCGGCTCGGGGCTCCCCTAACTCCGCATCGCGGGAAAGAGCACGACCTCGCGCACGTTGCGTGCGCCGGCGAGGATCATCACGAGGCGGTCGATGCCGAGGCCCGCGCCCCCGGTCGGGGGCATGCCCTGCTCCAGGGCCTCCACGAACGCCTCGTCGAAGGGCTGGGCGTCCTCGTCGCCACGCCGCAGCTCCTCGACCTGCTGCTCGAAGCGACGGCGCTGCTCGTCGGGGTCGTTGAGCTCGGTGAACGCGTTCGCGATCTCCACGCCGCCCACGAATGCCTCCCACCGCTCGACGAACTCCTCCTCGGAGCGGTGGCGCTTCGCAAACGGCGAGAGCTCCACCGGGTAGTCCAGGACAAACGTCGGCTGGATGAGGGTGGGCTCCACCAGCTTCGAGAGGACCGCGTCCACGAGTTTGCCCCATCCCTCTGCCGGATCAGGCTCGCGGCCCAGCGCCGCAGCGAGGTCGTCTCGGCTCGGCCGCTGCGCGAGGTCCAGACCCGTTCGCTCGATGATCGCATCGCGGAGCGTCAGCCGCTTCCAGGGGGGTGTGAGGTCGATCTCCTCGCCCTCGCGCTCGATCTTCGTCGATCCGAACACGCGCTCGGCGACGTCGGCGACGAGCTGCTCGAGCCGGTTCGCGGCGTCGCGATAGTCCGCATACGCCTCGTACCACTCGAGCATCGTGAACTCGGGGTTGTGCTTGGGTGAGACGCCCTCGTTGCGGAAGTCCTTGCCGAGCTCATAGACGCGATCGATGCCGCCGACCACGCAACGCTTGAGATACAGCTCCGTGGCGATCCGGAGGTAGAGGTCGCGATCGAGCGCGTTGTGGTGGGTCACGAACGGGCGGGCGAGCGCTCCCCCGTAGAGGGGCTGAAGGACCGGGGTCTCGACCTCGATGAACCCTCGCGCGTCCAGCCACTCCCGCACCGCGCTCACCACCTGGGTGCGCTTGAGGAAGAGGTCGCGGACCTCGGGATTGGCGATCAGGTCGAGCTCGCGATGGCGGTAGCGAACCTCGACGTCCTCGAGGCCGTGGTATTTGTCGGGCGGCGGGCGCAGGCTCTTCGCCAGGAGCGCCCACTCATCGACGCGCAGCGAGAGCTCGCCGCGCCTCGTCGTGAACACGGTGCCGTCCGCGCCGATGATGTCACCGAGATCGAGCCCGATGAGCGCCTCGAACGACTCCGCTCCGAGGACGTCCTCGCGGGCATGGAGCTGGATGCGGCCCGAGCCGTCCACGAGATCGAGAAACGCCGCTTTCCCGTGGCCGCGGCGCGCCGCGATGCGACCGGCCACGCGGTAGCGCTCGTCGGTCTCCTCGCCGGCGTTCAGGTCCGCGTGCGCCGCCCGGACCGCCGAGATCTCCGTCCGCCCCGCGAACGAATGAGGGAAGGGCTCGATCCCGGAATCCCGAAGCCGCGCGAGCTTCTCGCGCCGCTCGGCGATCACATGGGACTCGGAGCGCTCTTCTCGCTCGGGCTCACTCATCGGCCGGCGAGCCTATCGCCGGGCCGCGTCAAAGCCCGGTCTAGGCGGTCTCGATCTTCGTGATCTTGAGCTTGCGCTTCGGGCCGCGCGGGACCTCGACGGTCACGACGTCGCCGCGCTTGTGGCCGACGAGCGCCTTGCCGATCGGCGACTCGTTCGAGAGCTTGCTCTCTGCCGGATCGGCCTCCGCCGACCCAACGATCTGGAACTTCTTGGAGTCGCCGGACTTCTGGTCCTTCACGTGCACACGAACGCCGACGCTCACCGTATCGGTGTCGAGATGCTTCTCGTCGACGACGGTCGCGCGACGGACCCGTTCCTCGAGCTGTGCGATTCGCTGCTCCAGCAGGGCCTGCTCGTTCTTCGCGTCGTCGTATTCGGAGTTCTCCATGATGTCGCCGAACTCACGCGCCTCCTTGATGCGCGCGGCGACCTCGCGGCGCTTGACGGTGGTGAGGTGGTTGAGCTCCTCGCGGAGCCTCTCCAGCCCCTCCTGGGTAATCAATGATTCACGAGCCACGTACCTGAAACCCCTGTGTTCTTGAAGGGCGCTCCGCGGCGCCCGGTAGATGACGAAACAAAACCCGAACGCGGCGCACCGGTTGCGCTCGCGGGTCGGGCAGGCGGGCGATTATAGCGGGGCGTTTTCCCGGCCCTTGGCAGAATTTCAGGCGGCCACGGCGGCCGTCCGCACGACCTGGCTCAGCAGTGCCCGCGCTTCGTCCAGGTCCTCCGTTCGCTGGAAGGCGTGGGCGTCGGCACCGCTGACCCCAAGCCGCTCCAGGTACCAGGGGTAGAACTTCCGCGCGTAGCGGGCGGCCCGCTTCGGCCCCAGATGGCCCTCGGCGCCATCCAGGGTCCACAGGAGCTCGTTCGCGATTTCGTCGTGGGTCGGCGGCGACCCGCGCCTACCCGTCAGTTCCTCGAAGATCCACGGGTTGCCCAGGGCACCGCGCGCGATCATCACCGCATCCGCCCGGGACTCGCAATAGGCGCGGCGCGCGAGCTCGGCGCTCGCCAGTCCGCCGGAGACGATGATCGGAATTCCGGAACCGTCGAGGCGGCGCGCCAGCTCGCGGACCAGGCCGTAGTCGGGGTCGCCCTTGTGCTGGACCGCGGCGCTTCGGGGATGAAGCGCAATCCCCGCAACCCCGGCCTCCTCGACGAGCCGGACCGCCAGGTCGACGCCCGATCGATCTCCGGGGTCGATACCGGACCGTAGCTTCACCGTGACCGGGAGCCCGGAGCCCGCGGCCGCCGCTCTCGCGAGCGCGACCGCCAGCTCGGGTCGGCGGAGGAGCTCCGCTCCGGCGCCGACCCTACGAACCTTGCGAACCGGGCATCCCATGTTGATGTCGACCAGATCGGCGCCTCCCTCGGCCGCGATGGCGCCGGCCGACGCCATCACCTCCGGGTCGTGGCCGAAGAGCTGGATCGAGACGGGGTGTTCCGACGGGTGGATGCGCAGGAGTTCGGTCATCGTCCGCGAGTTGCGGTAGTGGAGCCCGAAGCTGGAGACCATCTCCGAAACGGCAAGCCCCGCCCCGTGGCGACGCGCCTGGAGGCGCACGAACCAGTTGCCGATCCCGGCCAGCGGGGCGAGCAGGATCCGATTCGCGATCTCGACGTCGCCGATGCGGAACGGTGAGGTGAGCGGCGGGTTCATTGGTTCAGCTCCCAGATCAAGCGTAGGCCGGTGAGCGTCAGCAGGTCGTCGACCTCGTCGATCAGCTCACAGAACGGGACGATGGCCACCGCGTGACCGCCCGTCGCCACGAACCCGATGCCTTCGCCGAGCTCGTCCTGGATCCGGCGGGCGATGGCATCGACCGCCCCCGCGAAGCCGTACGTGATCCCGGATAGCAGGCTCTGTTGGGTGTTCCGGCCGATGACACTCGCGGCAGCGCTCGGCGGCTCGCTCAGCTCGATCGGCGGCAGCTTGGCGGTGCGCTGCGCCAGTGCCTCGATGGAGATCTCGACGCCCGGGCCGATGATGCCACCGAGGTATTCCCCGGACTCGGACACGACGTCGAAGGTGATCGCGGTGCCGAAGTCCACCACGGCGCAGGGGCCCCCGAGACGGTCGTAGGCGGCGACTGCATTGGCGAGTCGGTCCGCCCCGAGCTCACGCGGGTTTTCCAGCTGGATCGCCATGCCCGTCCTCACCCCGGGGCCGAGGATCAAGCACTCACCGCTCAGATAGCGCTCGCACATCTCGAAGTACCCAGGCGTGAGCTGCGGGACGACCGACGAGACGATGGAGCCGTCGACGGCGCCGGGCTCAAGCCCTCGAAGGGCGAGCAGCGTCGAAACCCGCACCGCGAGCTCGTCCGCGGTCGCCTCCAACTTAGTGGCGAAGCGCCAGTGCTCGACGAGATCGCCCTCGTTGAAGAGGCCGAGATGGCTCTGGGTGTTTCCGATGTCGACGGCCAGCAGCACGCGGTGATTATCCACGCGGCCAGGGAATACGATGCCCGCGCGATGGCCAGCGCGAGTCACCTCGACGCGACGCTATACGTCATTCCCGGCTCCCACCCCGCGATGGCGGCCCGACGGATGCTGGAGCTCAAGGGCATCAGATACCGCCGGATCGACCTGATGCCGGTGATCTCCCGCGGCGTCCTGCGTGCTCTTCGCTTCCCGTCGAACACGGTCCCGTCACTCTCGATCGCCGGTCGCAAGCTCAGCGGCTCGCGCGAGATCGCGCGCGAGCTCGACAGGATCCGGCCTGACCCGCCGCTCTACCCGTCGGAGCCGGAGCCGCGCGTGGCCGTCGAGGACGCCGAGCGCTGGGGCGAGGAGATCCTCCAGCCCGCGGTCAGGCGCATCCTCTGGAACGCGCTGAAGCGAAACCGGTCGCCGCTCGCGAGCTATGCGGAGGGCGCCCGGCTGGGAGTGCCGATCGGGCTCGCCGTGAGGACCGCCGCCCCGATCGTGGGGGCGGCGGCCCGCATCCATCGCGCCGACGACGATGCCGTACGGCGGGACGTGGCCTCGCTCCCGGGCGCGCTCAAGCGGATCGACGACTGGATCGCCGAGGGCGTGCTCGGGTCGGACTCTCCGAGCGCCGCCGACCTTCAGATCGCCGCGAGCCTGCGGCTGGCGATGACCCTCGACGACCTGCGCCCGGCGATCGCCGGGCGGCCCGCTGGCGAGCTTGCCGTCCGCGCGATTCCGGAGTTCCCCGGGCGGGCACCCGCCGTCCTACCGCCGAGTTGGCTGGAGCCGGTGCGCGACTCGCAGGCCGCGCCGCCCACCGGCTGACGCCGGCCGGATCCGTCTAAAGCGAGCCGACACGGCTGACGCGCTGCCCGGAGCCCAGACCGTCGAGCGCGTCCCCGAGCCGCGTCCCATCCGGTAGCGAGAGCCCCGGATCGAGCTCGAGCAGCGGCGCCAGCACGAAGCGCCGGCTCGTAACCTCGGGATGCGGGAGCGTCAGCCGCTCCGTTGACAGCTCGACGTCCTCGAGGAGCAGCAGGTCGATGTCGAGGGGCCGCGGGCCGTGACGGTGCCCGCCGATCATCCGCCCCTGCTCGACCTCGATCGCCTTGCACAGATCGAGCAGCTCCTCCGGCTCGAGTTCGGTGCGGATCCTGGCAGCCGCATTCAGGAAGTCCGGCTGCTCGAGCACCTCGCCGACCGGCTCGGTCTCATATAGCGAGGAGACCGCCTCCACGACCACCGCGTGCGCGCGGAGGCCCGTGAGGGCCGCGCGAAGGTGAGACTCGCGATCACCGACGTTGGAGCCGAGCCCGACGTACCCCACACGCTCGCCATCGGGGGCTCGCTCGCTCACGCCTCCTCGTCATCCTCGTCGCCGTCCGGCCGTCGCTCGTGCACTACCTCGACCGCCACCTGTTCGACCGCCAGCGGCAGCGGTGGCTCGGGCTTCGCGGCCCGGACCGTCACCGACTCGCACGCGAAACGCTCCATCAGCCGATCCGCGATCACGTGGCAGAGCCGCTCCAGCGTCCTGTAGCTGCGCTCGGTCGCGGCGAGAACCACGATGTCGCAGACCTCGGCATAGTCCACGGTGTCCTCGAGCCGATCGGTGAGGACCGCGTCGCAATCCGGTACGTCGAGGCTGATGTCGATTTCGAGGCGCTGCCCGGTCTCGCGCTCGGCCTCGGTGACGCCGTGGTGGGTGAAGATGGACAGCCCCCGGATCTCCACATCGACCGAGCCCATCCGCGTGCCATCGGGTTCCACGGGCGGACGGTACCAGCGCTTCCGCACCGTCCTCTTAACACCGAACGGTGCAAAATCCGCGCCTGGCGCGGGAAATGCACGGGCTCGACGGATGAGGGCGGCGTTGTTGCTCAGAGTCCGTGCACAGCCAGGACCGCCTCGGCGACGACCATGGCCTCCCTGACCTCGCGGACGTCGTGCACCCTCAGAACGTCGGCGCCGGCCTGCATCGCGAGGACGTTGGTTGCGATCGTTCCCCCGAGGCGGTCGTCCACCTCGCGGCCCGTGATGGTCCCGATGAATCGCTTACGGGAGGTTCCGATCACGATTGGACGACCCAGCTCGCGCAGCTCGCGAAGCCGGTTGAGGAGCTCGAGGTTGTGGCGCACCGTCTTCCCGAAGCCGATTCCCGGATCCACCCAGATCCGCTCCTCGGCGACCCCCTCGCCGATCACGAACTCGATCCGCTGGGCCAGGAAGGCCTTGACGTCCTCGACCACGTCGGCGTAGGTCGGGTTCTCCTGCATGGTGCGGGGAGTGCCCCGCATGTGCATGAGCACCACGAAGCAGTCCCGCGCGGCGCACAGACCCGCCATCGCCGGGTCGGAGCGCAGGGCGGTGACGTCGTTGACGATCTTCGCCCCGGCGTCGAGAGCCACCTCGGCCACGTGCGCCTTCGACGTGTCGATCGAGATCGGCACGTTCACGTCGTCGAGGCCGGCCAGCACGGGGGCGACGCGCGCGAGCTCCTCGTCCGCGCTGACCCCCCGTGCACCCGGACGGGTCGACTCCCCGCCGATGTCGAGCAGGTCGGCGCCGCCGGCGACCAGCTCGCGGGCGTGCGCGATCGCCCGCTCGGGGTCCAGAAACCGCCCGGCGTCCGAGAACGAGTCGGGGGTCACGTTGACGATGCCCATGAGCCGCGCCACGGGACTACTGCGCCCGGATCAGGTGGCCCGAGGGGTCGAGTTCGACGAAGTGGTGCGCCTCGCCGTTCCGGAAGCGCTGGCATTGATTCGCGGGCTGGTCGTCCACCGACTGACGCGGCCGATGGGCGACGTCGGCAACCCAATCCTCCAGCCCCGGGAGCTGCTCGGCGATGCACGGGCCACGGGCGAAGTCCGTCCCGGCCGCCTTCTCCTCCCGGTACGCCTGCATCGCCTCGCCGACGGCGCGGTCGCGGACATCCTGGCTGGGACTGCCGGCTCCGCAGCCGGTCAGCGGGAACACGGTGACGAGGGCAAGTAGGGCGAGCCACCGCACACCGAAACGCTACCGCTGGCGCGGTAATCGCCGAGCCGGCGGGTCAACCGCGGCGACCTGGCCCTACCCAGCCTCAACGCCGTCCGCATTCAGTTGCCGCGCGGGCTTGCGACCGGAACGGTTGGGCGCGCTAGCGCTCGTTCGGGTCGTCGGCCCGCATCTCGGCGGTGCCGCCCGCCAGGCCCGGGCGTGGCGGGCGAACTGGGCGCGGGCCCTCGCGGGCGGCGGGCTTCTCGGCCTCTGCCTCGGGCTCGTCGGGGACGCGCGTCTCCTCCTCCTCGTCCCCGAAGACCTCGTCCTCGGACGCGCCGTCAAGGAGCTTCGCGAACTGCTCGGCGTCGATGGTCTCGCGCTCGAGCAGGATCTTCGAGATCGCGTCCATGGGCTCGTGGCGCTCGACGAGAATGTCCTTCGCCGTCTGATGGGCCTCCTCGACGATGCGGCGGATCTCGTCGTCGATCTCGCGCGCGATCTCGTCGGAGTAGTCCGGCTCCGACGAGAACTCACGGCCAAGGAACGGCTGCGAGCGGTCGTGGCCGAAGACACGCGGGCCCAAGCGCTCGGACATCCCAAACCGCATCACCATCTGCTTTGCGGTCTCGGTGACCTTCTCGAGGTCGTTCGAGGCGCCGGTCGTTATCTCGCCGAAGACGATCTCCTCGGCGGCACGGCCCCCCAGCGTCATCGCCATCGTGTCGGTCAGCTCGGCACGGGTCGTGAGGAACTTGTCCTCCGTCGGCAGCGAGATCGTGTAGCCGAGGGCTTGCCCCCGGCTGATGATCGAGATCTTGTGGACGGGGTCCGTGTTCGGGAGCAGGTGGCCGACGATCGCGTGGCCCAACTCGTGATACGCCGTCACGAGCCGCTCCTTTTCCGACATGACGCGGCTCTTCTTCTCGGGGCCGGCGATCACCCGCATGATCCCCTCCTCGAGCTCGTTCATCGTGATCTCGCGCTTGTTCGAGCGCGCCGTGAGGAGGGCTGCCTCGTTGATCAGGTTGGCGAGGTCGGCCCCGGTGAATCCCGGCGTCTGCCCCGCGAGGGAGTCGAGGTTGATGGCCTTGGCGAGGGGCTTGCCACGGGTGTGCACCTCGAGGATCCGCTTCCGGCCCTTGCGATCAGGGCGATCGACGACGATCTGACGGTCGAAGCGGCCCGGCCGCAACAGCGCCGGGTCGAGGATGTCCGGCCGGTTGGTCGCCGCGATGAGGATGATGTTGTCCTTCATCTCGAAGCCGTCCATCTCGACGAGGAGCTGATTCAGCGTCTGCTCCCGCTCGTCGTGGCCGCCGCCCATGCCCGCGCCGCGGTGGCGGCCCACGGCGTCGATCTCGTCCATGAAGATGATGCAGGGGGAGTTCTGCTTGGCCTGCTCGAAGAGGTCGCGGACGCGGCTCGCGCCGACGCCGACGAACATCTCGACGAAGTCCGATCCGGAGATCGAGAAGAACGGGACGCCGGCCTCCCCCGCGACCGCGCGCGCGAGCAGCGTCTTGCCGGTACCGGGAGGTCCGTACAGAAGCACGCCCTTGGGGATCCGGGCACCCAGCGCCTGAAAGCGCTTTGGGTTCTCGAGGAACTCCTTGATCTCCTGGAGCTCCTGCACCGCCTCGTCGACCCCGGCCACGTCGCGGAACGTGATCTTGGGCGCGTCGACGGACATCCGCTTCGCGCGCGACTTCCCGAAGCTCATCACGCGCGAGCCCCCACCCTGCATCTGGTTCATCAGGAAGACCCAGAAGCCGAAGAACAGGATGAACGGCAGGATGTAGGTGAGGATCGAGAGGAAGCTCGAGCCGCCCGTGCCCTCGACCTTGGTCGTGATCCCCTTGTCGCCCAGCAGGTCGATGAGCTGCGTCTGGGCGTTGCCCGAGGTCGGGTACCCCATCGAGTAGCTCTTGCCGTCCGGCTGATCGACCGTGATCGAGCTCGACTTCTGGTCGAAGGTGACCGACTCGATCGAGGAGGGATCATGCTTGACCTGCTCCACGAACGCGTCGTACGTCGGGGGCGTCCCGGACGGCGAACCGCTGATCAGTTTCTGCGCGAAGAACGCCAGCACGATCACGATCAGGATCGGGAACGCCGCACTTCTGAAGAATCGCCTCATTTGCTAACCCGAGGGTACTCTGCTTCCAGCAGGGCAATAGGCCATACGGTTCCCCGGCAACGCCTGGATCAGCGTACCAGGGGGATGCGGTGGCCCCGCGTCGATCAACCCCCCCGGTTCTCGAGCACGGCGACGTAATCCAGGTTCCGGTAACGCTGCCCGTAGTCGAGTCCGTAACCGATCACGAACCGGTTCGGGATCTCGAATCCGACATACCGGATCGGGAGGTCGACCCGCCTGCGCTCGGGCTTGGTGAGGAGCGCGCACACCTCGAGCGACGCCGGATTTCGCGCCCTCAGGCTCCGCAGTAGATATTGGAGCGTGAGCCCGGAGTCGATTATGTCCTCGACGATCACCGCGTCCCGCCCCTCGATCGAGGCGTCGAGGTCCTTCAGGATGCGGACCACGCCGGAGGAGTCGGTCTCCGATCCGTAGCTCGACACCGCCATGAAGTCGATCTCGCAGGGAACCTCCAGGTAGCGCATCAGGTCGCCGAGGAAGAGGACGGCCCCCTTGAGGACCCCGATCAGGACGAGATCGCGACCCTGGTAGTCGCGGCTGATCTCGCCCGCCAGGTCGCGAACCCGCCCCTGGAGCTCATCGGCCGGGACGAGGGTCTCGCCGATGGCGGGATCGAGACTGGCCGCGCCCGTTGCAGACGGGCGCCGGGACTTGTCTCGACCACCGCTCGCCCTCCGGGCTCGCTCGTCCACGGGCGTGAGTCTACGTTCCGGGGCGGGCCCGAGGCGGCCGCACCGGCGGGGCACGTACGACGGGCATCGCGGCGGTGCAAACGGCAACAATCTCCCTCGAATAGCGACGAAAGATTGGGCCGGACAAGGCGAGGGGTCCAGCGGTTTTGGAGACGCTGCCCTACTTGCCAGCTACCCGCCGGCCGTGGTGACCGCCTGAGGCGAGCGCCGAACCCTCAGTCCAACACACGCGCGGTGAGTACCGCCACCTCCTCCGCGTCTTGCGACAGCCGGAAATCCTCCGAGACGGCCACCCCCGCGACCCAGACGACCCGGCCCGCTGCCGTCACGACGGGGAGGTGATGACGCAGCGATCGGGGGACGCCACGGTCCGTGAAGAGGTCCTGGAGGGTCTTCGTCCCGCTCATGCCCAGCGGTCGCATTCGATCCCCCTCATGCCAGGTGCGAACGACGAGCTCGTCGCCGAGGGCCACGGCGTCGAGCGTCGCCAGGTCCGGCCCGGCGGGTTCGAGCGGGCCCGCGCGAAGCTCGGCGCGCACCTCCCACTGCCCGAACCTGCAGGTCCCGGGCACGCGCAGCGGAGCCGGGGCCGGAGCGGCGTCGGCCTCCGATGCGGTCTCGAACCGGATCAGCCCCCCCTCGCAGATGGCGGTGACGCCGTGGCCCAGGTCGACCTGGCCGCCCTCCGGCATCCGCGCCAGTCGCACGATCTGACCCGCGCGGCGCCTGCTCAGCGGAATCGCCCGCCCCGAGGCCCGCTCGGCGAGCGCGCGGAGGGCGAGGCGCCGGAGCGCGGGCTCCGAGCCCTCCAGCGCCTCGGCGCGGATCGCGACTGAGCCGGCGCCCGCCCCCGCGGCCTCCAGGGCCTCGAGGACGATGCGCTCGAGGAGCCGGGCCTCCTCGATCATCTCCGCCTGCGTCTCGGCGATGTTGCGCTCCGGCGCCGCGCTCAGCTCGCGGAACACCGGGAGCACCTCGGCCCGGATCCGGTTGCGGGCAAAAGCCGGGTCGAGGTTCGTCTCGTCGTCGGCGAACGGCAGCGTCGCCGCGATCGCAAGCTGGCGCAGCTCGGCGCGCTCCAACTCGAGAAGTGGCCGGACGATGCGCCCGCTCTGTGCGGGAAGACAGCGGAGGCTTCGGGCGCCCGGGGAGACTGCGAGCCGGTAGAGAAACGTCTCCGCGAGATCGGTGCGCGTGTGGCCGGTGGCGATCCAGTCGCCGCCGGTACGCACGCGAAGCCGCTCGGCAGCGGCGTAGCGGAACTCGCGGGCGGCGGCCTGGAGGTTCCCGTGGAGGTGCTCGGGGCGGTCGATGTGAAGGTCGACTCGCAGCCGCGAGCAGAGGTCCCGGCAGACGCGCTCGTCCCGATCGGCGGAATCGCGGAGGCCATAGTTGACGTGCAGCGCGTGCACCCGCTCGGGCCCGATGGCACGGGCCAGGCCGGCCGCGAGGCACGCGGAGTCGGGGCCGCCGGACACCATGACCACCCCCGAGGAAGGGGCGTCAACGAGGCCGCCGCGTAGCACTGCCTGGGAGAGGCTGTCGAGGGCCTCCTCTCTTCCCATAGCGGCGATCTTAAGGCGACGCTCGGCGCCACCCGCCGCACTCTTGGCTAGCCGGGTGCCTCGACCTCGCCGCCGACGGCGTCCGCCTCGCGAGCACGCGCGACGAAGAGCTCGACCGGGTTGGGAAAGCCCTTCAGCTCCACCGCCCCGATCGGATCGAACTCGAGATAGTCGGAATCGCCGATCGCGTCGACGACGGCGGCGGTGACCATCACCTCGCCCCCCAGGGCGCGCGCGACGACACGGTGCGCGAGGTTGACCTCGCTGCCGAAGTAGTCGCCGTCGCGGTACACGGCGCGGCCCCGATGGATTCCGACCCGCGGCTGCGGGCGCTCCTGGAACAGGGCGAGAAAGCCGACGGCCCACTCGGTGAGCGTCACCGGGTCCGGTGACACGATCATGACCTCGTCCCCGATCGTCTTCACGATCAGCGCCTCCGCCGGGAGCGTCGCCTCGACGGTCTCGACGAAGCGCTCGACGAGATCGAGCGCCTCCTCGTCGCCCTCCTCCTCGGTGTAGCGGGTGAATCCCGTCAGGTCCACGAAGCAGAACGCCATCTGCACCCGGCCGAGCTGGCGCCGCCCCACGAGCTCGGCCTCCATGTGCCCGACCACGTCCTGTTCGATGTAGAAGCGCAGGTAGCGCTGGTGGATGTACTCCATGAGGGGCGACGTGATCGGCAGCAGGTCCCGTGCGAGGCCCTTCATCTCCTCGGCCATCTCGAGCGCATCGACGCCCTCACGGATCAGCGGCTCGTGGACGTAGAGATGGAACAGCCGCACCTCCGCCTCGGCGATCTTGCGAATCGACTGCGCGTACACCCGGATGAGCTGAAGCAGGGCGACCAGGGGGAATCCCGCGTGAAGCACGTCGCCGATGTGCTCCATCGCCCGGAGGTCCTGCTCGTTGAGGGTGCCCTCGATGGCCGTCGGCGTTCCCAGCAGCGACATCATGCGCTCGATCAGGGCCTCCTCGAGCCCGGTCCGCGCCGCCGCTTCGACCCGCGTGAGGTCGCGCTCCCGCCGCGGGAAGAGATCCTCCACGTACCCGAACGCCAGCCGGCCCTCGCGAACCGCGCGGCGCAGCTCGGAGAGGGAGTGCCCGCGTTCGCGAAGCCTCGCGACGACCCGCGCCTGAGCCGCGGCGGCGGTGGTCCACCGTCCTCCCCTGACCGGGATCACTCCGGCCTTCACCCAGCGCTGAAGCGTCGAGGATGAGACGCCCGAAATCCTCGATGCCTCGCTCAGAGAGATGTCCTCGTCCGGCATCGCCCCGATCCTTTCAAGGTCTCCCGGGGCATTGACGCGCGCCGGCGCGGAACCATCCGGGGCCAAACGACGCCTGGCACAGAGCGACGGGGCTCGCGCGGCCCCGTCGCCCGCGGGCGTTCGGCCCGCAACGTCCGCCTGCGGCGCACTGCGCCTCGCGGATCCGCTCCTGCGCCCCAGTCGCCCAGGGACGACGGAGCGAGCCCCACTGCGGCCTGTTTCCAATCTCTCGGAGGTGAGGCTACGCCCCTGGCGCAGGGACGTCAACGGAGATTTCCGGAGGCTCGTCCTCTCCCTTCGGTGCCCTCCGCTCGGGCCAGGCCCCCGCCCCGGGCGCCGGGACTACTCCAGCACCAGGTGAGGGTGCTCCTGGGTCACCAGCCGCCCGTACGAGGCGACCAGGAGGCGAAGCGCGGGTATGTAGACCAACGTCGAGCGCGTATCGCCCTTCGCCTTGACGCGGCCCCGCGCCATCCCGATCGCGAGGCTCTCCTTTCCCTGCAGGTAGGCGTTCGCGACCTTCGAGTCCATCCGCAGCGTGAGCTTCGGCCGCCAGTCGACCTCGTCGTCGAAGCGCCAGGTCAGGTGGCGATCGCCCTCGTCGGTTGCGGCGACGTTCAGGACGAGCGGTAGATCGGGAAACTCGAACCGGATGCGCAGGCCGGCAGCTCGGAGGAGGGGCCCGGCCTGGTCGTCCGCGTCCGTCTCCCTCAGGACGTCGTCCAGCAAGCCCTGGAACTCGGCCGCACTCGCCGACGATGAGCTCCGGCTTGCCATATCGCGCTGGAGGCTATCGCTACAAGGGATGGAAGAAAGCGGCGCGCCGCTCGACGAGGTTCTCGTAGAGCCTCGCCTGGATCGTCTCCCTGACCTGCTCCGAGACGTCGAACAGAAGTCGCGGGTCATCCGCAGCGTCAGGCCCGTGAGCGGAGAGATCGATCGGTTCGCAGAACTCGATGCGCCACTTGGACGGCAGCGGGACCAGGCCCAGCGGTCCGAGCCAGGGGAACGTCGGCGTGATCGGCACGAAGGGGGCGCCCACCGCGCGCGCCACCGGCCTCGCGTTCCCGAGCTTTGGGTAGATCTCCTCCGATCCCACCACGGCGACCGGGACGATCGGCGAGCCGGTCCGGAGCGCCACCTCGACGAAGCCGCCGCGCCCGAACCGCTGCAGCCGGTAGCGCTCCGAGAACTGCTTGCCGGTCCCCTTCACCCCCTCCGGGAAGACCATGACGACCTCGTCCTGCTCGAGGAGACGCGCAGCGTTGTGCTTGCTCGCCGGTACCCCACCAACCCTGCGCATGAACGCCGAGATGAACGGAAGGACGAACGCCCAATCGAGAACGAGGAACCGTGCCCATCGGGGAAGCGGGTGCTGCTTCATGATCGCCAGGAGGATCATGGACGCGTCGAAGGGAAACAGCGACCCCGCGTGGTTCGACACCAGGAGCGCCCGGCCATGCGCCGGAACGTTGCGGACGCCCACAGCATCCACCCGCCACCAGGCCTCGTACAAGAACTCGAACACCGGGTAGACCGCCTCCGCGAACTCCTCGTCGAACCCCCACTCGTCCTCGTGGTAGTCGCCGCGGACTCGGCGCGAGAGGAGTTGGACCAGGCGGGCCAGGCGCTGCGGCAGCTCCTCCGCGGCGCGGTTGGCCGCCGTCACAGGATCGAGCCCACCCTCGATCCCGGTCCGCACACGGCGGAGGAAATCGGCGACCGATTCCGCAGTCGCCTGCGGCGAATCCGCCTGGGCGGACGCGCTCATCGCGCCGCTCCGGCGAACCTCCCGACGACGTCGCCGGGATGGATTGACCGCGAGATTCGAGCCCCGCGCGCGTTCGCCGCGAAGTCGCGGATGGCGGTCTCCGCGTTGAAATGCGGTCGGTACCCGACCTCGTCGAGGAGCCGCCGATTGTCGACCCCCCGACCGAAGCGCAGGAGGCGGACTCCGTCGCCGTAGATCGGGCCCGCTCCGAGGCGCCGCCCCAGTCGCTCGAGCGCAGGACCGAAGAGCGGGTGCGGGATCGGCAGCGTCGGCCGCCGCAGCACGCGGAGTACGTGACTGAGGGAGATCGACCCGGAGGGCGCTACGTTCACCGCGCCCCGCGTGCGCGATCTGATCGCCGCCTCGAGCACGGCCGTCGCGTCGTCGGCGTGCACGAGCTGCAGGCGAGGATCCCAGCCGAGCTGCGTCGGTACCACCGGGAGCTGGAGATATCGGACCAGGGGCGTACCGAGGTCCGGCCCGATCTCGGGCTGGTAGCGCAGCGTGCAACACGCGACCTCGGGATGGCGGCGCGCGAAGTTGTCCACGTACGCCTCGAGCTCCGAGATGTCGCGCTGAAAGCGCGTTCGCAGCGGAAGGGTCCGCGCCATCCCCTCGGTGAAGAAATAGGGCGTTGCTCCCTCGCAGCCGTAGATGGCCGCCGATCCCCTGACCACCAAGCGCTCGAGCGTCCTCGTCCGCTCGCAGGCGGCAAGCAGCTGGAGCGTGCCGATGACGTTCACGTCGTGGAGCACGCGCGCCGGCTTCCCGGGCTCCGGATACCACAGGATCCCGCAATGGACGATTGTCTCCGCCTCGGTGCCCGGGAGGAGGCGTGACAGGAGCGGACTGCGAATATCGGCCTCGATGAAGTTGGTTCGCCCGAGGTCCGCCGGCGCCGAGCCGGTATCGATACCGGCGAGATAATCGATCTCGGGGTCCCGCTCCAGGCGGCGCGCGAGCTCGCGGCCCCAGTGCGAGGCGACGCCGATGATCACCACCCGCCGGCCGGCCATTAACCCTCAGGCTTACGTCTAGGCTCACGGCGGCGTCCGCCCAGCGACTCCTCCAGAGCCGCCAGCCGCCGCTCGAGCGCTTCCAGGCGCTGCGTCACCTCCCCCGTCGCCTCCTGACCACGCCGCGCGAGATCAGCGCCGGCGTCCTGGCCCCGTCGGGTCAGCCCTTCGCGAGCACCCTGCCCGCGGCGTGCGAGCTCCACGCTCGCCCCGCGCCCGAGCCTGGCCACCTCGTCCAGGAGCTGAGCGGCACGCTCCCGCGTCAGACGCGCGGTTCCGGCTCGCGCGGGGCGGCCCGCGACCGACAGCGTCCTGTGGACCGCGTCCCGAAGGGCCTCGGCCACTCCGCCATCGGGTCCTTCGCCGGACTGCGACGCCACGACGTTCCTATTCGACGGGCTCGGCCGCCTCCGAGCGATCGGCTGCCCTCGGCGTTTCGGTCGCGGTCGAGCGTCGCAGCGCAGCCAGCTCGTCGAGCGCGTCGTCGAGCTGGTCCTCGACGGCCTCGAGCCTTGCGGACAGCGATCGCACGCGCTGCTCCAAGCGTTCGAAGTCGGCTGTTGCGGGGATGTTGAGGGCGCCCATCGCGGACCGCTGGGCCTGCGCAGCGCGCTCGCCGGCGCCGATCGCGGTGCTGACCGCCCCGCTGAAAATCGGGTTCTCGAGCAGCGCCTCCGCCAGGTCGCTCAGGGCCTCCTCCCCACGAGCCCGGATGCCCTCCGTGCGCTCAGGTTCGTCGCTCAAGGGACAGCCTCCTCAGCTCCTCGCGGTTTGCAAGGCATGCGCTGCGCAGCGTAACGCTTCGGACGTGCCCGCCCCCCTGCCGGTTCATCCGTCACCATGGTCGGGACGGCGCGCGAACCGCGGCATGAAGTCGTGCGGAGACGCGTGAGCTGAGATACGTTTCTCATGCCCGATTCGAGATTGCAAACGACCCCCCGACCAGCTAGCGTTGTCACGGCTCTGAGCAGGCTGAATTGGCAGAGCCGCGTCGTCGTGCCGGGCGCGAAGGATCGGGTCTGAACAGGATGGGAAGGAAGCTACTGCTGACAGTCGCCCTCGGCGTCCTCGGCGCGGTCCTCGCCGCCGGGACCAGCTCGGCGAGCGGGGGACTTCTAAATACATCCACGACGGGCGTGTCCACCCCTGGCGATCGGAACCTGCCGCCCGTGAGCGCGGCGGCCTGCTCGAACGGGAAGGACGACGACGGGGACGGCCTCGTCGACCTCGACGATCCGGGCTGTTCCGGCCCTCTCGACGACGACGAGTCGGCCGCCACAGGCGCCACCGGCGGCGGCGGAAACACCGGTGCGACCGGCGTTACGGGGACGACCGGCGTGACGGGGACGACCGGCACAACGGGGACCACCGGGGCGACCGGCACGACCGGCCCTACGGGGACCACCGGACACCACGGCGGAGCTCCCGGACCGGGCGGATCTGGCGGGTCGGGCGGCCGGCCGAACGGGGGTCACGGGCATCAGGACCATCACCAGCGGCACCAGGGCAGCGGCGGGACCTCGGCGGACGGTGACAACAACTCATCCCCGCCGCCGGTGAAGTCGAACGGCGTGCCGACGAAGTCGAACCCATCGCTGACGATCGCCAGCCCGACCCCCGCTCCTCTCGGCGTACCGAGCTTCCTGATCAGCCAGTTCGAGATCCCGCCGTTCCTGCTGCCGATCTATCAGGCCTGCGGCACCCAGTACGGGATCCCGTGGCAGGTCCTGGCGGGGATCAACAAGATCGAGACCGGCTTCGGCACCAACCTGAACGTCTCGAGCGCGGGCGCCGTCGGTTGGATGCAGTTCATCCCGTCCACCTGGAAGTCCTACGGGGTCGATGCGAATGGCGACGGTCGCAAGGATCCCTACAACCCGGTCGATGCGATCTGCGCCGCGGCGCGCTACCTCAAGGCAGCGGGCGGCGACACCGACCTCCGACGCGCGATCTTCGCCTACAACCACGCGACCTGGTACGTCGACGAGGTCATCCTCTACGCCCAGCAGTACGGCAAGCTTCCCGACGACCTCGTCGGCTCGATCACCGGCCTGACCCAGGGTGACCGGTTCCCGGTCGCCGCAAAGGCACGGTACGCGGATCAGATCTCGACCCGGAAGGCGGCGAACGATGCGAAGCTCGGGAAGGGATCCGGCAACGTCGCCGACGTCGTCTCGAGCTCACCTACACGCCGAGGGATCAACATCTATTCCCACGACGGCGCCCCGGTCGTCGCCGTCAATGACGGAACGATCGAGCGCATCGGCCGCAATTCCAAGCTCGGCAGGTACATCGTCCTGAAGGACAACTACGGCAACCGCTTCACCTACGCCCAGCTTGGGCGGGTGGCGAAGGCCTACCCGGTCCCGAAGCAACGGAAGCTCTCGGCCAGTGACTTCAAGCTGGTCACGCCCAAGGACAAGGCGCCGAGCCAGCCGGCCACCCGCGGGAAGCCGATCGGTCTGAGCAAGCACGCAAGCGAAAAGGCAACCGACGCCGCCAAGCGCGCCGCGAAGCCGAGCGCCGAGAGCCGGTCGAAGTCGAAGGGGAAGCCGATGCGCGAGTCGCGCCCCGCTCCGGCACCGGCGAGCACGAAGCGACCCGTGAACACCGAGGATCAGCGTCCGCGCCTCTACGCGCTGCCTCAGCGTCCGCACAACGTGGACCGCGCCAACTTCACCGGACAGCTCGATCATCTGCTCGCGAAGCGGTTCCCCGGTTACTCGACGTTCAAGTCCTATTTCGGCGGCGTCATGCACTTCGACCGCCGGTCGATGGAGCTCAGGCCGCTGCGCGAGGGCTCGAAGGTCGTCGCCGGGACGGTGCTCGGTCGCATCGGCAAGACCACCGACTTGGCCCCGCACGTGAACTTCTCCATCCGCCCCGCCGGCAAGAACGCGCCGAAGATCGACCCGAAGCCGATCCTCGACGGCTGGAAGCTGCTCGAGGAGACGGCGATCTATCGCGCCGCCGGCGAGAACCCGTTCACCCAGGCCGCGGGGACGAGCAACGTCACCCAGGACCTCCTGATGCCGAAGACCCAGCTCGAGCGCAAGGTCCTGTCGGATCCGCGGCTCTCCATCTACTCGTGCGGCCGAAACGACATCCGCACGGGACAGATCGATCAGCGGGTCCTCGCGGCGATGGAGTACCTCGCCGACAACAGCTTCCGCCTCACGATCACGTCGCTCAAGTGCGGCCATAGCCTCCTTACCACCTCCGGGAACGTAAGCGAGCACTCGACCGGCGACGCGATGGACATCGCCGCGATCAACGGCGTCCCGGTAGCGCATCATCAGGGACCGGGGTCGCTCGCCGACGCGCTCATAAAGAGCCTGCTTCAGCTCCAGGGCACGATGCAGCCGCACCAGGTGATCTCGCTCGAGGACCTGCCGGGGCCGGTCAGCTTCGCCATGGCGGACCACTGGGACCACGTGCACGTCGGCTACTACCCGAAGGGCTCGGCACCCGGGAACGGCAAGCAATCCCAGTCGCTGCTCAAGCCCGATCAGTGGAAGAAGCTCATTGGCAGGATCGCCGAGATCCAGAACCCGAAGGTCCCGACGCAGCCGTCGAAGTACTCGCTGCCCGCCCAGCATGGGGGCAAGAAGGCGAGCGGGAAGAAGTCCGGCTCCAGGCCGCGCCGCGGCGACTAGGGTCTCGAGCCGCGGTCTCGATTTCGAGCGCGAATAGGCTGAGCGCGCAATGACGGCGACGGACGCCGCTCGCTTTCGCTTCGTCCAGATGGACGTCCCAGGCCGGATCGGTATTGACGACGGGCGGTACCTCCTCCGTGCCACGGACGAGAGGGCCGAGACGGTGATCGTGGTGCAGACGCTCGGCGCCCAAGCGGCGGGCAGGTCGAGGCGACGGCGCCGCCGGCCGCGGCCCGCCGATCCCCCTGAGCTTCCCGCGGAGGTGCCGGTGACGCGATTCACCGTGATCCCGGCCGAGGAGCGGGCGGCGAACGACGCAGCGCGGGAGCTCGATGCCCTGGCAGGGGACCCCGAGGCGGCCGAGGAGGCGGTGCTCACCGGCCTCCGGAGCGCCAACCGACTGGTGCGGGCGCACCGGATAGCGACCCAGGATCCCTATGGCCACGAAATCGGGCGCTCCGCTCCGCTGGCGGTTCGCGTCGGCTTCGGTACCGGCGGCGAGCTCGCCGACGGGCAGTGGACCCGCGCCCTCGACATCCCGCCACCCGAGCGCCGGCGCCGCCGAGCCGATGCGCTGCGCCCGCAGGAGCGCCTCGCCGAGCTTCTCGCCGGGCGCGAGGAGATCGAGGCCTGCGAGACCCTCCTCCTCCGCGCCAGGGCGGATCTCGACCAGGGACGCCTTCGGGAGGCAGGCCTGCAGCTCCTGCCGGGCGTGGACGCTCTGCTGGCGGAGCTGCCGGAGCGGGGCGGTCCGGGGCAGGAGGAGGACCTGGGGGACCTGCGCGAGCGGAGGGAGCACCTTGTCCGTGTAGCCGCCGCGGCGCTCCGGGGCGATCTGACGGCCGAGCAGACCGAGCAGATCGCCGATGCGGTCGGGGTGTGCGAGCGGATCCTCCGCCGACGTCAGGCGCTCAGGGAGCCCGGGTAGGTCTCAGCCGTCAAGCGCCGTCAGCACGGCCTGCAGGTCGTCGGCGACGTCGCCGTTCATCCGGACGACCGCGTCGCGGTCATACGGGGTCGAGCTCTTGGTGATGATGGCGATCCGCCCGCCGTGACCGACGGTGAGCCCGGGCAGGCCCGCCACCGGATGCACCTCGAGCGACGAGCCGACGCAGAGCAGGAGGTCGGCGCCGAAGCAGAGCTCCTCGGCCCGCACCATCGCCTCCGTCGGGAGGAGCTCCCCGAACAGGACGACGTCGGGCTTGACCTTTCCGGTGCAGTCGATGCACGTCGCGATGCCCTCCTCGTCAAACAGCGACTCCACCCGCTCGAGGGGGTATGTCGCCGCGCAGCTGGTGCAGCTCGCGGTCGCAATCGATCCGTGGACCTCGATCACTTCCTCGGAGCCGGCCATGCGATGGAGCCGGTCGATGTTCTGGGTGATGACGGCATCGAGCAGGCCGCGCCGCTCGAGCTCGACGAGCGCCGCGTGCGCCGGGTTCGGCTCCTTGTCGGCGAGGTCGTGAAAACGCGGGCGGTAGAAGTCCCAGAAGCGCTTCGTGTCGCGGTGGAAGGCATCGATGGTGGCGACCGCCATCGGATCGACCTTGGCCCAGAGTCCCGTGCCGGGCGTGCGAAAGTCCGGGATGCCGGAGGGAACCGAGATCCCCGCGCCGGTGAGCGCGACCACGCTCCCGCTCGACTCGATCAGTTCGGCGAGCGCTGCTGCCTTTGTGCGCTCCGCGGACCTCATCTCGCTGCCATTGACGGGGTTAAGGGGGCTATAGCACCCTTAACCCCGTCATTGCCGCATTGGGGTGGGGCTGGCCCTACTTGCCCGACCACTTGGGCTTGCGCTTGCCCAGGAAGGCGGCGATCCCCTCGCGGGCGTCCTCGGACGTGAAGGCGGTCACGAAACCGCCCTTCTCGGCCTCGATCCCCTCGTCCAGGTCGCCCTTCGCGGAGACCCCCTTGATCTGCTCAACCGCTACGGGCGCCTGCCCGCCGAGCTTTCGCGCCCATGCGAGCGCGGTGTCGAAGAGCTCGTGGTCGGCGACGACCTCATTCGCGAGTCCGAGCTCGTATGCCTGCGCGGCGGAGATCGCATCACCCAGGAGGTTCATCTCGAGCGCCTTGCCCTCGCCGACCAGGCGCGCGAGCCGCTGCGTGCCGCCGAAGCCGGGGATGATCCCGAGGTTGATCTCGGGCTGGCCGAAGCTCGCCGACTCGGCCGCGATCCGGAAGTCGCACGCCATCGAGAGCTCGCAGCCCCCGCCGAGCGCCAGCGAGTTGACCGCCGCGATCGTCACCTTCCCGGACTGCTCCATGCGGCGGAGCACGCCGTGGCCACCGTCGAGGAGCTCCCTGCCCGCGGCCGGGTCGGTCATCTTCGTGAACTCCTTGATGTCCGCCCCGGCGCAGAAGACCGCGAAGTTGGAGGAGGCGAAGACGACCGAGCGGATCGCGTCGCGGGCCTCGATCTCGTCCCAGACGGCGGTCAGGTCGGCGATCATCTGCGGTGAGATCGGGTTGGTCGGCGGGCGGTTGAGCCACGCGATTGCGATCTCGTCGCGCGTGTCGAGCAGGATCGTGTTCCTCTGATCGAAGTCGCCGTCCGGCTGCGGGTAGAAGAAGAACCCCTGGCCCGTCTTCTTGCCGAGACGGCCCTGGTTGACCAGACGCCGGAGGAGGAGCGGCGGTGCGAAGCCCTGCCCCCACTCGCGCTGCGCCACCTCCAGCCGGTCGAGCATGTCGTCCAGCCCCGCCTCGTCGCCGCGCGCCAGCGGGCCCGGCAGTATCCCGGCGCCCATCATCAGGCCGAGGTCGACGTCCTTGGTCGTCGTAACGCCCTCGTCGACCAGCATCACGGCCTCGACGAACGCCTTCAGCTGAAAGCGATCGACGACGGTCATCTCAGCGGTTGCGGCCTCCACCTCAGCCTCCGTGCGGGTAATAGCCCTGGCCGGTCTTCTGCCCGAGATCGCCGGCCTCCACCAGCTCCTTCATCCGCGGATGGACGTAGAACCGCTCGCCGTAGTTCTGCTGCAGGTGCTCTGCGACGTGGAGCACCGTGTCCAGCCCGAGCAGGTCTGACAGGAAGAACGGCCCCATGGGCGTGACCTTGGCCTCGGCGATCTCCTTGTCGATCTCCTCCGGTGAGCGCCCGCTCTCGTCCTGATAGCGCCAGATCTCCGAGGCCGCCGAGTTCAGCACCCGGTTGACGACGAATCCGGGCTCCTCGCCGCAGCGAATCGGGTTCTTGCGGATCTGCATCGCGAGGTTCGCGGCGGCTTGTGCCGTCTCCTCGGAGGTGAACTCTCCCTCGACGACCTCGATCAGTCGCATGACCGACGCCGGATAGAAGAAATGGAAGCCGACCACCTGGTGAGGGCGTGTGGTGGCGGAAGCGATCTCGGAGATCGACAGCGCCGAGGTGTTCGAGGCCAGGATCGCGTGCCCGGGCGTGACCTCATCGAGCTCGGCGAAGACCGCCTGTTTGATCTCCATGCGCTCCGGCACCGCCTCGATCACGAAGTCGACGTCCCCGAACCCCTCGTACTCCGTGGTGGCCGTGATCCGACCGAGGATCTCCTGGCCGCGGGCATCGGCCTGCTCCTGCGTCAGCTTCTCCTTCTTGACCAGGGCTGCGAGCTGTCCCTCGGTCACCTCTCGCGCCTTGGTGAGCCCGGCGTCGAGGAACTCCGGCTTCACGTCCTTCATGACGACGGGGACGTCGGCGGCCGCGAGCACCTGCGCGATCTCGCCTCCCATCGTTCCCGCGCCGAGCACGGCGGCCTTGAACACGAACATGAGCGCGGGAAGGCTATAGAGGTTTTCCGGCCGCCACCTCCTCGACCTCCAGCTTGAGACGGCCGAGGGATCGCGCCAGCGACCCACGCATCTGCGAGCGGATGAAGAGCGCGTCGGTCACCTTCGCGAGCGGCCCTCCGCGGCGTAGTCGGTAGTCCTGCTCCTGGGTTACGACCGTCCCGTTGCCCTCGATCGCGAACGTGACCTCGAGCTCGCCCTCGGTCTCCGGGTCCTCGAACGACACCCGGTGAAGCCGCCGCGGTTCGTGCTCCAGGACGCGCTCGATGACTTTCCCCCGCCCGGCCGATCCGGAGGCCCAACGGAGCGATCCGCCGGTCTGCGGGTATCCGGTGGACGATTCGACGTGTCCGAACCCATCCACCCACGCCGGCCATCCGTCCGCGTCGAAGTAGCGGTCCCACACCTCCGCGAGCGAGGCGCTTACGCGAACGGACGCGGACACCCGGCTCACTGGCCCGGGCCGGAGCCCCCACGCTCGCCGTAGATCTCGCGCTTGATGAGCGTCACGGACTCGATCACCGAATCCAGGAAGGGCTCGAGCTCCTCGAGCAGCCGCCGGTACTCCCTGCGCCCCGCCGCGGTGATCGAGTAGAAGCGACGGGTCCGGCGGTCGGGGTGCTCCCACTGCCCCTCGATCAGGCCTCGCCCCTCGAGATCCCGCAGCAGCGGGTAGATCGTGTTTGGGTTCACCGAGATCGCGCCGTCGGTGATCCCCTCGATCTCCTCGATCAGGCGATTGCCGTACGCCGGCTCGCGCTCGATCAGGTGCAGCACGAGGAGCGGGAACACGTCACGGCGCCGGACCTCCCCACCGAAGACGTCCATGGCGCCCCCGCCACGCCGCGTCGGCTGGCCGGGCTCCCCGCGGGACGCCCGGGTGCGAGCCGCGCGCGCCGCCTCGGCCACCCGCCGTGAGCGGCCGCCGGGGCCCTTCTCACCTTCGTGCGCCATGCGCGACCGACTATACGAACGGACACCGGTCACCGTGCCCCCCATGTGTGCGTATTCGCACTTCCAGCCGCCGGCCTGCCGGTGTAGGCTGAAACGACATGGCCAACATGAACATCCAGGACCGGGCGCAGTATGAGCGCCCCGATCTTGCCGGGGCCGACCGGAGCCTCCGGGTCGCCAAGCGCCGGCCCGTGCTCGTCTACGTAGCGCTCGCGGCGGTCCTACTCGCCGCGCTGGTGTATTCCGTCGCCTGGGGGATCGACGGCTGGGCTCAGGGGCTGGTCCTCGGCGTGATCGTGGTGACGGCGATCGGGCTCATGATCGCCGTCAGCCCGAACCGACGCGCCTAGGCGACCTCCGCGGCCACCGGAGCCTGCTCCGACGCCTCGACTCCGGCCTCGGTCTGCTCCGGGGTCGTCTCAGGCACCGGGTCATCGATGTGTCGCGGCATGAGGACCTCGCGCGCGATGACGAGCCGCTGGATCTGTGAGGTGCCCTCGTACAGCTGCATGATCTTCGCATCCCGCATGAGCTTCTCGACCGGGTACTCCTTGATGAAGCCGTATCCGCCGTAGACCTGAACGGCGTCCACGGTGACCTCCATGGCCGTATCCGCCGAGAAGCGCTTCGCGTGCGATGCCACAAGGGTGTTGCGCTTACCCTGATCGAGCAGGACCGCCGACTCCCAGGTCAAAAGACGAGCCGCCTCGATCTTCGTCGCCATGTCGGCGATCATGAACGCGACCGCCTGATGCATGGCGATCGGGACTCCGAACTGAACGCGCTCCTTCGCGTACTCGGAGGCGAACTCGAACGCCGCGCGCGCGATCCCGACCGCCAGGCCGCACACGCCCGGACGAGTGCGGTCGAGCGTCTGCATCGCGAGCTTGAAGCCGTGATTCTCCTCGCCGAGCAGATTGCGCGCCGGAACGACGGTGTCGTTGAAGCTGATCGCGGCCGTGTTGGAGGCCCGCTGGCCCAGCTTGTCCTCCTTCTTGTCGACGATCACCGTGTCGTCCTTCGGGACGACGAACGCCGAGATGCCGCGGTGCCCCGCGTCCTTGTCGGTCTTCGCGTAGACGGTGAACCAGTCGGCGTAGCCGCCGTTGGTGATGAAGACCTTCGAGCCGTTGATGACGTACTCGTCGCCCCTGCGGACCGCGGTCGTCTTCATGCCCGAAACGTCCGAGCCGGCGTCCGGCTCGGTCAGGCAGAACGAGGCGAGCTTGGGCTCCTCCGTGAGCATGCCGAGGTACTCGCGCTTGACCTCCTCGGACGCCCCGATCATGAGCGGCGCCGACGCCAGTCCGTTGGCCATCAACGTGGTGCCGATGCCCGAGCATCCCCAGCCCAACTCCTCCTCGATGAGACAGCCGGAGAGCCCGTCGAGCCCTGGCCCGCCGTAGGCCTCGGGGACGTGGACGTTCATGAGCCCCACCTCCCACGCCTTCTGGATGATCTCCTGAGGCCAGGTGCCATCCCGGTCGTAGTCCCAGGCCACGGGGCGGATCTCCTTCTCCGCGAAGCTGTGGGCGAGTTCGCGGAGATCCTTCTGCTCGTCCGTCAACGTGAAGTCAACCAAGGCTGAATACTCCTTTTGAGTGCGTGTTCGACGCGTACCGATTGACTGGTCAGTCAATGAACTGACTCCATCAGGATACCGGACCCGGCGCCGGACGGTCCCTGCCGCCTTGCGCGCCCGCGCGGGCAGTCGTAACCTGGCCCTGTGCTCCCGATCGCGCTCAGCCTCAGCACCGGCGAGGTGATCATGATCGTCGTGTTCGCGACGATCCCCATCGCACTCCTCACATTCGTCCTCGGGGCCCGAAAGGCGCTCGACGAGGTCGGCAAGGGTCAGTTCGCCGTGGAGTTCGAAAGCGATCTCCCTTCGAAGCTCACGGACAGCGACGCCGAGGGCGGGGCCGAGTCGCGAGAGACCGAGATCCGCCAGCTGCTCGAGGCGAAGTCCTACCGCCAGGAAGCCCGAGGCGAGGCGCCCCTCGACGTCGACGCCGAATTCGACCGCCTCCTCACCGAGGAGCCGAGACGGCCCTCGGGCATCGACCGTGGGCTGGCCGAGGAGGTACGCCAGCTCGTGGTCGCGCGGAACGAGAGGCGCGTCCGCCAGGGCAAGGACCCGCTCGACGTGGACAGGGAGGTGGAGCGCCAGCTCCGCGAGCTGGAGAACCTGGGACAGTAGCCACCGGCCAGCGGGACCCAGTAGGTAGGATCGCGCCGGAATGGCGGACATCGAGACACGCATCGTCGACGTCGAGGACATGCTGCTCAGGCCGGGGACGTACTTCAATCCGCAGACCGAGATCGTGGTCGTGGTCGACGACTCGAGCTCGATCGACCAGGAGATCTTCAACATGGAGGAGTACGAGGGGTCCGACTGGGTGCGCATCGCCGACGACGTGCCGGTCGACGAGGACAGCCTCGACTCCACGCTCGAGGAGTTCCAGACCCACTACTCGGCCGGCTCCGTATCGGAGACCGCGCTCGAGCAGGGCGACGGCACTGAGGATGCGGAGGACGTGGAGCTCGAGCAGGATCCCGGCCGCGAGGACTGATGAGCGACTACACCGTCACGAGACGCGACGAGGCCACCGACTGGATGGCCGAGTATCCGGGCTTCGGCGAGATGCGCTCGTTCACGGATTCCCTCGGCTGCGGCGACGTGGCGTTCACCTGGCGCCTGATGCCGCCCGAGACCGGCGGCAAGGGCTCATACGGACATCGCCACAAGAACCAGGAGGAGATCTACTTCGTCGTCCGGGGAAAGGTGCAGTTCAAGGTCGGCGACGAGGAATTCGAGGCAGACCCTCACACTGCGGTACGCGTGGGTACGCAGGCGTTCCGGTCCGTCCACAACGACGGACCCGAGGAGGCCGAGCTCATCATCTGCTCGCCGAGGGCCAAGGGCGACGACGCCGAGGTCGAGAAGACCGACACCGACTTCTGGCCCGGCGACTGAGGCCACGCCGGCCGCGACGTCGACTCAATTCATCAGGTCAACTAACCGACCACCGGCTGTGCCGAATGGGTGATGTCGCCGTCAGGCCAGTGCCACGTAGATCGGGAACACGGCGTAGAGGGCGGCCCAACCGAGGATGGCCGGGACGCTGAAGCGCCCCTGCCGGCGCAGAACCCAGTAGGCGACGATGCCCCCCGCGATACCGAGCGCCGCCGAGATCATCGCGAACCGATCCAGATCCCAGTCTGTGAACACGAAGCCGAAGGCGACCGGGATGGTCGACTGAAACACCATCGCACCGGTGATGTTCCCGAGCGCAAGCGCATCCTTGCCGTCTCGCACCCAGAAGAAGCTGTTCGCCTTCTCGGGTAGCTCCGTCGCGAGCGGGGCCAGGATCAGCGAGAGCGCCAGCGGCTCGACTCCCACCCTCTCCGCGATCTCGATCGCCTCCTCCACGAAGAGATGCGCGCCACCGACCATCGCCCCCAGGCCGACCAGGAACTGGAGGCCGATGAGGTTCCGCGACGGCTCCCCGGTCGCGTTGCGGGCCAGCATCAGCGGGCGGATCGATTCGCTCGCCTCGACCTCGCCGCCGCGCCGAAGGGTCCGATGGACGTAAAGGAGGTACGCGCCGACGAAGCCCACCGCCAGGACGATTCGGATCGGATGCGGCACCCCGAGCCCGACCAGGGCGGCGAGCGCGAAGAAGCCGAGGAAGAACCCCAGATCGCGGTCGAGCGTGGGGACATGCGCCTCCAGACGCGTCCCCTGGGTCCTGCGGTGGCGATACGCGAGGGCCGAGAGCCCGACCACCGCCATGGCCACGGTCGCCAGCAGGAAGGGTGCGCCGATGATCGCGCCGATCGCCACTCCATCCGCGCCCGACGCCCCACCGACGATCGCGACGATGGGAATGAGCGTCTCCGGCATGGCCGTACCCACGGCGGCGAGGAGGCTCCCCACGGCGCCCTGACCGAGCCCCAGCCGGTTCCCGGCCCACTCGACCGCGTTGGTGAACACGACGGCACCGGCGAGAATCACCGCGAAGCTCGCCAGGAGGAGGACGAATGCTCCCATCGGCGTCCCCTCAGGCGAAGCCGAAGGCCAACACGAGGATGAGATAGACGGCGAGCAGCTGCACGCCCTCGAACCACGTCGATTCGCCCTCGTGGGTCACGTAGTTCGCGATCAGCACCGCCAGCAGGATCGCCCCCACCTCGAATCCGTTGAAGACCAGTGGCATCGGCACCGGCCCGAGGACGAAGGACACGAGGACCAGGACGGGAGCCACGAACAGGGCGACCTGGGCGCTCGACCCGATTGCGATGTTGACCGCCAGGTTCATCTTGTCCTTATGGGCGACCAGCACCGCGACCCAGTGCTCGGCGGCATTTCCCACGATGGCGATCACGACGGCGCCGATGAAGAACTCGCTGAGCCCCACGGATTCCGATGCCTCCGCGATCGATCCCACGAGCACCTCCGACATGACGCCGACCGCGATGCCCGCGATCGCCAGCATGATCACGGAGCGGCGCGCGGACCAGTCGAATTGCGTCTCCTCGCCCTGCTCCTCCGGGGGGTTGAAGAGCGCCCGGTGGGTCTTGAGCGAGAAAAAGAGGCCCGCGATGTAGGTCCCGATGAGCACGAGGGCGACCGCGAGTGAGAGGTGCTCGACGCGCACGTCGTAGTTGATCCGCTCCGCGGCGACCGAGGGCAGCCCACTCCCCTCGACGAGCTCGAAGATGGCCGGCATGACCAGGGCAGCCGCCGCCAGGAAGAGCATCAGCGATTGCACATTCGCCGCCGTCGCGTTGAAGCGCTGACGGTCGCGGCCGATTCCGCCGACCAGCATCGCGCCGCCCAGGACGAGCAGGATGTTCCCGAGGATGGACCCGACGATTGAGGCCTTCACCACCTCGTGCAGCCCGGACCCGAGGGCGAACAGCGCGATGATCAGCTCCGGCGCGTTGCCGAAGGTGACGTTCAAGAGCCCGCCGATCCCGGGGCCCGACCGGGCGGCCAGCTCCTCGGTGGCGATGCCCATGAGGGCTGCCGTCGGGATGATCCCGAGGGCAGCTGTGAAGAAGATCGCCGCCGCGGAGGCGTGGGCGATGTCCAAGCCGATCGCCACCGGGATGAATGGCACCAGGAGGTACGGCCAGCCGAGGGGCGTGAACAGGAACGCCGTTCGGCCCTCGTTTGATCCGGAGTTCGCCATCGCGCCGGGCAGCCTATGAGGTCGCGGGGCGGCCGGAGACCGTAACGTATCTAGACTGAGCGCCGTGAGAACTCGGCGTTTCGGCGATACCGACCTCGAGGCGTCGGAGATCGGCTTCGGGACGTGGGCGCTCGGCTCGAGCTGGTGGGGTGACGTCAGCGAGGCGAAGGGCGAGCGCCTGATGAACGAGGCGCTCGAGCTCGGGATCACCTTCTTCGAGACCGGCGATGCCTACGGCCAGGGTGCGAACGAGGAGCTCGTCGGGCGCGTGCTCGCGCCTCACCGCGACGAGATACAGCTCTCCACCAAGTTCGGCTACGTGCTCGAATCGGGGCGGCGCGAGCACTCGGAGGGTGAGCGCCCGCAGCGTTGGGACGGCCCGTTCGTGCGAGCGGCGCTCGAG
>Ga0209382_10001169_pt1 | contig 41958 bp, 38 predicted proteins | sample SoiMetdeltSBSDD5_FD_187599 | JGI IMG/M metagenome (GOLD analysis project Ga0209382, IMG submission 187599) | Bulk soil microbial communities from a Populus tree surrounding site in Tennessee, USA - Soil MetaG P. deltoides SBSDD5 (SPAdes) (version 2) | ecosystem: Environmental > Terrestrial >... | reverse complement strand
GCCTCCAGCCCATGCTCCTTGTAACGGTGGAAGATCTTGTAGCCCGTCTTGCGGGAGATCCCGAAGGCGCGGCAAGCCTCGGCCATCGGCTCTCCATCCAAAAGCTGTGCAACAAACCGCAGGCGCCCGTCCACAACCGAACACTCCTTCCACGGCATTCAACACCTCCCCCATGCAATTGCATGGGGGAGGTGTTACCCATGTGTCCGGTACGAACTGTCACCTATGTCTCGGGCCGCACACTGCCGACGAGCTGGCCGCCGTCTCGGACAGCGCCAGCAAGAAGGCATGGTTTCTCAGAACGGGTCGCCTTCGGTATGCCGGTCGCACCGATAGCCTATCCCTAATGGGGCCGGTTGCCCGCCGCCGATACCCCACCTAAGATTGCTGGCCGCGCGCTGTGCGGCGGGATTGGCCGACACGCAAGCGTGCTGCTCATCACCCACAAACCCTTCAAGGAGGTCGAGATGGCTAAGGAGCAAAGGCGTTCAAGTACTGCCCAGCCAACGCATCCGTTTCTCGAGAAGCTCGGCTGGCAGCCCGGATGGGATGTCTTCTTGTACAACGTGAAGATCGTGTGCGGTAAACAGACCGAGACAAACTGTTGTTGTACCGCAGGCACCCGGCCGGGCGTGTACGCGACCGAGGTCAACATTACAAATCCCAATCTCCAGGATGCGGGAATCATAAAAAACATCCTGCCATTGATCAACTCGGGCGCCGTTGTTGCGCGTGAGCCCAACGTCGCCGTGCCACGCGCAATGGAGGTTATCACCATTCCCGGGCTGCGGGCGACGATGGACGATTGTTGCAAAATCGCGGAGTTTGTTGCGCCCCCGAGCGGAGACACGACGCTCACCATCGCCATCCTGACGATCTGGAGCGTGGTCGAGCTGTCCGTCTCCGCGGTCTACACGGCGACCCCTCTGAGCGGGGACGGCATCAGCATCGACGTCGAGTACATTCCGGCGGCACGACTGGGACTTAGTGGTCCGGGTGGTCCGGGTTAAAGACAATAGTGTGGCGGTCGGCCATTATGTCACTTGCATAGCCCACGGGCAGAATTCGCAAGAGCACGTTGATCGAGCGCTACACGGCGCCGACGCGAACCTTGTCGACCTTGCGGCTTCGAGCTGGCCGCGGGCTGCCCGAAGATCGCCGCGAACAAAATCATGGACCTTTGTGGCGTCTACTATCCCGGACCAGATCGGGCGATGAGCGAACGCCGAGCGCGAGTGCTTTCGGACAGGCGTGCAGGCGCCAAACGCAGAACAAGGCCCGAAGCCTCATGGAACATGCCTGCCGACCGCAGAGTTGTTGTCCCGTCTGAGCCGGCCTCTCCTCCCCAGGGGTTACCGGTCGGCATGGACGCGAGCCCCGGCTCGGCAGTCCGGGGCTCGTCGCTTGCACGGGGCGCCCGTTTTTTGGGGCTGTGCGGGCTTCTTGTGGCCAACAAAAGGGCATCCGGAGCGACAGGCCCGGATGCGCATGCGGTGTGGTAGATTCGTGCTCAGCCTGTGACATGGGCTAACTCCATGTTGCCGGTTAGAGCCGCGGCGGGAGCTTTCACCTTCCGCCTGGCTCGCTTTTGTGGTTTCGCGAAATCATGAAGCAGTCAAATCGTGGCGCCACGAAAAGAAAAAGGGGCCGCCCCAAGACCACAGGGCCAGGCCTGGGCATTAATGTCCGCCTTCAAAGCGACCAGCTGCAGGCTCTCGACGCCTGGATCGCCAAGCAGCGCGAGCAGCGGTCACGGCCCGAGGCCATCCGCGAAATTTTGGAACGCGCGCTCAAGCGCGCCCAGCCGCAGCAAGTCGGACCTCACAAAGGCGCCGTGAAGGCGCGCGAGATGGCCGGGACGGAACTCGACCGTCTCGGCGACACGTCCGCGACGGAAGAAGAGCGCCGGCGCAGGAAGGGAAAGCTTTTGAAGGGGCCACAGGAATTTCGCGAGATGCGCGAGGACCTGCCCAGGCGGAAGCGATAGGTCCTTAGGTTTATTGAGTAACGCCGATGCCAAAGCGCAAGGACGGTCGACGACCGCTCGGCGAGACGAGGGACAGCAAGGCTGAGCGGATTCACGCGGCGGCGATGGCGATCGTGGAAACGGATGCTCAGCGCACGCGCGCAAAGACCGAACGGCTCCGCGAGCTTCGACTACAAAAGGAAGCGACCGACCCAACAAAGCTAGAGCCAAAGAGGCCGAAGCCGTGACGGGTAGCCACTGCGCAGCGGCATTGTTGATCGCCGCCAACAGCGGGTGCCTTTGCCCGGCGCGCGGCGACAATGTGTCACCTGCTCAACAATGCCGAAGCTGATCTGATGCAGGGGCGAAACGGCGTCTCACCTGGTCCTAATTCGCTCTGCGCTACTGCCAACCCCGATTTGGCTGGCTGATGCCGATACGGTCGCGCCTACACCCTGACAGCGCCTTTGGCCCGGAAACCATCCGGCTCCTTACGTTGACGTTTGAAGAGGCATGGCGGGCGATGAATCGGACCGCGAACGTCGGCCCGGACGCGGATGCAGCGCGTGATAAGCTTGCCCGGTTCATCATCGCCTCAGCCCAAGCGGGCGAGCGCAACCCCGTCACACTCCGGGACGACGCCATCGCGTTCTTTCGATTGGCGCACGGAGACAAGCGCCAGTAAGCCAGCCTTCAGTTGGGGCCTCGTGACAAGCCCGCCGAGGTGAGCCGGCGAGGCCTCTGCAAGTCAATCCGGTATCAGCGTGAGGATTTGGATTCGTCGGGGGACTGGCGGATCATGTTTACCCAGGATTGAGCGAGCGAAAGCCAAGCCCTTTTCTCGGCTTCGTTGTGAGTCCAATTCGCCATGCGCTGGCAGTACTCGGCGTTTCGCCGGTACTCATCACTCTTGTCTATCACGCCCGCACCCTGCCGCTTTCCGAGATGGAGGCAACATAGCGGCGGACTATCGATCCGAGGTGTGGCCGAGTTCACAGGAGCCGAAAGTCGGCTAAGTGTGCCGCGATGATCATGCAGTGCGCGGCTGGCGGCGACCGGCTGATGATGCGAGTGCGCCGGCCGGGCTGAGGGGGGCACCCGGAGACCGACCGGCGCTTGGCATCAGGGCGAGTGGGGTCAAGCCCTGGGCCGATGATGCAACGCAGGGCTGCCTTGCGCGTTCCGGGCGAGGGCCGAGCTGACTGCCCGCGCGACGAGATTTGGCGGACCCCGACACCGAGCATGGAGAGAGGGGCGCGCCCTTATTGACCCGACCTAACTGTGGCCGGGGTCCCTCTGCAGATCCCATGCTGGCGAGAATGGCGATCGACACGCGCACCATTGCTGAACTGGGAAAGGACGGCTTCACGCACACCGACGCACGCTGCGCCGATTGCGGCCGTATCGTACAGATGCCATTCAAGTTGTTGCTGACGCGCGAGCGGATCACGACGGCAACGACCATCGCCGAGCGGCGCCGTCGTTACCGATGCCAGAATTGCGGGAGTTCACACGCGGCTCTTTTCGCCCCGTGGCGACTAGGCGGCAGCATGGCTTGACGAACCCGACGACCCTGTGCGCAGAAAGCGCCCCTGCCAAGCGAGCGGCGTGGCAGGGGCTCGGGGTTACCCAATGCCCTAGGAGGTCATCCCAGAGGCGCCCAATTAGGCCAGCCGCTTCCGAAGCTTTCAATATAACGGAAGATAGAGGAAGCGGGCCGCCGGCCCGGGCCGCCGGCGCCGCAGCGGCCTGCTCAGCTTTTCTTCACACGATACTTTTCATGGCAGCCGCCGCAATTAGATGCCACCTTCGGCCATTCGGCCATTCGGCCAGGAAGCTCGCTTCATCCTTAATAGCGCCGGCCGCTGCCCGCGCATCGGCAGCAAGCTGGTCAAAGCGGGCAGACAAATCAGCCTTGTTGTCGATCGACACAACGGCGTCGACACCCCGCCTCGATCATGTCGGGCGTGACCTCGATCTCCGTCGAGGTATTGCGTTTAGACATCGCGTGTTCAGACTGCTCACAAGAACCGCACGACAATCGCGCCGAGAAATGCGAGCGCGAGCCACATTGGCCAGTACCGCAAGGCGACGTTGCTCGCGCGCTACGGCCCGGACAAGAACATGGTGGACGTGCCGCCTATTTTAGCGTCGTACCCAATGCTGGCTTGATTGCATTTTACAGCCGGGGCAGATGGCTACCCGTTGGAGGGCAGTGCCAAAAGGAAATCCCGGCGCGCTTGCCGGGAATTCCTCCATCGACGCTGGCAAACGGGGGCGGCTGTCAGCGCCTCAGCGCAGATACGTCAGGCGCTGGCTACCTACAGAGAGATCGATACCGGCGACAATTGCCCTCGCCTTGCTCGCCAAGTCGCTCCTTGTTTACGCAGGCGGCCCGCAACTGACGGCAGTCGCGAGCACTTACTCGCCGGCGGGGCTCCACGACGCCAACGCCGCCCGGCCCGATCTGGATGCTTTGCGCGGACAGGTCTATGGATAGCGGGCCAGCCGAAGCGGGAAGCGGCAGGGCAAAAAAGGCGCAGGCGGCAAAACCTAGTGCTAATCGGCGCATCGAAAATCCTCCATTGGGGCGGCCCCGCAAGACAATTCATTTGCGCATAGGTGGTTCCAGCCTGCTGCAACCTTCCTACCCGTGAAATAGGATTCGGCGAGAAAGAAGGTTATCGACGGGGATTGATACGCGCTCGCATGCCCGGCTCCTACGTCACCCTCGCCTTAGCACCCGTCCGACATGACCCGGCTCGCCTGCACCAAGTGCGACCGGCGCGGCCAGTACCGGAAAGCCACGCTGATTGAGCGCTACGGCCCAGACAAGAACATGGTGGACCTTCGGCTCGAGCTCGCGGAGGGCTGCCCGAAGATCGCGGCCGGCAAGTGATGGATCTGTGTGGCGTGAACTAGGGCCAATTCGCTGCCCGGTCGCGCATTGCCGCGCAAACGCGCAACACCGAACACTACCACTGTCGCGACGAGCACGAACCTGCGAGCGCAACGGCGACTTCAACACGGCACCAGGCTGCCGATACCACGTTTGACACGCTCTCCTGCTTGGCAAGGATCGGCGCGTGAAGAAGCCATATCATCGCACTTTAAAAAGGAGAACCTCATGACTGATCGTCCGACCGACGCTGCTATAGCGAAGTTCAAACACGCTCGATCTGAGGCTATTAGAATGGGATTTAATGCGGCCAGTGGCCCTTCGGGTGGTGCTGGCGTCCAGTGGGCTAATTTATCGAATTCTCTAGCCGCTACCGCAGAGGTCTGAGTGACCTGGCGACCGGACTTCGAGCCGTGTACATTCTGCTCGAAAAGTACAGAACTCAGCACGCCGTTGACCGACTGCTGTGAGCTGGCCGCCGACTGCCCGCGCGTGACCGCGGACAAGCCGGTCGACCGCTGCGGCATATCCCGACCGCATCGGACGATGACCGAGCCGGATTGCAAGCTGTGCGGAGACGAGCGCTGGGTGTCCGAGGAACATCCCGGACCAACCAATGCGTCACGCTGCAGAGGCGTCGGCGTCCGGGGTCCGCGCTGCAATCCGGCCGGCGGTCCGGACGAGCCGGGCGCGCCGCCTCGGGGCTTCAAAACCGCGGTGGACCGGAAGCACGGCTCGCGGCACTGAAAAAGCCCGCCGGGGCGAGCCGGCGGGCGTCTGAAAGATACCGGTACTTGCTTCAATCGGTGACAATGAGCCGGCGAAAACCAGCTCTTTGGGGCAAACCGACTTTACTTCTTCTTGCCCTTCTTCTTCGCCTTCTTGGCCTTCTTGAAGTCGCCGCCACGCGCCTCGTTGATCTGACGAGGACTGAGCTGCGCGAACTGGATCAGCGCCGGCTGCGCCTTGGTGATCTCCGGACCTGCAGACGCCGGAACCGCCGCGGCCGGAAGGGTCATCGCAACCATCCCGAGGCCCGCGAGCAGAGCAATACGACTGATTTTCATGATAACACCCTTTCAGTTTGCCGACCTCCGAGTGAGCGGAGGCGGCTGGTTAAGTTCCTTAGACACGCGGCCCCGTCGCCTTGGTTCATGGGGACCCACAAAGCTTGGAGGCCATGAGCGCCCCCCGGCGTGTGACCTGGATCATAAGACTCGACGGTGCAACAGCCGCCGCTTGAAGTGCTCCGCAATTGCCACGGCGACAACAAGGCCGGTGTTGACAACAGCCAGGACAGCAACCGTGGCACTCATAGGACGCCCCCCTTTGTCCGTGTCCGGGCAAATAAGTAACCCCGTTATGTTTCGCGCTGATTTCGATTGCTGTTCGATCTTGTTTCGTGTGTTTCAGGAAATCGCTACGGCTTGTCGCATGTGGTAGAATGGCGGTCAGCCTGTGTTACGGGTCACCTCCAGCGCAGGCCAGAGCGGGTCGGTGCTAGGCTAGCCACCTTCCCGGCTTGGACGCGGGTCTGCCCGAAGACGGCGTCGCCTTCCCAAGGGGCCGCAGCACCGTGCCGCCCAAGCGCAGATTCTCAAGATTCCCTGTGAACTGGTTCACACCGGGATCGATAGAGCGCCGCCATTATGGCCCTCAGCTCACTTCTTTCAGCGCGGTTGAATGCCATGGTCACCATCCTAGTCCTCGGGTCGATCCTCGCAGCAGCGCTTCTTATGATGGCGGTGGCGGGTGCCACGATGGCGCCGAAGCCGTAAGGAGGAAAGGGAGCGCAGCGGCGGGCCATGCGGGGAGATCGAGCTGCCTAAGCGCTCGCGGCTCCGGATTGGCGTGCGCCGGGAGGCGTAAGGACACCCGGGCCTGGCCTATAGCCCGCGCTGCAGACAAGCGTGTTGAAATCATCAAGCTGCTGAGCAGGCGTTCGCGCTGGCCGATGAGATCGGCGACGCCGGCATCGCCTATCTGATCGAATCGAGCGCTTGATGAGGCGCGCTCGCAGCAGTTCAGGCTGGTGGGTCGCTTGGATTGAGCCCGATGCCGCGCTCGTACCTCACCCGCGCCGAGCGCCCTTCCGAAATAGAGAGCCCAGGGAGTTAACCGAGTGCCATTGAACGACGAGCAAGCAGCGCGCTAGGCTGGTCGGGGTGGGAAACTATGGCCAGCGCGCTGCGTCGGGCAGCTTTTGTTGCGGCAATGGTCACGGCAGCTATCGCCGGCTTCAGTATGCTTGCCGTGGTCGTCGCGCCGACAAACGCGGCATCGGCTTTCTTTGCCGTCTGTGCGATGGTGCTCGGCGTCTTGACCTACATGCTGTGGCCAAAGCGACAGCCTTCGACAACTGAACACGGGGTCGTCGGAGAGGCATTGGCGCCAACAGCGCTCGCGCGTGACGGCCAACGCCGACGACGCCGGGTGATCGTGCTGCACGCGCCGCGGCGCGGCTTCTTCGGTTGGGTGTTCCTGCTGATATTCCTTGCCTTCAACGCCGTGATGGCGTTCGCACTCGTAGGTTTTCTGGTCGAGGTCGGGAAGCGCGCCGACCAGATCCAAGCGACCCGCGACTACGGCCGGACCTTCGGCGCCGTGCTGATCTCGTTCTTCTGGCTATGCGGCGCCGTCATCACGGGCCTGCTGGCGCTCGTCACACGTGGGCGCGGCCAACACACCATGATCGAGGAAGACATCGAACAGTAGCGATTGGTTGCACGGCCGACGCGCGGTTACCGCTGGGACAGTGTATCGTGGCAGTATGCCCCGCCCCTACCTCACCTTCACCGAGCACCCTTCCGACATCGTCCACCTCGCCTGCGCCAAGTGCGCGACCGGCGCGGGCAGTACCGGAAAGCATTCTGAAGGCGGGGTGATTCCTGCGTTGGAACGATGGATGGCGCGCCACTCCGCTACGCCACCGCGCTGAGTACTTTGGTCCCGGGACCTCCGGCGAATTTACGTGCCCGTGCCGTCGACGGCAGCCTCACGCGCCTTGCGGCCGGCCTAGGAGGTCACCATGGCGAACGCGCTAATCCGAAGTCGGGGTGACATTTGCTGCGCTGGCGTTTGCTGCGGCGGCCGGGGCGCAGCACCACCACCCCGAGCAGGACGCGGCGATCCATGAGAAATTCTATAGAACCTGGCGCATGCCGGATGCCCCCGACTGGGGTTGCTGCAGTCAAGGCGACTGCTATCCGACCGAGATCCGGATACTCGAAGGCGCCATCTTCGCGAAGCGACGGGAGGACGGGAAATTCATTGCGGTCCCCTCCTGGAAGGTCGAGCTTCGCCGCGATAACCCGGACGGGCGCAATCACCTATGCGCGCCGCCGCCCACCCCCATCTACCCGCCCGACACCGTGTTCTGTTTCACCCTCGGCACGGGCATGTGAAAGCTGTGGCGTCTACTATCCCGACCGCATCGGGCGACGACCGAGCCGGATTGCAAGCTCCGTCGGGACGAGCGCTGACCCGCGAGGAGCATCCGGACCGGCCAATGCGTCACGATGGCTCGCATCAGCGGCCGTTCCAGAGGTATGTTCATGCAGCATTCATGAGGACCGTGCGATACGCTCTGGCACAACGGCCGGGCAGAGTGCCCGTGTCGGGTTTCCCTACCAGCGCGCTTTTGGGCGCAAACACGGAAAGGCGAACCTATGAAAATCAGCCGCATTGCTCTGCTCGCAGGCCTTGGAATGGTCGCGATGACCCTTCCGGCGGCCGCTGCTCCGGTTGCGACGGACAGCACCGATGTCCGCGCCGCGAAGCCCGCCTACATGCAGCTCGCGCAGCTCAGCCCTCGTCAGATCAACGAGGCGCGTGGCGGCGACTTCAAGAAGGCCAAGAAGGCGAAGAAGAAGAGCAAGAAGTAAGTCGGTTTCCCCAAGTCATGAGCGGCGACTTTTGGTTCTCGCCGCTCATGTCATCGCGTAGGGCCATCTTTGTCATCGGACCAACCGCCGAGGCTACGGTACCGCCTCGGCGGTTTTTCATTGAGTAAAAGGCCCACATTCCCCATCATAAAACGCCGCCGCCGCTTCAAGCGGCAGGTGCGCCTGCCGGTTGCACCCGGTTGCGGTCGCATCGTCCAAATGCCGCTCAAGCTGTTGCTGACGACAAGCCGATCACGACGGCGACGACGTTGGCACACGCGATAAAATCATTGGCAGATCTCCACCAACCAAATGGCGCGGCGGCCTCTTTCCCTTCAGTAAGGCTTTAGTCCGGTGCCGAGGTTTCTCGCCTCCACGCCGAGGCGCCGGCCGGCTTGATCGGGGGGACCGAGGGAGGGCCGGCCGGCGCGCTCGCGTCATGACCCCACCGACGCACCGACGTTAGGGGGGCATTTGCTCAGTGCCGACTCCCAAGCCGGCCGAGATATATCCACCGGCCATGCCGTTGCGTACGTTCCGGCCCCGCCCGGTCGGCTTCATCGAACCGTGCCCCCGGCCTCGCCAGGCGCCAAGCGCGATGCCGAGGAGTTCGCTTAGAGACGGTTAAGATGTCCCGCCTAGCCGCGACTTTCCTCTCGATCTGGTCCGCTTGGCGCGCCGCCAATGCGAACGGCGTGGACAGTACCGCAAGGCGACGCTGATCGAGCGGTATGGCACGGACCAAAATTCGGTCGACCTCGTAAGCAATAGTCTCGGCCGACTGCCCTAGACGGCAGGCTAATAAGACCGCCGACCTCTGCGGGTGCGTTTGTCGGGACCTCGGGTCGAAACGAACGCTCTTCGTGAGTCAGTCCGTCAAATAAATATGTCGAGCCAGTCGACGAACAGCGCGACCAGCCATCCCGTGACAGCGCCGCCGGAAGCAGCAAAAGCAGTGGTCACCATCATGCCCAGAGGTTGCTCGATCATCTAACTCCTCGCTACGACATTCGAGAGCGTCTAAAATCAACGCCGCGCTCGTGGTGGCTGTCGATGGAGTGCATTTGTCTCCTGCCGCACGCCCAGCACTCAAAAGATCTATACTCAAACGAGAACGAACGATTTCTGAAACTCGGCAACATCGATTTGCCGCAAACGCACATGCGCACCCCGTCCACTGCCGAAGATGAGCGTTCTGCCTGCATGATCTTAGGCATTGGCTTCATTTACTACCTTCCAGACGGGCCGCTCTGACTAAGGCGGCCGACGCTCGCTTGGTTCTCCTCTCGAACTTGGATAAAAATTGGCCGGCCCCGAGTAGATAGCCGCCCGACAAAGCAAAATTTTGAGCATGTTGCCGACATGTCACAGCGCGCCGGTAGCCCCGCACCAACGCGGGGGCTGGTTCCCAGCTCGACTGATCTAGATCAAATCGCGCCCATTCTTTTCGGTGGTAAACTTTAAATGCTCAATCTTGAGCATTTCCTCCCTGCGGCCCGCCGGCCCCCCTCCCCCAACGCCCCGCCGGCGGGCCGATTTTGGAATTCTTGATCTTGCTGAGTTGAGGCTGCTGAAAAAACCGGACGTCTTTTGCACGATGGAGGTGAAAGATGGGCCCGCACGCACGTCCCCGACGATCTAGCGCGGCACGTTGCCCGTTCCTCTCGGGGAAAGCCATCAGACGCACGACCTATTGGGCATTTGGTAAACCGGTTTCGCTCGCCTACATCCCAGCGCTTGCCGACGAGCATCCCGAGGCAACAATCATAAGTCATGAGCCGCCGACGCCGGCACGACCAGACTACGAACTGCCCAGCGAGCGGCGGGCGCCACGCATCGACCTAGACTGAGGCACGGAATTCGCTCGCGCTGGAGCGTGACGTTCGTGAGCCAACTCACAAGCGTACGAAAACCAAGGTGTTAGACGGGGTCGTTCCATGCGGTGCGCGAACCGACGAGAAGGGCCATGCGAAACATCCTGACGACCTGGCTTGCCGGCATCACCCTGCTGCTGGGCGCGATCAGCGCAAGCGCGTTGGAAGGTCAGTTCAACCACCCGAGCTACAAAACGTAGGAACGCCTCGACTTCTGCTTCACGTTCGGCGGCAGCTGCGGCCAGCCGGTGGCCGACATGTATTGCAGGATTCAAGGTTACGAACGGGCGAACGGCTTCGAAGAGGTCCGCGCATCACCGACGCGAATCATTGCGAACGGAGACGCCTGCTTCGGCGGCCATTGTACGACCTTCAGGCATATCGTGTGCTTTACTTCGGCGGCGGAGCGCGGCGCCGGCACCGACTGGCCAACAATATTCGACGACTGAGCCTGAGCGGTTTGCCGGCGCGGCGAGAGGCACGAAAGCACGCTCAGCGTGGCCGCGGACGGCCCGAAGATCGCCGCGAGCCAGATCATGGATCTGGTTGCACGGTCGAAGTGCCGAAAAATACTGGTATGGCGGCGGTGCCATTGGCAAATGCAGCCGTCTGCACAAGCACGTGTGCAATTCAATCTGTGCGTTGACGGCCGTCAAGGAGGCCGATTCGACCTCCCAAGCCGGCCGCGATATGCTCACAGGTCATGTCGTTGCGTTCGCGTTCTGGCCACCTCCCACCGGCTTTGTTGAACCCGCCCTGCCATCAGGCCGCAGCCTTCCGCCGCGCGGCGGCGTTTGGTTGCACGAGATCAAGTTCGACGGCGCGCCGAGAACGCCGGTGGTTCGCCTTCGCCCCGGCGCGGTGTCGGACACCGGACAGGCCGGGAAGCGCGCCACGGGCGACGTCGTGGAACAAATGGGCAATTCCCTCGGATCTCGAAAAGTCAAGGAGCTGACCGATGTCGATCCGTAACGCGGCGAAAGTTGCAATCGCGCTCAGCGCGCTACTGGTGGCCGGCACTTTCGATGCCGCCAGCACCGCCGGCGCCGGGGCCGCCGGCCCCTGGTGCGCCGTTGCCGGCGGGCGCAACGACTACCGCAATTGTGGCTACTTCACTTTCGGACAATGCCTTGCCGCAGTCAGCGGTGTCGGCACGTTCTGCCAGCCCAACCCGTACTTCGCGCCCGTTACGCACGTGGCCTATCCCGTCACCTACCCGGTGGAGCTCAAGCAGCCGGCGCGCGGCGCCGGGGCCGCTCCGCGTGGCAAACGCGTTGCGGCCAAGGGCAAGCGCAAGCCGCACGCGGCAGCAACCGAAAAGAAGCCGGGAGTCCAGTGAGCATTGTCGTCGATACGGATTAAGACCGACGTCAGCTGCTTGGCGCGCTGGCACGACTGTGGAGCGTGCCGGTCTGGGGTGGCGTGATCGACCAGGTGCCTGACAAAGACGACCGCTTTGAGGGCGAGGCGCTCGAGGTAAGACCGGACGGGGCCGTTCGAGCCCATCGCGGTGGCAAGTACCGCATGTTGCCTGACGTGCTGCCGCCCCCATCAACTGAGAAGCCACCAGCCGACTCGGACGTCAAGGAAGTCCATACCGTCGGATCGAAGGTGACGCGGGCTGACTGGCTGTCCAATCTGGCGTGGAAGCACTACAACGACATGCTTCTATGGCCGATAATTTGGCGGCGAAACAAAGGCCCACATTCACCAATCCGAATCGGATTGTGCCCGGCCAGGAGATCGTTATTCCCGTAAAACCCAACCTAACGAAATCCGAGGAGACTGCGATTCGTACAGAAGCGAGGGCTTGGAAGGAATTTTAACTCACGCAAAACCAACTTTGGACAGCGAGCCCGCCCGCCGCCGTTCGGCTTGGCAAAACCCGGTTGGCCCGCGCCTGGCACGTCTCCGGACGGAACGGCCGGCCGGCAGAACGCAATCGCCCTGACCGCAAAGGTACGGGCGCGTGGACCCTATGCGGCGTGAAGCATCCAGACCGCGTTTGTTGAAGGGCACAAGCCGGCTGCGCGGGAGGCCCCGCTTGCCTGTTCTCACTGCGCGACGGTGACGAATCGCCCTCCCCGGTATCTCGCCCATCGCCGTCACGGGCGCGGACCCAAGACGAATCGTCGTTTTTCGACACAATCTCCAGGAAATCTCAACACCCTCTGCAGGACTGGCCGGGCTTGCTCACTACAAGCTCAAACTAGGAACCATGCCGCCTGCGAGCAATTACCCTCCTGACGCCCGGAGCGCTCGGGAGATCGCTAATTGAATCATCTGCGGGCGCAATAGTAGGAGCGAACAATGGTCCTCCCCAACAAAACGCCGACGGAAAGCGCAGAGCACTATTTCGACAAGGCTTATCAGTTGGCTATTGCATCCGTACAGAAAACCGCGACCGCGAACGATGCGACATCCATTGCCATCTATAATATGGCGGCTTGCATGTCGGCGATCGCGAAAGGGATGGCTGATACAGCTGTCGGATTGCGCGCCACCTATATGCTGCTTGAACGCCTGGATCGCAAACTCGACCGCCTGCCGCCCCGCTAGATCCCGTAGGAATACACGCCGCTACAGCCTTCTGGCGCCTGCGGCGACAAGGATTGAGGACGGGACATTCCAGGACGAACAGTTTTGGAAGCGAGTTGCAAATTGGCCAAACACGGCACAATGTCGCTTTCGTAACCCTGGCGAGTAGCGATCATGTCCAAGCTGGCCATCGTTGGTGCGATTGAGGTTGCGCCAGCTCGCCGGGATGACGTTTTGCCTTTGCTGCTGGTGCACAGACTGCGTTGCCTCAAGCGCCTCCCTTCACCTAAACCTGGTCGACAAGGGGTTTGCGCTCGCGGTCGAGAACTGGAAACCTTCGTTGGCCAAACGCTGAGAACGGATCGGGCGGATTCACGTAGAAGAAGTAATTGTGAACGTGCGGCTTAACATCACGTCTTTCGTGTTCTGCCAGGCCCTGGGTCGTCGTCTCGGAGTAGTTGTATGAACCCTGCAATATCGGGTCTGTCTCAATCGCTGCCTTTACGATAATCGGCTTGCTGACGTCGCCGATAACCTTGCTTCGGTTATTGTAGGGGCCGTCCTTTATCTCGGCGTTGAAGATTATCACCTCATTGGAGCCGCCATTGTCATCCGGAGAGATGAGCTTGAAGACCGGCGTATCGTCCTGTCTCATTATGACGTCCTGATAGATCGCCTCGGCGGTTGGCGAATCAGGGTGATCTCCCCAGTGATAGATCGTAGAACCGGCCGCCATTTGGAACCACGGGCGGTTGAGGTTGTCCAGATAAACGTCACCGGACAATGCCTGCTGCTGAGCGATCGCCTCCTTCTGGGACATCTTCATGATGTTATCCGGGATCTTGGCCGGAGCCTGAGGATGGGGCTTGAACGGCGGCGGATCGTATCCCCAAGGCTTCGGTTTGTAGTCCCGATAGGTCCGGTTCGCCCAGTAGTCATTCTTGGCTCGTACGAGAAACGGCAAGAACTTTGTCCGGTCCAGCAGGGCCCTGGCGTTTTTCTCTGGCAGCCGCGTCAGGCATGTCGGGAGGATGTTGAAGTAGTTTCGAACCTTGCTCGCCCAGACCGGAAACGGCTTGGTCGCCGGGAACACGTTCTTCCAGCCCCCGTGCGCTTTCGCTGCGAAGAAGATTTCGTGTGGTGTTTTGTCTATCCAGCACTTATACTTCTGCAGTTCGTCGAGATTCATTGATGCTCTCCATTGCGCGTCACGTCGATCGTCACCCGAGGATAACGGACAGGTAGGCATCGACGGCGATGGCGTGTGCCTCCCGCTCGGTGATCGCCGATGCGGCGCCCTGAGCCATCGCCCCTTGCACACCACAGCAGGATCTAGAAGGAGACCCAAGCCCAGCGTTGGGATCTTGCTCTTCAACGCGGAATTCTCCTGTTGCCAATCGTTTGGCGCCACGGAAACCGAATCAGACCGTTAAAGTACGGCTCCTCAGTTCGTCCTTTTTCGGTCCGATGCGGAGTATCGATTCCTAACTGAATCAGGCCTCCGCGCTCGGAGCCGTCCCAATGCCATTGAAGCCTCGCTTTCTTCGGACTGGTCGAGCGTTGGTCTGGAACGCGGAGGAAGCGGTTCGAAAGCTCACGCCACCGTGATCACCGGCATCGATAAAGGGTCAGACTGGGCCATTCGGCGACAGTCCGCTCAATGTCCGCTCGAAAGCGGACACGGCGGCCTGCACGAAATGAGAGCGCCGCAAGCAGTAACAGAAAGGCGTCCCTGAGCGAGCGCTACGGGCCGGACCAGTGAAAAAAAACGCGCCGGGCAAGCCGGCGCGAAGTTGCGACGAGGCGAGCCAGCCTTGAGGATCGGGCGTCCCGACCTGCGGAGGGGGCGCAGGCGGCTGGTTACGTCTTAGACATGCGGCCCGCCGCCTTGGTTCATTGAAAAAGCCAAAGCGCGTCCGCCAGTCCGGGCCTGCATTGGAACTTGCTGCGCCCTCAGCCGGGGTCGAATTCGGGGAACCCCTGGTCTTTCTCCGACATGCCCGGCTGGCTTCCCACGGTCCTACTGCACGACCACGATCTCGAACAGCCTCACTCAGTTCCTCTCCCGTCGAACCTGGTCGCTGGCGCCCGAGACTAAGGGCACCAGCGTTTCCGAGGCCTGGTCGCAGTTGAGGAGGCAACGATGTTTATCCACGGCGACAGACTATTCGAGATCGTCGACAAAGATGGCGGACTAATCGACATCAAGATGTTCTTCACGGCACACGCGTATGACGGGAGCGCTCACCAGGCTCTGTACGCTTTCGACAAGGCAAGCACCAAAGAGGAACAGGACGCCGCAGGGAAGGCATTTCTGACCCCGCCGAACAAACAGGTCAAAGCCATCGGCAAGGACTCGTCCGCTGACGTTGAGATAAAGAAATCGTCTCGCGCCTATTCGGATTTGGTCCCTAATGAACGGAACAACAAGGAAGGAACGACGGAAGCAATAATAAGAATAGGCAGCAAAGATACCAAGGCATTCACGGTGCGCTTAAGGGTTAAAGCTTACAAAGATCAAGAAGGGATGAACCTAGATATTCCCTTTACCGGAGATCCCGGGCGGCTGTCTGGTAGCGTATTTCACGGCAAACTGGCGTTCATAACCGACGGCCAGCGAGACGTAGCCAAATTTCTCGTCGACAACGTCTATGGCCGTTAGCCCCAAATCGCAAAGCCGAATGATCTGGAATATGGGTGCCGCCGCCCCATGGACGCGGCGACTCCTCAAGAGAGCGAAAACCACATGAAAACGGCCCAGCTCGCCGCGCTCATCGCGAGGCACAAGCCGATCAGCGTCCGGTCAGACCGATTACGACTGGTCCAGATCAGTTCGCACGCCGCCGCCACCCCGTAAGCTTTGCATGCTCGGTTCATTCGAGCATTCCCTCTCGAAGACGTCGCGGCCCGTCGACGATCCTCGCCGGCGGGCCGTCTGTCATTTCGGCGGTCCACGAGGCGCGGGACTCTTCGGCTGAGGTGGCGCCGCGTGAACTGACTCGAAATGTCCGTCGCCTAACCGGCAAACTCAGGGCCAAAACCAGGCATGCAGAATGCCTCCAACGAGTAGGATGAAGGCTGCTATCAGGTACGCGACGACCGACGGACTGCTTAGTCGCTGTTTTTTCATGCCGGGCACATTAGGTGTCGCAAAGTTAAAGTTGCGATCGAGGCGCGACGCGGGCGGCCGCGCTCTACGTTCACAGTTCGCGCTTTGTCGCGGCCTCTTGATCTAAATCAGATGTTTGGGAACAGCAACGGAACGCGCGGCGGAAAAGCCTGCTCCCGGGTGCGCGCATTTTCGAGCGAATGATCATAATGAAAATGATACATATCTATGCAGCCCGGCATGAAAAAGGCTATATCGAGCGATCTATATCCGCCCTAAGCTGATGCTTGCGGCGGACTATCGTCCACCTCCAAGTCTCACGAATCCGCCGCAGGGGTCGCCTTCCGAGGCGGCCCTTTTTCTTGAGAGTTGGAGCCTGCCGCCGCTCAAATGTGTCTGCGCCTAGCGCATCGCCCGAACGTGTGCGGCGTATAGGTCCGGCCGAGCGTCGATATCGCGGCTCCCGCACCGCGAACCGCCGGGCGAGACTCGTGAACCGATACGCCGTCCGAGCAGCGGGACAGGTCCACCGCTCAGCTTCATTAATGCGTCTCAAACGTCAATTTCGCGCCTGCCCAGTTCCGCTTAGTGAGGTCGGCGGGCGAGATCCAAAATTGATAGGCGCCGTTATCGCCGAAGCTCCAGTGCATCAGATCGTCGTGAGTCAGCTGCAGCAGCATGATGTAGCCTTGTTCGCGCATGGCGCTGGAATCGCCCTGGATTTCGACCCCTCTTCCAAACATTTGATGCCATCGGCCTGTTGGCAGTAGGTAGTCCCGGTTGATCAGCGTTCGGGCCGGTTCGGGGAGCGCCGCGTAACCCCGTGCGTCGGCGGATGCCATGGTGACGAGGGTTAGGGTTTCCAGTTCCTCGCGTCGAGCCGGAACGTAGTACGCGGCGAAGTCCCGGAACTCGTCGCGTGCTCGTTTCATCTGTGCGTCGAGTTGTGCGACATCGGTTGGCTGCATCAGGCTCCATGGATCGCGGTTCCGGGCCCAGCTGCTCGTCTCGTCGACGAACTGTTTGAACGGGACCTCGAGCTGACCTAGCTTTGCGAGTTCAGCCTCGGTCTTGGCCACCTCCGCCTCTAGCTTCGTCACATCCGCGCTTTTGGGACCGGTTATCCGGCGGAATACCGCCAGCACGTCCTTTGGCTGCAAATCATTGATCCTCTTGCGATACGCGGCAATGTTATCGAGGCGCCATTGCGTGGCCTTTGGCACGCCGAGGCGCGCTGCTTCTTGCAGGCGCTTGGCATAGTGGACAGCCATGAACCACCACTGGGGGCGCGGCGCGCGCTTTTGGTCGATCAGGTCGCGGACATGGGCGGGGAAAGCCGCAAATGCGGGCGTATCCGCTGCCGGGAGCGCCTTGAACATCTCGTTCCTGAGATAGTCGATCGGAAACTTCCCCTGATTGAAATGGAAGGCGGCGAATTGCGAATTGCGCGCCCAAAGTGAAGCGAGCAGCGCCATCTCGTCCGAATCCATTAAGGCCCATGGGTCGCGTCCCTTGCTGAACCCTGAAACCTCGGCAGCGAATTGAAGGAAGGTAGGCTGCAGCTGGTGCAGCGTGGCAATTTTGTTCTCACAGATGACAACATATGCTTCAGCCTTCTTCAATTCGTTCGGTCCTTTGGACCGCGCTTCCTCCACCTTCGTTTGCGCATATTCAAGCGCGCCTTGCTCGCGTTTGATCAAGTTCGGAATACTGAGAACTGCTTTATCGAGATAGCTCGCATAGTAGATGGCGGTCTGCCACCAATCAGGAATCGAGGGGCCCGCGAACGCCTGGTCCGCGGACAAATTGTATTTACGGCGCGGGAATAATTTCTCGACCGCTGTGACTTCGGCGGTAGCGAACTCCTCCCAAGCATCCTCGTCTTCATCACTTGCGGGTGGTGTGACATCCAACACCGCGAAATCGACAGGCCAGTAGGGAAAGAGCGGCCGTCCCTCTAAGTCGGTGCGCCACTCGGCTGCGCCACCGCATTCGATCAAATCCGGCGTACCAGCCGGCGGCATGACCAGCGTATCGGTCTCGCCTTCCGGGACAAATACCACCGCGCTTCCGCCCCCAATGAAGAAGGCGAGCGACCCCTTGTCCGGCAAGAGCGTCTTACCGGTCTTTGCGGCTACCTCGGCAAGGTCGATCTGAGCCACGAACAGCAGCGGTTGCGCCTTCTGGTCTCGCGGCCACGGCACTGCACCAATACGAGGCGCGCCGCCGAGCCAACTTCGCGCGCCCGTCCAGTCGACATCGACCTGACGTGGGCGACGAGAAACGAGAAGTGTCGGAAACGGAAGACGCATTATCTTCGACTGCTCCGGAACCGCGCCGGATGTTTGTCGTCCGACACCAAACACCACCACCGCCACGAGCAGGAGGCCGTTGCCATGTGGGCCCAAACAGCGACAGCCGCAGCTGTTCTGTGCGTCATCGGCGCTACCACGGCCGCTGCCTTTTTCGAGAAAGTGACCATGCCCGAGCCGCCCTTTATCGTTCCGGATCTTCTATTTAGTTGAAGGCCGAGACGCAGGATCGCGAATTGAGCGGGCGACCATGACTCCTGAGGCCGACGGGGAGCGATGGAAAATTACCTACGACGATCCGAAAACCAAACGGGAAAACCAAGCGCCGTAGCAAGAGGATCGGTGCTTTTCGAAGGCTCGGTGCGGTTCGAGCGGCACCCGGAGCGCCACCGTGTACACCTACGATGGCCGATGTCCACTCCTGCGCTACTCATGGAGAAAATGACTGCCTGTTCCTGGGTGCGCCCATTTCGATGGCGAAAGGGAACTTTGAAAACGATACATATCGATGCACCCTGCATGAAAGAAAACTGTACCGCCGATCCATGTCCGCCCTAAGCTGAGGAATGCGGGCGGACTATCGTCCACCTCCAGGTCTCACAAGTTGCCGCGCAGGGCCGAACAACTCACTTCACAACTCATCGAGCTCAGCACGAAGCCGCCCGAGGCGACGCCCATACCTCACTCTCGCCGATGCCGCAGTCTCTTGCGGGGTCGATACGCTTCAATTAGTGGTAATGATTTGAGGTGTTTTTCTACCATGACAAAGCTATGATGGTATCGCCCGCCGCCGTTTGTGGCGCGGGCCATAGGGGGCTTGATCATGTTGAAACTGAAGATCGCGCTGGCAGCCGTCGCGGGCCCGCAATGCCCGACTGGAGCCGTTGATTCGGCGGTACCGAGTGGTCGCGTGCGACAACAAAGCCGTCGTTGATCTGATCCTGCACTGAGGGGTTTAAGAAGCACAGCGCGGAAGGGGCCGGCCCCGATCAACGATCGCGGCCACACGCCGCTTTCGCACGGCCCGATCGGAACAGGGGTCGAGCTGCGATTCCTTGCCGCCGATTGCCCGAAGGTCATCGCGAACAAGGTGATCAGGATCGCACAGTCATTATGGAAGCCTCCATGTTCATCGACTATTACGAAGTCCTGGAAATCAGTCCGAATGCCAACTTGGACACGATAGAACGGATATTTCGTCATCTTGCAATGCGCTACCATCCCGACAATCCGAACACCGGCGATCGAGCCCGCTTCAGCGAAGTCTTGGAGGCCCATAATACGCTCAAAGATCCGGCCAAGCGCGCGCAGTACGACATTCGGCACAGAAGTCGTTCAGCCTCGCGCTGGGAATTGGCCGGGGAAGCCAGCAACACCAAGGGCATCGACCGAGATATCGTCATTCAGGACAAGCTGCTGTCGATTCTTTATGTGAAACGCCGACAAGACATGAAGGAGCCCGGGATCGGCGAGCACGAGCTTGAGCGCCTGTCAGCCTGCCCGCGTGAGCATCTGCAGTTTCATCTCTGGTATCTGAAAGCAAAAGGCTGGATCGCAAAAATGGAAGACGGCATGCTCGCGATCACCGTAGACGGCGTCGATCACGCCAATTCCAAACATCGTCGTGAGCACAATACCAAATTGCTGACGCATCCGAACCGTGACGACTCTCAAAGAGATACGGCGGTGGCTGAAGCAGCCCAGCGCTAGGGCTGCGGGCGGCCGCAGCACCAGCACGCCGGACTGACGCCAGCGCTGCCATGGCGCGGGTCGTGCCGCGGGTCGGCAATGGTCCGCAATGCCACCCGGTTCCCGCCACGGCTCTCGCGCTCGATCACGCCGCGCGACGGCGGCGAACTGACTCGGATTTCCTGAAAATCGCGCTATCTTGCTGCCATGAAAAAGCCCCGCGAAGGGACGCGCCGCTTTTTCATGATTGTCTTCCCTTGATTGGGTTGGGCGAGTCCGATTCTGCGCCGACCGCATCAGGTCGGCGCTCCGCAAGACGAAAGCTGACTGCTGGCCAGTCAGACCCTCGTGCGCATCCACTGAGTTGGTATGCTTCAGGCCAAATTAACGTCCGTTGTGATTGGGCCGAACTAAGCCCGGCGCGACTTGTCCACGGCAGCTCGATGCCTTGCAACTCTTCACGTTGCACGCCATACGCCCGCCATTGCTACCGCACTCACGTCCGGGCACATTCCACCATCGGGACAGTTTCGGAGGCCTGACCCTCGCTGAGCATTGGCGTCCGAAATCATAATGACGAGACTCATGGCACTGATCGCTGTGACAGCAATAATCCGCAGTCGCATTTCCCCCTCCCCGTGACGTACCGGCGCAATCCGGCCCGCGACGACTCAAAACCGCGGTGCTTCGAGATGCCGTAGCCTTAACCGGCGAACTCAGGACCACAACCAGGCATGCAGAATGCCTCCAACGAGCAGGATGAAGGCCGCTATCAGGTACGCGACAACAGACGGGCTGCTCAGTCGCTGTTTTGTCATGTCGGGCAGATTACCTCTCGCAAGGTTAAGTTGCCAACCGAGGAGGCACCCGTGGCGACAATCTGTCGCTTGCGTATGAGCGACGTAGCGCGATTCGGGGCGCTGCGCCTTTCGCGGAAGAAAATCACCCTCCCAGAAACGCGAGTAGATGTCGTTCGCGCTTCGTCGCGGCCTCTTGATCCAGATCAGATATTTGGAACAGCAGCGGAACGCGCGGGCGATAAAGCCTGTTCCTGGGTGCGCGCATTTCGAGCGGTAAGGGCCACAATGAAAACAGTACATGCCGATGCAATCCCGCCTGATGTGAACGTCTACAAGCGGCTCACAGCGGCCGCAGCACCACCGCGACGACGAACACGAGCACACTTAGCGACACGACGGGTGGTCCAAAATCGGTCCAAATCCCCGGGAAGCGACTCGCGCTCGCGCACGGCGGCCCCGCTGGTGCGCTTGGATTAAGCTGCGTCCCGAGCGCCGCGAGCACGAGGAGCGCGTATCACGGCCTATTCTCGGGCGGGGAGTGGGTAAATGCGCAGGGTCGGGAGTGGTGACCGGCCGGACGGCTCGGGGCGCGCCCCATCGTTCCGACTACTGCTGCTTGGTCATCTCCGTGCAGGACGCGATCCGCCCGGCGGGTGCCGATTGGAGATGGCAGAGCTCCATCCGGTTCGGTGCGAGCATGGTCCCGAGTGTGTAGCCGTCATCATCGGCAAGCAGGATTGCGCCGCCGCGCGAAATGACGGCAATGACTCGCTCGCTGCTGCGGGCCGACGAAAAGGTGCCGGAGAAGCGGCGTCCATCCTGCCTATCGATCGTCAGGGTGAAGGGAAGGCTTCGGAGCTGCGGCTCATTTGATTGGGTCGGGAGATGGTGCGTATTGCCGCCGTCCAGGACGATCGACTCGCTCTCGCCCTTCCAGATGCCGCGAACATCAGGAATCGCCGTCTGTGCCGCCGAAGGCGCGGCTGCAAGCGTCGCGAGCGTGACGATCCAAGCGAATTTCGACATAGCCGGCCTCCTTCTTCAAAACGACTGGACAGCGCCGTCCCAAAGCTTGCGCTACTGTCACCATGCCCGCAAGAGCGCCACCAGCGCGCACAACGGGCCTCGCTCATGCGCCGGCTTACGCTTGCCCGACAAAGCGAGGCGCAAACGTGCGTGAGGGTAAGTTGATTTGGTCGGTCCAGCGAGGCAAGCCGGTTTGGGAACGCTTGAAACGGGGCGGGATCCTCGACGGCTCCTAACCCGCCCTGCTTTTGGCAGCCTGTGTTTTGCCTCCCAGCTCCAGCCGTCGCAAGAGCTCGCGCGCGAACTCGGAAAGCGAATCGTCGCGCGCTCCCATGATCACGATCCGGTCGCCGGGGCGGGCCAACGTGACCAGCAGGTTGCCGCAGGCGTTGCGGTCCGCAAGCGCGAAGGCTTTTCGACCGCACCGTTCGATCGCGCTGACGATCTCGCGACTCCCGACGCTGCGGTCGACGGTGCCGCCGAAATATACCGGCTCGGGCATGATCAGGACGTCCTCGCCGTTGAGCCCGGTTGCAAAGCAGTCGATCAAGGCGTCCTTCATCAAACGCATCGGGCCATAGCCATGGGGCTGAAACATCAGCAGCAGGCGGCCGGGAAACGCGTGCAGGGTTTCGAGCGTGGCCGCTATCTTGTCGGGATTGTGGGCAAAGTCATCGATCACCGTTATTCCGTTTCCGGTTCCTACGACCTCGAGCCGCCGACGAATGCCGCTGAACTCATCCAGATGCGCCGCCGCCTCGGCGAGGGGCACGCCGCAGGCCTGCGCGGCGCCAAGCGCCGCGAGCGCATTCGCCACGTTGTGCAGGCCTGGAACCTTGAGCGTCACCGGGACGATTTCACCGGTGTGGCGCGCTTTCACCTGGAACGCGATACCGGTCGGCGACGGTGCCGGCAGAGACGCGCGGAGGTCGGCGTGAGCGGCACCGAGACTGTAGGTCACCGTTTGCTCCCGCTTCAGGCCGACTGACAACGCCGCGGTTTCGGCATTGTCGAGATTGAGCACCACGGTGTCGGCCGTGGCGACGAAGCCGCGAAAAAGACTGCGCAGCTCATCCAGCGATTTGTGGTCCAGGGAGATGTTGTTCACCACCGCGACGCGCGGCGCGAAGAACGCGATCGACCCGTCGCTCTCGTCGACCTCGCTGACGAACGCGCTGCCCTCGCCGATCCTGGCGCTGGCGAAATGCGAGCTCTCGGCGAAGTTCTTCATCTCCGCGCCATTCACGATCGTCGGGCGCTCTCCGGCGCGATGCAGGATCCAGCCGATCATGCCGACCGTCGTGGACTTGCCGCTCGTACCGGCGACCCCGATGCCCAAGGCGGCAGCGTTGAAGAGATCGGCGAGCAGGCGCGCGCGGGTCGTGATGGCGGCACCGATTCGACGCGCGGCCTGCACGTCGGGAACCGTCTCCTCGACGGCGGCGGAAGTGACCAGGATCTGCTCGGGCCGGCGTACGCCGCTGCCGTCCTGGGGATGCAGCAACACGCCGCGCGCACGGAGAAAGTCAAATCTCGCGGCATTGCGTCCCTGGTCGAGCGCGCGGTCGGAACCCTCTACGCGTCCGCCCTTGGCTTGGATGATCAGGGCGAGAGGGGTCATCCCGCTACCGCCGATGCCGCAGAAAAAGTAATCTCCAAAGTGGGACATCGGCGGAATCTACAAACGTTGCCGGGCGAGGGCAAACGAAGGCTGGGTGCTTGCGATGAGCAACCGTAAGCGCAGAATCGGCGTGGTCGCCACCGGCTCGCGCATGTCTCCGGAAGTCGCCGACCGGGTGCAGGCGCTGGCCGCATCGCTATACCCGGACCGGACTCCCGAGATCTTCTTTCATCCGCAATGCCTCGCATCGCACGGGCATTTTGCCGGCGATGACGCCAAGCGCGCGCAGGCCTTTCTCGAGATCGCCAACGACGAGAGCTACGACGCGGTGTGGTTCGCCCGCGGCGGCTACGGTTCCTGCCGCGTGGTCGAGACGGTCGTGCATGGGTTGACGCCGCCCTCCAGACGAAAAACCTACGTCGGCTACAGTGATGCCGGCATGCTGCTTGCGGCTTTGTACCGGGCGGGGTTTGAGGCGGTGGCGCACGGTCCGGTGGCGCAGGATATCCTTCGAGAAGCAGGGGACGCCGCGGTTGGTCGAGCGCTCGGTTGGATGATCGATCGCGCGCCGGAGGCGCTGGAGCCGACGGTCTGCACTACGCGCAAGACCGCGGCATTCAACATCACGGTCCTTAGCCAATTGCTCGGCACACCGCTGCAGCCCGATCTCGATGGGCATGTGCTGATGTTGGAGGAGGTGGCCGAGGCGATGTACAGGATTGATAGATCGCTGTTTCACATCACCAGCAACCCCGGCATCAGGCGGGTTGCGGGAATCATGCTTGGCCGTTGCAGTCACATCACCCCCAACGAACCGGATTTCGGCATGAACGAAGAGGAAGTCGCCCGCTACTGGTGCCGGAGGTCCGGGATTCCCTGGTTGGGACGCGCCGACATCGGACACGACGCCGACAACAAGATCGTGCCGTTCGGCGGCATGTGACTGAACTGACTTTCTGGGAGGAAAGAGCGGTCCAGCCTGACGTCGGATTGTCGGCAGGACCGAGGTCCAATTCGATTGGACGCGCCGTCTGGCGCGAATCGATGGAATGAGTTGAGGGGATGGAACTCTACGCCGACCTTCGGTGATGCGCTCAGGCGTTGAGGCGCTTGCCCGCGGTCTCGTCGAACAGGTGCACCAGACGGGGGTCGGGCCGTAGTCGAATCCTGTCCCCGGGCCGGAATTGATGCCGTTCGCGGAATACCGCGATGATGTCTTCGCCGCCCATCTTCGCGACCACCTGCGTCTCTGAACCGGTCGGCTCGATCACCTGCACCTCGGCGTCGGTACCGTCGTCGGCAATCGTGAAGTGCTCCGGACGCACGCCGTAGACCGCCGCCCTGCCATTCCAGGCGGCGGGCGCGGCCACCAATGGCAAGCGCACCCCGCCCGGCCCTTCGAATGTCGCCGAGCCGTTGGCGTGGATCGTGCCTTTCATGAAATTCATCGCCGGCGAGCCGATGAAACCCGCGACGAACAGATTCTGCGGCCGATCGTAAAGCTCCAGCGGCGCGCCGATCTGCTCGACCAAACCCTCGTGCATCACCACGATCTTGTCGGCCATCGTCATGGCCTCGATCTGATCGTGGGTGACGTAGACGGTCGTCGTTTTCAGTCGCTGGTGCAGTTCCTTGATCTCCGTGCGCATGGCGACGCGCAGCTTGGCGTCGAGGTTCGACAGCGGCTCGTCGAACAGGAAGACCTGCGGATCGCGCACGATGGCGCGGCCCATGGCGACACGCTGGCGCTGGCCGCCGGAGAGCTGCCGCGGATACCGCTCAAGCAACGCCATAAGGCCGAGGATCGAGGCCGCGCGCTTCACCCTCGCATCCACCTCCTCCTTGGCGGCCCCACGCAGCTTGAGCGAGAAGCCCATGTTGGCGGCGACCGTCATGTGCGGGTAAAGCGCGTAGTTCTGGAACACCATCGCGATGTCGCGCTCTTTCGGCGGCACATTGTTGACGACGCGTTCGCCAATGCGGATCTCGCCGGCCGTGATGTTCTCAAGCCCAGCGATCATCCGCAACAAGGTGGATTTGCCGCAGCCGGACGGCCCGACCAGGACGACGAATTCGCCGTCGTCGATCGTGATGTCGACGCCGTGGATGACCTGCGTTGAGCCGAATGCCTTGCGGACGTCGTTGATCGAAACCGACGCCATGGTTGTTGTCCTCTCCATTGGCCACTGGCCGCCGCCTCGTGACCCGCTAACCGATTGGTGCGGCCACCATCCCGCTTTTCATCAGCAGTCATTGTTGCCCGGGCTTGAGGGAAATCAAGGCCCAGCTGTTGCGGCGCAACCGAGACCGGGCGAGCCGGCACCACCATGGCTCTGAGATAACCGGCTAGAACCCGCGCTTCCTGAGCGGCTGGGCGATGAAGCCTATGCTGCGTCCTCGCCTGGGCAAAATGTCACGCCGTCACCATCCGGCCACCAGGACTTCCGCACTTTTTCTTGCTAGGCTGGCTTGGGGACGGTGGTTTTGCCGGGGGGCAAATTCCCAATACTTGACGCCGCGCTACCTGCCGGCCGCCGAACGCGGGATACGTGTCGCTCATTGCAGTTCTCGCTGCAGCGCCCGTTTGGTAGCCTTCGTTGATGCGGGACAGGGAGGGAGCGATGGCCTACATCATTACGCGCCGCGACACCTTGCGGCTTGCGGCTGGCGCGGCAGCCGCGACCACGTTGAACGAGCGGGCGATCGCCCAGCCGATCCCTCGCGCCGACGTGGCGGCGCCGAAGCTGCCGGCCGAGAGCGGCGCGAGTTTGCGGGTGCTGCGCCCGGCCCGCTTCGTAGAGCCCGACGAGACGATCTTCCGCGCCAACACTGCAAAATTTCAGCAGGCGACTGGCATCGAGACGCGGGTCGATTTCGTCGGCTGGGAGGATATCCGGCAGCAGACCGCGGTCGCGTCGAATACCGGCACCGGGCCCGATATCGTCCTCGGCTGGGCCGAGGACCCGCACGTCTTCGCCGATAAGCTCATAGAGCTATCTGACGTCGCCGAGTATCTGGGCAGGCGATATGGCGGGTGGAGCTTTCTCGGCGACAAATACGGCAAACGAGAGAAGACCAACAATTGGATCGGCATCCCGTTCGGCGGCTCCACCGGCCCAATCGTCTATCGCCGCTCGGCTGTAAAGGAAGCCGGCTTCGACAAGATACCGAACGATCACGGGGAGTATCTCAAGCTGTGCCAGACGCTAAGGAAGCTCAACAAGCCGCCGGGTTTTGCGCTTGGCAACGCGGTCGGCGACGGCAACGGCTTCGCGAACTGGCTGGTGTGGTCGCATGGCGGCTATCTGGTAGACGAGGCCGGCAAGGTTGCGATCAACAGCAAAGAGACGATCGCAGCGCTCACCTATCTGAAGGATCTCTATCCGACCTTCGTCACCGGCACCTTGAGCTGGGGAGACCCAAGCAACAACCGCGCCTATGCGGCGAGTGAGGTCTGGCTCACCGCGAACGGGGTTTCGCTCTACTTCGCACTCAAGAACGATCCGGCGCTGCGCGCCATCGCCGAAGACACCGAGCACCAGGCGCTGCCGTTTGGCGTGGTGGGGAAAGCGCCGCAGGGCTCGCTGATCCTGAACGCCATGGTGTTCCGTCACAGCAAGTATCCGAACGCCGCCAAAGCCTATCTTCAGTTCATGATGGAATCTGAGCAGTACGATCCCTGGCTATCCGGGTGCCTCGGTTATTGGTCGCACACGCTGCGCGCCTACGACAAAAGCGCTGTATGGGATTCCGATCCGAAGCTCGCCGTCTATCGCAACGGGACCGACAATCAATTCTGGTCCGGCTACAAGGGCCCGATCTCGCATGCGGCCGGCGCGGTCGCGAGCGAATATATCCTGGTGCAGATGTGCGCGTCGGTTGCCGGCGGCCAGGCGACGCCTCAGGAAGCCGCACGCGAAGCCGAGCGCCGCGCGCGCCGCCATTACCGATGACCTGCCCCTCGCCGCGCGGCCGAATTGCTTTCGGCGGCGCAGCGACCCTTCCTGCGGGGTCCGATGACTGCGACCATTGACGTTGCGCACGCGTGGGTGAGGCAACCGCAGCAATCGTGGCTGGTGCGGCTGTTCGACTACAAGCCGTTTCTGGTCGCCATCTGCATGCTGCCAGCCTGCGGGCTGCTGCTGGTTTTCCTGACCTATCCGCTTGGCCTCGGCATCTGGTTGGCCTTCACGGATACGACCATCGGACGCGATGGCCGATGGGTCGGCCTCGAGAACTTCGAGTACCTGCTCGAGGACAGGCTGTTCTGGCAGGCGGTGTTCTACAGCGTGTTCTATACCTCGGTCGCCACCGTCGCAAAGTTCGCGCTCGGCCTGTGGCTGGCACTGCTGCTCAACAACCATCTGCCGTTCAAGAACCTGCTGCGCGCCGTCATTTTGATGCCGTGGATCGTGCCGACGGTGCTGTCGGCGATCGCGTTCTGGTGGATCTACGACCCGCAATTTTCGATCATCTCTTACCTATTGGTCGACGTGCTGGGGCTGCGGGACACCTACATCGACTTTCTCGGTTCCGCCTGGCCGGCGCGCTGGTCGCTGGTCGCCGCCAACGTCTGGCGTGGCATACCATTCGTGGCGATTTCGCTACTCGCGGGCCTGCAGACCATTTCGCCCACGCTCTATGAGGCGGCGCTGATCGACGGCGCGACCGGGTGGCAGCGCTTCCGCTTCATTACCTTTCCGCTGCTGCTGCCGATCCTTGCGATCGTGATGACCTTCTCCATCATCTTCACATTCTCTGACTTCCAACTCGTCTACGCGATCACGCGCGGCGGGCCGGTCAACTCCACCCATCTGATGGCGACGCTCGCGTTCCAGCGCGGCATCCCGGGCGGCAATCTGGGAGAGGGCGCCGCCATCGCGGTATCGATGATTCCGTTCCTGGTATTCGCAACGCTGTTCAGCTACTTCGCGCTCGCGCGCCGGAAGTGGCAGCAGGGAGAGGCGAATGACTGACGCGGCCGTTCAAGCGCCCAACACGGCGACAGCGGCGCCCGAAGCCATGGCCTGGGATCGCGGCGCGCGGCGCGTGGTTTTCATTTACGTGCCGCTGGCCTGCTTCGTGTTCATCCTGCTGTTTCCGTTCTACTGGATGGTGGTCACCACCTTCAAGCCGAACGCCGAACTCTACAATTACAAGGCCTACAACCCGTTCTGGATCGTCGAGCCGACATTCGATCATATCCGCCGCCTGCTGTTTCAGACGGCCTATCCGCGCTGGCTCATGACCACGATGACGGTCGCGATCGGCGCGACCTTCCTGTCGCTATTCGCGAGCGTGCTCGCCGCCTATGCGATCCAGCGGTTGCGCTTCAAGGGCAGCGAATATGTCGGGCTTGCGATCTACCTCGGCTACTTGGTTCCGCCTTCGATCCTGTTTATTCCCCTCGCAACCATGGTGTTCAAGCTTGGTCTGTTCGATACCCCGCTGGCATTGATTCTGGTCTATCCGACGTTTCTGGTGCCGTTCTGCACCTGGCTGCTGATCGGCTATTTCAAGTCGATTCCTTACGAGCTCGAGGAGTGCGCCCTGATCGACGGCGCGACGCGGCTGCAGATCCTGCGGCAGATCACGTTGCCGCTCGCCGTGCCCGGCTTGATCAGTGCCGGCATCTTCTCGTTCACGCTGTCGTGGAACGAGTTCATCTACGCGCTCGCATTTATCCAGAGCGGCGAGAGGAAGACCGTGCCGGTCGCGATCTTGACCGAGCTCATCTCCGGCGACGTCTATCAGTGGGGCGCGCTGATGGCGGGCGCGTTGCTCGGTTCGCTGCCCGTGGCGATCTTCTACTCGTTTTTCGTCGACTATTACGTGTCGTCGCTCTCCGGCGCGGTCAAGGAGTGAAGCGGCGCTTCGGCGCCCACCGGCTTGACCGCCGCACCGGCGGCGTTGCGGCAGGCGCGCGCGAGCAGCTCGCGACCACGCTCCATCGCGCTTTTTCGCGCGGCTTTTCTTTGCATGATTCGTCGGCGCGATCACATTCGCCAGCGCCGTGCTGTAGGGAAACACGGCTGACGCGCCGAACGCGGAGGTATGTACGTCGATTGCGATCGCGCGGCAGCCCTGGTACGGTCGCGCCGCTTTGCCTGCCAGGGGGGCTTGTCATGGGCGAGGAAACACGGCTGTCGCGACGGTCGATGCTCAGAGCAGCGGGTGTCGCTGCCGGCGCCATCGCGCTGGCGCCCGCGGTCAGCACGGCCCAGCCCCCGCCCGCCGGCAGGCCTGCGGAGCCCGCCAGCACCATCACCACGCCGCCGCGCGACTTCGGCCCTGGCGGTGCGCCGACGACCTACTTCCAGGATCCCGACGTCATCACCGTCGATCCTGCCTTCAACGGCCTGCGTCAAGCCAATGCCGCCATCCAGCGGCTGTGGACGGGCGCACTGTGGTCGGAGGGCCCCGCCTGGAACGGGCAGGGGCGCTACCTCGTCTGGAGCGACATCCCGAACAACCGCCAGCTCCGCTGGCTGGAGGATGACGGCAGCGTGACCGTGTTCCGCAGCCCGTCCAACAACAGCAACGGCAACACGTTCGACTTCCAGGGTCGCCAGCTCTCCTGCGAACACCTCACGCGCCGCGTGGTGCGGTACGAGCATGACGGCTCGATCACCCTCATCGCCGACAAGTTCGACGGCAAGCGGCTCAACTCGCCCAACGACGTCGTCCCGCACCCCGACGGCTCCTACTGGTTCACCGATCCACCCTATGGCGGCCAGCTTTACGAGGGCACGCCGGACGCGCCCGGCGGACCGAGCAACCGCGCCGGCCGGCTCAAGCCTCGCCTCGGCCAGCCGCTCGAGATGGGCGACGCCAAGCGTGAGCTGCCGACCGGTACATATCGCGTCGATGCGAGCGGGCGCGTCGACCTGGTCGTTGGTGAGGATCTCGTGCCCGATCCCAATGGGCTCGTGTTCTCGCCCGACTACAAGAACCTCTACCTGATCAGCACCGGGCGTGGGCCGGGCGACACCGGGCCCGGCGGCAAGCGCGAGATGTACGTGTTCGACGTGGGCGCCGACAACAAGCCGACGAACATGAATCTCTTCACCGACTTCATGATCGACGGTGTCAAGTGCGGCCCTGATGGCGCACGTTGCGACGTCGACGGCAACATCTGGTGCTCGAGCAACGCCGGCCGCGCACTCGGCTACAGCGGCGTGACCGTGTGGTCGCCGGAGGGTAAGCTGCTGGGCCGCATCCGGCTGCCGGAGGTGTGCGGCAACGTGTGCTTCGGCGGCCCCAAGCGCAACCGGCTGTTCATGGCGGCCAGTCAGTCGCTCTACGCCGTCTACGTCGCCACGCAGGGCGCAGCCCCCGGATAGACGCGCGCAGCGTCGCAACCACTCTTTGCAGCTCGCGATCCGAGAGCGCAGCCGGCCATCCCGCGTCCGCCGTCGCAATGCTTGATGCTCTCGCCTTGAAAGCCCGGTTTTTTGTTGCCGGCTCGTCTTCTTGCGGTCGCCTCCAGTTTGTTCAGGCGGGTATCAAAGACATCGGGCTCGTGCCCACGCTTGCCTCGATGTTGAAAATAGTTTTCCCCGCTGCGTGACGAAGCTACAATTCTGGCTCGCTGTCCAAGCGCAACGGACGATAGTGTCCACACGATCCGGGAGAACGCCATGACCATCATCGGCAGGGAATTGAGGAACGCGTGCAGGCTATCGCTTTCGCTCATGCTCCTGCTGGCGACCGTCTCCACCGGGAGCGCCGGCTCGCTCGGCGGCCCGCTGGAGCTGCAGGACTTCGGCAGCTTTTTCGTGGGCGGACGACCGCTCGAGTCGACCCATCCCGGCCCGTTCGGCACCGGCCAGGTGCCGGCTGGGCAGATCAGCACTGGCCAGATGTACGTCCAGTATCTCATCCCGAAGACCGTCAGCGGGCCGGCGATCGTCATGGTGCCGGGCGCCGTCCACACCGGGGCCGCGTACGAGACGACGCCTGACGGCCGCGAAGGTTGGGCGACCTATTTTGCGCGTAAGGGATTCCCGGTCTACGTGGTGGATCACGCCGGCCGCGCGCGCTCCGGCTTCGACCCCACCCCGGTCAATCGCGCCAAGGTCGAGGGGAACGCCGCCGCCCTGCCGCAGTTCCTGATCGCCACGCGCGAGCTCGCCTGGGTGTTCTTCCGCATCGGGCCGTCGCATCCGACGGCGCATCCCGGCACGCAGTTCCCCGTCGACGCGCTCGACCAGTATCTCTCGCAGCTCGTGCCGAACACCGAGAGCACGCTGCCCGGCGCCGGCGCCAATACGGTCGCGGGGCTGGCGGCGCTGCTCGACAAGATCGGCCCGGCGGTCGTGCTGGTGCATTCGCAGTCGGGCGCCTACGGTATGGATCTCGTTCGCAATCACGCCGCCAAGGTGCGCGCCTTCGTCAACGTCGAAGGCAACTGCGTGCCGGCGACGCCGGACGAGATCGCGAACACCTTCAAGAAGGTCCCGATGCTGGCGGTGTGGGGCGACTTCAGCGAAGGCGCCCCCGGCCCCAACGGCGACACACGGCGCAACGGATGCGTCGGCACGATCAAGGCGCTTGAGGCGGCGGGCGGCGCCGCCAAGTACCTGCTGCTTCCCGAGGTGGGCCAGAAGGGCAACAGCCACATGCTGATGCTGGACAAGAACAACCTGGCGATCGCCGACCTGATCATCGGCTGGATCGGGCAGAACGTGCGGGGGATGTGAGGGCGGCGTTTCACGCCGCCCTCTCGGCTCGTCGTCACCGGCGCCAGCGGGTGACCGTTCTCGCGGACAGGTCGAGCCCGAACAGGAAGTCGTGCCGAGCATCCGGCCGCAGGCCTTGCCCTAACCGCGGAACCGGGCGCATCAGTTCACCGTAGCCTGAAGAACTTGCATGTGCTGACTGACGGCGAGGACTGGCGTCTTGACGCGACCCGCTTGCTCACGACGGCCGCGATGCCTCAATTCTTGCCGGGTATCGTCAGCACCGTGTCTTGATCGTCGACGACAAATACCGCGAGGATCTTGGCGGGCTTCGTCTCGCTCGCGTTTGCGCTCACGACATGGTGGTCGCCGGGCAACTCCGTCCAGTTGTCGCCAGTGCGGTAGGTCTTCTCCGGCCCGTCGTTGACCTTGCTGCGGATCTCTCCCTCGATAACGGTTGCGTAGATGAGCGCTGACTTGGCGTGCGTGTGCGAGGGTGAGTAGCCGCCTGGGCCATATTCGACCAAGAGGCCCTTGATGCTCTTGCCGGGAACACCTGGAATGACGTGCTGGTAGACCAGCGTCACTTTCGCATCCTTTGAGCCAGCCAATTTGGTCGAGTCTTGGGCGTAGGCGTGGGGTGCCGTCAGCAGGACCAACGCAGCCAACCCGCGAATCGTCGTCTGCATAGCTTTCTCCCTTGTCGGAATCTGCTGTTTCGATGCTCACGCCGCGAGCTTGCGCTTGACCCAATCGGCGAGAGTGGTTTCGCCGAGTCGCGCGTGCCCGTGGGAACGAGAGAGAAGCGCTCGACCCTTGCTCCGTAGTAGCGAGCCTCCGGATCGGCATGGACGGGGCGTCCGTCGCCCGTCATCTCCAGATATCTCTTGATGATCTCATCGAAGGGTGCCCTCTCCGGTCCGGCGATTTCGATTGTTCCACTGCGCGGCGCAGATATCGCCACCTCGGCCACGACGGCGGCGACGTCATCTGCGGCAATCGGCTGAAACAGGCCGGTCGCGATGCTGACGACGCCGTTCCCCTGGCCTGCATCGGCAATGGCTCCGAGGAACTCCATGAACTGGGTCGACCGAATGATCGTGTAGGGGATGCCCGAGGCCTTGATCAGATCCTCCTGGACGATCTTCGCCCGAAAGTACCCGCTATCCGGCGAACGATCCGCGCCTACGATGGAGAGTGCGACGTGATGCCGGACGCCCGCGCGCGCCTCCGCCGCGAGAAGGTTCCGCTCGTGCGCCGTAAAAAAGCTCATCACGGCCGACGGCTCGAAGGATGGAGAATTGGCAAGGTCGACGACAACCTCGGCGGCATCCAATGCCGCCTCAAGGCCTTCCCCCGTCACGGTGTTGACGCCCGTGTTCGGGGCGGCGGCCAGCGCATCATGACCGCGGCCGCGCAGCAGCACGACCGCTCTCGAGCCGATAAGCCCCGTGCCTCCGATCACGACAATCTTCATTTTTTCCTCCGAACGCGAACCTGCTAGCGATACGGGAGGCTCGGGCGTGCCCAGCCGCTTCGCGTCATGGGCACGCCCCTGCGGTCTTGCTTCTCACCTCTTCATGAAGGCCAGCAGGTCGGGGTTCACGACCTCGGCGTGCGTCGTGCACATGCCGTGCGGGAACTTCTCATAGATCTTCAGCGTGCTGTTCTTGAGCAGCTTGGCTGAGAGGGGCGCGGAATCGGCGATCGGCACGATCTGGTCGTCGTCGCCGTGCATGACGAGCGTCGGGACGGTGATGACCTTCAGGTCCTCGGTGAAATCCGTCTCCGAGAAAGCCTTGATCCCATCGTAGTGCGCCTTCGCCCCGCCCATCATGGCTTGGCGCCACCAGTTCAAGATGATCGGCTGCGACGGCGTCGCTCCGGGCCGGTTGAAGCTGTAGAAGGGGCCGGTCGGCAGATCGATATAGAACTGCGACCGGTTGGCGGCGAGCTGCTGGCGCAGCCCATCGAATGTCTCGATCGGTAGGCCACCAGGATTGGCAGCCGTCTTCACCATGATCGGGGGCACGGCGCCGATCAGCACCAGCTTCGCGACGCGCCCCTGTGGCTGACCGTAGCGGGCGACATAGCGCGTGGCCTGCCCGCCGCCGGTCGAATGGCCTACGTGCACGGCATTCTTGAGATCGAGACGCTCAACGACCGCGGAGGTGTCCGCCGCGTAGTGATCCATGTCATGACCCTCGCTGACCTGCGTCGAGCGGCCGTGCCCGCGGCGGTCATGCGCGATGATGCGATAGCCCTTGGATAGGAAATAAAGTATCTGGGTATCCCAATCGTCGGCAGTCAGCGGCCATCCGTGATGGAAGACGATGGGCTGTGCGTCCTTCGGGCCCCAGTCCTTGTAGAAGATTTCGACGCCGTCGCGCGTGGTTATGGTGGTCATCGTTTGACTCCCTTGGAGCGGCCGCTGCATGTCGAGCCACGTGTGTCTTTGAGCATTCCCCCTTGCGTTCATGACACCGGCATAGCAGGGACGAGCTTAGCCCCCTTTGCATCTCACGTGCGCGCTTATTGCGGGAAAAGTGCCGCAGGCGCGCACGTTGTTATTCTTTGCGATTGCGTCCGGGTGACACCGCCATGCCGCGTCGTGACCTTCACACGTTGCACACCCTTCAGGCCGAGGCGGAGCCGGCCATGCAGGAAGCGGCTGCCGGCAATTTATCGACCGCACATCGGCGGAATTGTGGAAGCTTCGACGCGAGACCTTGATGCTTCAGGGGCTGACTTGGGGCGATCCGGACTCGGATTCTGCGAGCGGCAGGCGACGCCGCGGTTGGTCGAGCGCTCCGTTGGATGATCGATCTCGCGCCAGCGGCGTTGGAGCCGACGGTTTGCACTCCGGGCAAGACCGCGGCATTCAACATCACGGTCCTTAGCCAATCGCTTGGCACGCCGTTGCTCAGCGAAGGCACTCCCCGGCCCCAACGGCGACACACGGCGCCAAGGATGCGTCGGCACGATCAAGACGCATCAAGCCGCGGGCCGCGCCGCGAGGTACCTGCTGCTCCCCGAGGTGGGCCGGAAGAGCAACAGCCACATGCTGATGCTGGACAAGAACGACGTGGCGGTCGCCGACCTGATCGTCGGCTGGATCGGTCATCGTCGTTTGCCTCGGTCAGGCCCTCCATCAATATGCCGGCTCGGCGATTTCGTCGCTCTCCGCCGGGGTTTCGGGCCACCAGGGATCAGGAATGCGGGGCGTAGCTCCCGCACCCAGACAACGCACATTGGCCGCCACCCAATATCCCCACTCTCCCCGCGCGATGGTCTTCGTTCCGTGATAGCCGTTATCAATGACTTTCATGCCGACGATACTGTTGTTCTTGTCATAGACGTATTCTTTATGGATGAACGAGTGACCGCTGCCATGCGGCTTATCTCCGTTGACCACCCGAACGTAATCGCTGACGGTCTCCCAGGTCTGAACGACGGCGCCTGGCTCCAACTCTCCCGCCCAGATCTGTGCGGTTTCCAGCAGGGCGTCCCCGCGTCCGTCCCCGACCATCGCGGCCGGAGCTCCCCGCCCCCGGAAGACATCCGGAATCTCTTTCCATTTGCTCTTGCCGATTTCGATATGCGAGCCCCAGATGACGTAGAACATTCTGTGCCTCTGCCTGGGCCAATTCTCCACCGACACGCGGGCCAGCGGGCGCGCATCGCCGACTTGCTGCGTCGCCAGCTGGACGCGGTCATAGGTGACCTTGAAGCAGTCGCCGCTGCGAGCCCTGTCTTGCGGCGAGTTCTCATAGTTCTCGACGATCCTGCGGCCGAGACGGGTCCAGTACCACATGTAATTGCTAGGCTCGAAGGGCAGCGGCATGGTCAAGTCCTTGGAAGTTGAGTGAAGGTATTTGCTTGAGGGTCGTGCTGCGCGCGCCCCCTTGGCCCGCTCGCGCGCGCAGGATGACGGCTAACGCATTCTCTAGCGATGTCGGACCGACCGCGCTTGGACTCGAGCGACAAATGAGCAGGGCGGAAGCGACATCTCCCATGGATCGCGTCCGATGTCGTTGACTCGAGTGACGCACACGGTTTCGAACCTCACGGCTTCGCTCCTTGTCGCTGGCCCGCTCGCAATCTCCCGCTCACGTAGTCGGGTGAGCTCATGACGAGGTTCAGATGCCGACGAAAGGGAGTCGCCGTGATGCCAAATCAACATTTCACGTCAAATCTCCGCGTCCTTACGCTCTTAGTTGTCGGATGACTTTCGGCGAAAACCGCAAAAGCGGGCACGAAGAGAGTGCGCTGGGCTTGAGCCGGCGCCGCCAAGCCGAGTTGATCGTCGTGCGTACCGACAACACGCGCGCTTGACGCTGCAGGAGCAGCACAAAGCGTCGGTTCAATCGATCCTGCAGTGCGCTCTCTGTTGCTGTTGGGTTTTAGCAACACCTTCCATCATTCGTTCCGCACCGGCTTGACCTTGGAGATCAATCGCGACCTCATGCGACAATGTTCTGGACATCTGAGTTGACGTTTCCGATCACGCCGAAAAGCGGACCGCTCCGCGGCATCGGCACGTTGCTCGATGCCAGCCGGGCGCTGACCCGCGATCTGCCGAGCGGATACTTGAAGCGGCCACACTGGCGCGACGCCGGTTGGTCCGTGATGAAGGCGGCGGACAGCGGCCAAGCAGACGACATCAAGGCGGCGACGGAGCTGATCGTGCGGGCGTTCGAGCGCGAGGGTTGGTTGCAGCGGTCGCCTGCGGAACTCGGGCTGGTCCGACTGCACGGCTTGCTGCGCGCGATCGAGCAGCCGCTGCGCGGTTGCATGGCGGACGAGGATCCCAGAGCCAGATTGACCCTCATCTTCGGCGCGAGGGGCAAATCTTCGATTGCGCCGAGCGCGCCCGAGCAGCGGACCTTTGCGGCGTAGTCCACCCGGGCTGTCGCCCGATGCGCGTTCGTTCGCGAACCGGTCGCGGGGCTTGCTTGATGCGCACTCGTCGCTTCCGATTACCCTTTTTGCCTCCCACTTCGTAGACCGAAAGCGTACGCTCTCTCGGTGCCGCTCCGACTGGGGCAGCTATCGGTCGCCCTGCGTGCGAGCATAGCGCCCAAGGTTTCGCCTTCAACCGGGCGCCCGCCATTCCCAGGCGCAAGCGCAGCCCGGATGCTCTACATTGTGGTCGCGCTGATTCCATGTCACTCGGGAGCGGCCGCCAACGCTCCACAGCAGGGGGGACACAATGGTGACGAATTTCGGCGAGTATGATTTTTCGATGCGGCCGCGCTACGCGCGGGCAGCGGTTTCGGCTGCGATCCTGGGCCTGGGAGTGCTGGCCACGTTTACGGAAAGCGCCACGGCGCAAGGCTACCGAGGCACGCAGGATGCGCAGGCCGCCTGCACGCCCGATGTCTTCCGTCTGTGTCAGCAGTACATACCCAACCGGGATCCGATCGTGGCCTGCTTGATCCGCTCGCGCGCCTTGCTCAGTCCGGCATGCCGCACGGTCTTCGGCGGCCCGGTCCGGGTTGCCAGCGCCAAGAAGACCGCCAAGAGCCGCAAGACACGCCGCGCCAAAAGGACACGATAGTCGCGCCGCCGCGTTGCGGCATCGGGAGCATCGAACCTTGCACCCCAGTCGCCGTGACCTGATCCTGCTGGGGGCGGGCGCCGCCGCCGCCATGGTTTGCGGCCGCGCACAGGCTCAGGTCGCTCGCCAGCCGTTCGCGCAGTGGGTGGAATCGTTCCGGCCGCGTGCGCTCGCCCGCGGCGTATCGGAAGCGACCTACCGGCGGGTGATGGGGGGCCTGAAGCCCGACACCTCGGTCTATGCGCTCGACAAGGCGCAGCCGGAGTTCAACGAGGAACTGTGGCAGTACCTCAACCGGCGGGTCTCCGATTGGCGGATACAGACCGGCAAGGAGCGCGCGCGCCAGCACGCCACGCTGCTCGGGCGCATCGAGCGCGAATACGGCGTCGATCGCTATCACCTCATGGGCCTCTGGGGGATGGAGTCGGCGTTCGGCGACGTGGTCGAGAACATGAAGCATCAGCGGCCGGTGATCCCCGCGCTTGCGGCGCTCGCCTGGGGCGAGCCGCGCCGGCGTTCCTACTGGGAGAAGGAACTGGTCAACGCGCTCGTGATCGTCGAGCGCGGCTGGGCGCAACCGGACGAGATGATCGGCTCCTGGGCCGGCGCCATGGGGCACACCGCCTGGATGCCGGAGGTATGGCTCAACGTCGGCATCGACTACGACGGTGACGGACGCGTGTTTCCGTTCGGAAAGCCGGACGACGCGCTCGCCGGCACGGCCCGCTACCTCATCAACCGTGGCAAGTACCGGGCCGGCGAGGCCTGGGGCGTGGAGGTGGCGCTGCCGTCGGGCTTCAACACGCGGCTCGCCGACCGCACCACCGTGCGGCCGCTCAAGGCCTGGCAGGAGCGTGGCATCAAGACCGCGCGCGGACAGCCGTTCCCGCCGCTCGGCGGCGCGCGGCTGTGGCTGCCGGTTGAGGGCGGCCCGGCGTTCGTGGTCGGGCAGAATCTGCTCGCGTTCCGCTCGTACAATCCCTCATTCAACTACGCGCTCGCGATCGCCCATCTGGGCGACCGCATCCGCGGCGATGGGCCGTTCGTGCAGGCGTTCCCCGGCGGGGAACGGCCCCCGACGCTGGCCGAGGTGCAGGAGATCCAGCGGCGCTTGACTGCGCTCGGTTTCGACACCGACGGCACCGACGGCCGCGTCGGGCGCGAGACCATGCGCGCGGTGCGCGCGTTCCAGCAGCGCGCCGGCATGCAACCGGCCGACGGCTATGCCGGGGTCAAGCTGTTGGCGCGGCTGCGGCAGGGGTTATGATGAGGCATGCTTAAGATCGAGACCGAGCGCGAGCAAGATGGCCGGTGGCTGGCCGAGGTCACGGCCCTACCAGGCGTCCTTGCCTATGGCACAACCGATGCCGAAGCTCGTTCCAAGGTCCAGGCTCTTGCACTCCGGGTGATTGCCGACCGAATTGAGAATGGCGAGCCACTTCCGCGCGAGATTGCGGCCGTTTTCGAAGCTGCATGAGCCGCTGGGGCGCAGCCGAGGCGCAACGCGTTCTTGCCGCCCTTGCTCGCATCGGCTGGACCGTCAAGCGGCAGACCGGTTCACATCGAATCTTGCAGCGGCCCGGATGGCCCGACTATGTTTTCGCTTTCCCTGATGGCGAAGATCGGTCCACGCATGCTCGCGAGGATCGCCAAGCACACCGGCCCTGTACCCGACGATCTTTGAGGGTCGCAACATCCCTTGCGCATTGGGCCAATCAAATGCCCGTGCAAGCCTTGGCTGGCTGCGGCGGCGCCACAAAGGCCGATAATGGCACTCATGGCGCCGCGCTTTTGCCGCCAAATGCGGGGATACTGATCCCCTCGAGAAACACCGGCAGCGATCGTGAGGTGGGCCGGGCCGCTCACCCGAAAATATCGGCCACGATGCCGTTGTACCAGTCGATCGACTCCCTGTAGTTCTGCTTGCGCATCTCCGCCGGCTCGCCGCGCTGGCTGACGAAAGTCGTCACCGCCTTGAGCTTGCCCTCGCCCGGCTCGTAGGTGCCGCCGACCTTCACGTCATCGTCGGTCTCGATCAGGCTCCAACAGGTGTTGGAGTAGCGGGCCGGGAAGGTTCGCGCGCCCGCAAGCTCGCCGCGGATGATCATGGCGGCGACCTTGGCCTGGCTGTTGGCGGAGAACGCCGACTTCGGCATGTCGCCGGGGATGCAGGCATCGCCCACGACGAAGGTGTTGCCGTCGCTCTTCGACTTCATCGATTCCGGATCGATCGGGCAGAAGCCGGACGCGTCGGCAAGCCCGGCGTCGCGCGCGATCTTGCCGGCCATCTGCGCCGGGATGACGTTGACCATGGCGGCCTTGTAGCTCGCGAGGTCGGTCTTGACCTCCTTGGTCTTGGCATCGACGCTCTTGATCCCGCCGTGCACCTTCGGGTCCTGCCACTCGACCATGCCGGGATAGTGTTTCTCCCAGCCCTCGGTGAACAGGGCCTGCTTGGAGAAGTTGGGTTTCGGATCGAGGATGACGATCTTCGACTTCTTGTGCCCCTTGCTCTTGAGCACGTGCGCGAACATCGAAGCGCGTTCATAAGGGCCGGGCGGGCAGCGGTAAGGATTGGGCGGCGCGATCATGACGACGACGTCGCCGTCCTTGAGCGCGTTGAGCTGGCGCACCAGAAGCTGGGTCTGCGGCCCTGGCTTCCAGGCATGCGGCAGCGTCTTGGCGGCCTCCTCCGAATAACCCGGCACGGAATCCCATTTGATGTCGATGCCGGGCGCGACCACCAGGCGGTCGTAGGGAATGCGCCGCCCGCCGGCGAGCACGACCTGTTTCTTGTCGCGGTCGATCGAAGCGGCGGCCTGATGCACCACCCTGATGCCTTCCTTGCGCACCTTGTCGTAGTTGTGGGTGATCGACTTGAACGGCCGGTACCCGCCCACGTAGATGTTGGAGAAGAAGCAGGTGGTAAATTGCTTCTGCGGCTCGATCAGCGTCACCTCGATGGCGCCGGCGGCGTCCTTGTTGACATAGCGCGCGACGGTGCCCCCGCCCGGCCCGCCGCCGATGCAGACGAGCTTGGGCTTTGCCTGCGCCAGCACCTGCGGCGCGTACAGCGGCGTCGCCGCGATTGAAAGCAGCGAGGCACCGGTGAGCTCGACGAAACGCCGCCGTGTCAGGTCAGTCATGAAAATCCCCTCGTGGTTGGTTATGGACGTTTGGTACGGGCAAAGAACGCCGCAAGCGCCTCGATCTCGTCATCCTTGAGGCGGCCCGCAATGGTTTGCATGACGGCGTTCGACAGCCGCTTGTCCCGGTACGCTTTCACCAGCTCAGAAAACCGAACTTCCGTCATGCCGTAGATATTGGGAATTCCGCCGGACGCTGCGGCCACGCGGTGGCAGGTCATGCATTCAGCCGCAAGATAGCGCCCGAGCTCGAGGTCGGGCGTGCGCGCGCCGCTGGTTCCACCGAGCGCGAGCACGACCGGCACCCCGAGCGCCACCAGCAAGGCGATGCGAGCCGGATGCAAGCGGCTGGTCAAGACACTCCTCACCCCCATCACGCCGATGCTTAGCATCCATTGCGATCGATCCTAGCAAAAAAAGCGCACAGCTCGGCTGGCAGGGGGTTGCCGTCGACCTCCCTTGTTGCGCGTGACCGTGCGAAACCGGCTACCGGTTTGCGCTGGTCACGCGCTGGTGCGTCAACCGGTCGCCGGTTCTCGTTGCCGGGGTCTCATCTTCACTTACATCGCCGGCTGTGGGACGATACGGATGTAGGGCTTGGGGGCCTTCCAGCCCTGCGGATACTGTTTCTTGGCGTCCTCGTCGGAGACCGAGCCGGCGATGATCACGTCCTCGCCCCGCTTCCAGTTCACCGGCGTCGCCACCTTGTGCTTGGCGGTGAGCTGCAGCGAATCGATCACCCGCAACACCTCGTCGAAGTTCCGGCCGGTGGTCATCGGATAGACCAGCACCAACTTGATCTTCTTGTCGGGGCCGACCACGAACACGTTGCGGACGGTCTGATTGTCGGCCG
>Ga0209382_10001167_pt1 | contig 42060 bp, 35 predicted proteins | sample SoiMetdeltSBSDD5_FD_187599 | JGI IMG/M metagenome (GOLD analysis project Ga0209382, IMG submission 187599) | Bulk soil microbial communities from a Populus tree surrounding site in Tennessee, USA - Soil MetaG P. deltoides SBSDD5 (SPAdes) (version 2) | ecosystem: Environmental > Terrestrial >... | reverse complement strand
GCTTCGCTGGCGAAGCACGCCGGCGACCGGCCGCGCGGTTATCTCGGGGCGTCGCTGATTGGCGACGAATGCAGCCGGAAGATCCAGTTCGAATGGATGGCCGGGGCAAAGTTTCCGGCACGGATGCATTCGATCTTTGCCCGCGGGCACTACTTCGAGATCGAGAGTAAGCAACAACTCCTCGACGCCGGCTTCCTGTTCGCGCCGACAGAGGCGCTGGTCTTGGTCGCCGTGGACGGGGTGATGGCGGGCCATGCCGATGGCCTCATCATTTACGTCCCGGCTGGTGTCGAGCTCGCAACCCCGGCGCTGTGGGAGCACAAGGGCCTCAACGCCAAGAATTTCCGCGCGGTAGAGCGCGATGGCCTGGCCAAGGTGTTCCCGCGCTACGCGGCGCAGGTCGCGCTTTACCAGGCGTTCCTCGATGTCCTCAATCCGGCGCTGATCACGATCGTCAATGCCGATACCTGCGAGCGTCGGCACTTCGCTATCGAGTTCGACGTGCGGCGCGCCCAGGAAGCGAGCGATCGCGCGGTGATGGTGATCGAGGCGACACGCGCCGGCGAGCTGCTGCCGCGGTACGATCCGCGCTGCGAGGATTTCCGCTGCCGCATGTGCAGTCACCTCAAGAGGTGCCTGCGCCATGCCTGAGATGCTCGACGCGGCGATGCCGAAGATCACGCCGCTGCTGCGGATGCTGAGCAGCACCGCCGAGGGCGAGATCGTCAACGCCGTGCACGCACTGCTGCGGCTGCTGGCCAGTGTCGGGCTCGACATTCATGCGCTTGCTGATCGGGTCGAACATGGCGGCAATGAATCGCTCAGCGCCGCTGAGATGCAGAAGATTTACGATGCGGCTTACGAAAAAGGTTTTACTGACGGCGCCGAGCATGACCGCCGTAGCGCAGTGCTCGTTGCCGCGCAGCCGATCGGCGTGTTCGCGGCCCGCGTCGAGAGCGAGATCAACGGTTACACCTGGCAACAAATCGCCCAGCACTGCGTGCTTAACAAGTATTTGTTCCACGGCAAGGACCTCGAGTTCGTCGAGAGTATTGCCCAGCAGCTCACATCATACCGCAGCGGTCCTTCGCCGGCGCAAGCGAAGTTACTGCGCGATCTTTTCGCGCGCAAATTTGGATCAAAAATAATTTGAGAGGAGGTCATGACGATCCTTGAAATTCGTCTTGCCATGGTAGCCCACGGCTACACGCCCATCCCGCTTGTGGGCAAAAAACCACTGCTCAAAAAATGGCAAAAGATCACGACCGTCTCGCACTCGATGCTCGAAGACTGGAGCCACGAATGGCCGAACGCGAACAACACGGGAGTCCTTACCAGAGTTACACCGACCATCGATCTTGATCTGCTCGGCGAGCCGGCGGCAATTGCGGCTGAGAATTTTATTCGTGAGCGCTTTGCTGGACATGGCCGTATTCTAGTCCGCGTCGGCCGCGCGCCCAAGCGCGCGATTCCGTTCCGCACACGACAGCCATTCCAAAAGCTGACCACCAATTTTGTCGTGCCGACCGGAGCCGACTCGGAAAAGATCGAATTCCTGGGCGAAGGCCAGCAATTCGTCGCCCATGGCATTCATCCCGACACGCAAACAGAATATGCCTGGGCCGACGGTGATCCGACCACAACTGCCTACGGCGATCTGCCTGAGATTTCAGCCGTCGAAGCCCAGCGACTGCAAAACGACATTGCGTCGCTGCTGGTCTGCGACTTCGGCTATGTCATCGCCAAAAACCATTCGGCGCGAGGAAAGGGCGGTGTGCCGCCGGACCGTGCTCCGGTCGCCCGCAAAAACGTGAGGCGCGATGAAGCTTGGGCGCGGGCTGCGCTCGACGCCGAGTGCGCGAAGATTGCCAACGCGCCACCGGGCACCCGCAACGCCGCGCTCAATCTCGGCGCTTACAACGTGTTCCAGATCGTGTGGGGCAATCTCGGGCTGCTCGACGAGGCGGAGGTGCGTCGGCGGCTGTTTGAGGCGGCCGAGGCGTGCGGATTAGTGGCCGATGACGGCGCGGAGAGCGCTGAGCGAACCATTACCAGCGGTGCGGAAGGGGCGCGGACACAGCCGCGGGTGCGGCCGCTGCCAGCAGCCTTCAGGTCAAGCCCGGCGCCGGGTGGCGGTCTCGGCCTGGCGACTGCAAGCGCAAGCTTCGGTACGACAGCGGCTCCGGCGCCCGGCATGCGGCGGGTGATCCAGCTGATCGACGGCGAGCGCCACCGCGTCGTCGACGAAGCCGAAGAAGCGCTGATCGCGGCCGGTGGCTTCGACATCTATCAGCGTGACGCCATCATGGTGCGCCCGGTGATGCACCGGCTGCCGGCCGCCAACCGGCACGGCATCAAGCGCGGCACCGCGGCGTGGCGGCTGATGCCGGTCAAGCCGCTCTACTTGATCGAAATGCTGGGACGGGTCGCCCGCTTCCAGAGCTACGATCAGCGGCGCGGGGCTTGGGTTGATAAGGATTGCCCAAGCGTGATCGGCGAGACGCTGCTGGCGCGCGAGGGGGTGTGGAACGTGCCGGTGCTGCTCGGAGTCGTGCACACGCCGCAGCTGCGGGCCGACGGCTCGCTGCTGACGACGCCAGGATACGACCCGCAGACCCACTTGCTGTTCAAGCCGGACGGTGAGTACTTTCCTGACATCCCCGATCACCCCAGCAAAGAGAACGCACAGCGGGCGCTGGAGGCCGTCAAGCAGTCGATCGCCACGTTTCCTTTCAACGCCGAGGCGGATCGCTCGGTGGCGCTCTCGCTGCTGCTGACGGGGGTATGCCGGCGGACGCTCGACTTTGCGCCGCTGCACGCGATGTCCTCGCCGGCACCCGGGACCGGCAAGTCACTGTTGATCGACCTGGCATCGATCCTGCTGTCAGGACAGCCGGCGCCGGTGCTCTCAGCCGAGATCGACGACGCAGAGTTCGAGAAGCGGCTCGGGGCCTCGCTAATGGCTGGCGACGCTGTGATCTCGTTCGACAACTGCACCAAGCCGCTGGACCATGCGCTGCTATGCCAGGCACTGTCGCAATCGCGGCTCAATTTGCGGCTGCTCGGCTATTCGCAAAACCGCGACGTGACGATGTCGGCACTGCTCACGGCGACCGGCAACAATTTGATCCTGCAGGGCGATTTGCCCCGCCGCTCGCTGCGCTGCGAGATCGACGCCAAGGTCGAACGTCCGGAGCTGCGGGTTTTTCCCGGCGCCCATATTCAAACCGAGTTTCGCCGCCGGCGCGGTGAACTGGTGGCGGCACTGCTGACGATCCTGCGGGCGTACCAAGTGGCTGCGCCGTTGCCGGACCGGACTCCGCTGGGCGGGTTCGAGATGTGGTCGCACTCGGTGCGCAACGCCTTGATCTGGCTCGGCTGTGCCGATCCCTGCGGCACGATCGAGGTGATCCGTACCGCTAATCCCGAGCGCGAGAAACACGAAGCCGTGGTGCTGGCCTGGCGCGACCACTTCGGGCTTGGCACCATCGTAACCGTGCGGGAGCTGATCGAGGCGGCTAGTCTCAGCCAGTTCGCCCTGCAGCAGCCAGCCACCAGACAGCGGCTTTGCGATGCCCTGCTCGCGGTGGCCGAGGATCATCGGCACCGTGGATCAGTCAGCACCGATCGGCTTGGCCGGTGGCTGAGCAAGGTCAACGGCAAATTTGAAAAGGGCCTGAGGATCATTCGCGCCGGCACACGGCACGGCTATCCACTCTGGCAGCTGGCGTCGTGAGGGTGGCCTTTGGTGGCCAATTGGCTCGTGGTCCAGCCCTCCTACAGAAACTCTCACTCTCCCCCTCCTGAGAGTTTCTGGCCTACCGATAAAACTATGACGAAAGTCCACCAAAGGCCACCCAAACGGTAGAGGGTACGGATGACCAAATTCTCCAGAGTAGACACATGGCTCGCCAACGTCGTTAGCACCACATCGCGTCGTGGCAACCTCATTTTCGCCCTCGATGCCACCGCTTCACGCGAGCGGACCTATTGCGGTCGAGGCGTGTGTGTCCGCCTTCGTTTGCCGCAATCCAGGAACATCCACGCCGTATATTTGCCGTACAAGCTCGTTTTCGCGAGGCAATGATGAGTATAAGTGATTGAAATCATTGGCGCTCCCTAGGGGACTCGAACCCCTGTTTTCGCCGTGAGAGGGCGACGTCCTGGGCCGCTAGACGAAGGGAGCAGCGCGGCGGGAACCCCCGAAATAGCCTCGATCCGCCCGTGGTGCAATACGGCGTCGCGTGGGCCCCGTGCGTGCCGGCGCTGCGCAAGCGGCAGCCTCGATTGCCTCGCTTCGCTCGCAATGACGGCTTTCGATGGCTCGCTTGCGCCATTGCCGCCTGCGCGCACCGGCGCCCTCACGGCTCCACCCGCAGCCGCAGGCGGCCGCGCGGCGCCAGCGTGCGGGCGTCGAACAGGTGGATCTCCGACTGCCCGCCGACCTCGATCGTGACCGCGAGGCGGCCGTCGTTGAGCGCGGTTGCGACCACGCGCGCGCCCTTCGGCAGGCTCACGCTTGCGTCCGCGGTCGGCGGCGCGCTTCCTTCGCCGCGGAAAACGCGATACCCGATGACGCCGAGCACGGCGGCGACCGCGACGCCGGTGAGCATGACCGAGATCGCCATCAGCCACCGCACCTTGGCGACGATCCGCGCGGCGGCGGGATCGAGAGGCCTATCGTCCATCGGTTGCGTCCATGGCTGACGAGGCGGCGCTTGCGGAGACGTTCACGGTGCGCGCCGAGGCGGTCGCGGCCGGCGAGCGGCTCGACCGGCTGCTCGCAGCCTCGATCGCGCGCGTGTCGCGCTCGCGCCTCAAGGAGCTCATCGTCGCCGGCGCGGTTACGAGCGGGCCGCGCACGATCCGCGATCCTGCCTACCGCGTCAACGCCGGCGAGGCCTTCACCGTGACGGTGCCGCCGCCGGAGCCGGCGCTCCCGTCGGCCGAGCGGATTGCGCTCGCGGTGGTGCACGAGGACGCGGCGGTGATCGTGATCGACAAGCCGGCCGGGCTCGTCGTGCACCCCGCCGCCGGCAACTGGACCGGCACCCTGGTCAATGCGCTGATCGCCCATTGCGGCGCGAGCCTCTCCGGCATCGGGGGGGTCAGGCGGCCCGGCATCGTGCACCGCCTCGACAAGGACACCTCGGGGCTGATGGTGGTGGCCAAGACCGACGCGGCTCACCGCGCGCTCGCCCGCCAGTTCGCCGACCATGGCCGTACCGGCGCGCTCAAGCGCGGCTACCTCGCCTTCGCCTGGGGGGTGCCGGACCGGCCGAAGGGCACCATCGACGCACCGATCGGCCGCCACCCGCGGGCGCGCGACCGGCAGGCGGTGCGCGCCGGCGGCCGCGCGGCCGTCACCCACTGGGAGGTCGCCGAACGGTACCGGGGGGCCGACGGCAAGCCGGTCGCCAGCCTGCTGGCCTGCCGGCTGGGGACCGGCCGCACCCACCAGATCCGGGTGCACCTCGCTCACGCCGGCCATCCGCTGCTTGGCGACGGCGTCTACGGCCCCGGCTTCAAGACCAAGGCCGCGCTGCTGCCGGCGGCGGCCCGCCAGGCGCTGGAAGCCCTTGGCCGGCAGGCCTTGCATGCCTATATGCTGGGCTTCGAACACCCCACAACCGGCCAATATGTCGAGTTCCGCTCGGAACTGCCCGTAGATCTCGCCCGTTTACGAGACAGCCTCGCGGGTGCGGCAAGTTGATCGATCAATTTCGCGATTGGGCGGATAAGCCTTTTCGATCAATGACTTCCGTCAATTTTGCTGCGTCGCGATGTCACAGCAGTGTGACGTCGAGGCCCTTCCCTTGGACACCTTGTTTCGGGTATTTTGCGTTGCACAACGGGGCGTGCCGTCGGCTCGAGGCGAAGCGGCGACGCGCCTTGCCCGCCGTGTGGGGGCTGAACTTCTAGGAGGGCGCTTGAAATGGCCCGTGCTGCGATGTTGCCGATCCCGTCGGCCGAATCCGGACTTGCCCGCTATCTCGAAGAGATCCGGCGGTTCCCGATGCTGGAGCCGCAGGAAGAGTACATGCTTGCCAAGAGCTGGCGCGAGCACGGCGACCGCGAGGCCGCCCACAGGCTCGTCACCAGCCACCTGCGCCTCGTCGCCAAGATCGCCATGGGATACCGCGGCTACGGGCTGCCGATCTCGGAGGTGATCTCGGAAGGCAATGTCGGGCTGATGCAGGCGGTCAAGCGCTTCGAGCCTGAGAAAGGGTTCCGGCTCGCCACCTACGCGATGTGGTGGATCAAGGCCTCGATCCAGGAATACATCCTGCGCTCGTGGTCGCTGGTCAAGATGGGCACCACCGCCAACCAGAAGAAGCTGTTCTTCAACCTGCGCAAGGCCAAGAGCAAGATCTCCGCGCTCGAGGAAGGCGACCTGCATCCCGACCAGGTGAAGACCATCGCCAAGCGCCTCGGCGTCACCGAGACCGACGTGGTCGAGATGAACCGCCGGCTCGGCGGCGACGTCTCGCTCAATGCGCCGCTGCGCGAGGACGGCGACTCCGGCGAATGGCAGGACTGGCTGGTGGATGACAGCGCGAGCCAGGAATCGCGCATGGTCGCGAGCGAGGAAGCCGACAACCGCCACAAGGCGCTGACGCAATCGCTCAGCGTGCTCAACGAGCGCGAGCGCCGCATCTTCGAGGCGCGCCGGCTCGCCGACGACCCGATCACGCTCGAGGAGCTGGCGGAGGAATTCGGCGTCTCGCGCGAGCGCGTGCGCCAGATCGAGGTCCGCGCCTTCGAGAAGGTGCAGAAGGCGGTGAAGAACCGCCTGGCCGAGATCGAGAGCCCGGCGACGGTTCCCGCGCACTAGGCGTTCGCCGCCATTGCGAGCGAAGCGAAGCAACCCAAGCTGACGCGCCTCGCAATGACGGATCCGTCATTGCGAGCGAAGCGGAAGCAATCCAGGCGGCCGTGCCGTTTCTGGATTGCCCCGTCGCTGACGCGCCTCGCAAAAGACGAAGCGGCGGCGCGCGACGGCCTTACGGCTTCGCCGCCGTTGCGGCTTCCTCCACCGGCACCTCGATGTCGATCTTGCCGGCGCGCTTGAAGATCAGCGTCATCGGAAACGACTCGTAGGGCGAAAGCGGCTTATCCAACCCCGACAGCACGAGGTGCGGACCGTTGCGCCTGAGCGCGACTTCGCGCCCGCGCGGGAGCGCGACCGCCGCGACAACGCGAGTTCCGTCCCCGGACGAGGCCGCGGGCACGCGCAGCTCGATCGTCCGTGCGTTCGGCGAGGTCGCGCCGATCAGGCGGTCCGGCCGCCGCCCACGATTCTTGATCAGCATGTAGACCGCAGTCGTGGTTACGGCCGCATCGACGGTCGCGAAACACCACGGATGCACGATCTCGAAGCCCTTCTGCCTATGAGAATGGGCGCCGACGTCGGCCGCATGGCAGCACCACACGGCGGCCGCTGCGATCATGAGCCATTTGCGCATCGCGATCCGCTCCGTCGGCAGGATGAAGCGCGGCAATGGATTGGGGAATGCGGTGCTCATGCGTTACGGTGACGACGAGCGGCGCTTGTCATTTCAGCCGCACTGCATCAGCCGCAGGGAGGAAAAGCCGCATGCCCGAGATCCAGATCTTCAACCCCGACACGCTCGGCAAGCCGCTCGGCCAGTACTCGCAGATAACGCGCGTGAAGGCATCGGAGTTCTTGTTCATCGCCGGCCAGGTGGCGACGGACCAGGCCGGCCAGTCGGTGGGGATCCGCGATTTCGACGCCCAATGCGTGCAAACCTTCGCCAACATCGAGGCCGCGCTGAAGGCCTGCGGCGCCACCTTCGCCAACGTGGTCGAGTTCACCACCTTCCTGACTTCGCCGGACGACATCCCGGCCTTCATGAAATTCCGGCTGCGCGAGTTTCCCCGCCTGTTCCCGAGCGGCGTCTATCCGCCCAACACGCTGCTGATCATCGAGCGGTTGGTGAAAGAGGAATTTTGGATCGAGGTGCAGACCGTGGCGGCGCTCTAGGATTCGGCTGAGCGGAATCACACTCGTATTGGGAACACGGCCGTTCTCGACGGAACCTTTCGCGCCGCCGCTTCTTGTCTCTGACTATTAGCCAGGGAAGGGACAAGACATGGCGAAAACAAGAGACCTGCTCGCCGGCACGATGCTGGCGGGAATTGCCATCGTGCAGCCCCAAATCGGCCGTGCGGGCGCCTCCGAGGCGCCCTTGATCGTCGCCCAGCAGCAGCAGGATACCCCGGATCGATCGGAGCGCCGCGACCAGCGTGACCGACCGGGGCAGGAGCGGCGGGAGCCAGGCCAACGGCCAGGCGCACAAGGTCCGGGCCAGCCGCAGCGACCGGCGGCACAGGAATCGCAGCCGCAGCGTCCCGCCGCACAGGAGCGCCGCGACGAGCAGCGCCCGGCCACGACGCAGGAGCGGCGCGAACCGCAGCGGCCGGCCGCGCAGGAGCGCCGCGAGGAGCAGCGCCCGGCCACAACACAGGAGCGACGCGAGCCGCAGCGGCCGGCCGCACAGGAGCGGCCGACACAGCAGCAGCAACCATCGTCCGTGCAGCCGCGTCCAGACCAGCCGCAGCAGCCGAGCGCGCAGGAGCGCCCGACACAGCCGCAGCAACCACCGGCCGCGCAGACACGGCCAGCCCAGCCGCAGCAGCCGAGCGCGCAAGATCGGCCGACACAACAGCAGCAACCGCCGGCCGCGCAGACGCGGCCAGGCCAGCCGCAGCAGCCGAGCGCGCAGGAGCGCCCGACACAGCCGCAGCAACCGCCGGCCGCGCAGACACGGCCAGCCCAGCCGCAGCAGCCGAGCGCGCAAGATCGCCCGACACAGCCGCAGCAACCGCCGGCCGCGCAGACACGGCCAGCCCAGCCGCAGCAGCCGAGCGCGCAGGAGCGCCCGACACAGCCGCAGCAACCGCCGGCCGCGCAGCCGCGTCGGGGCCAGCCGCAGCAGCCGAGCGCGCAAGAGCGGCCCGCTCAGCCGCCGCCGGCTGCGGCAGGCCAGCCGACGCAGCCGACGCCGCCCGCGGCGGCGGGCCAGCCAGCCCAGCCGCAACGGCCAGCCGCGCAGGAGCGGCCCGGACAGCCGTCCACATCAACCGCGCAGGAGCGCCGGCCCGAAACCGCACCGCCTCCGCCGCGCGAGCAGGCGCGCGACGCCCGCGAGTTCCTCCGCCAGGACGGCCAGGGACCGGCGCGCAGCATCGATCAGGTGCGGCAGGAGCGGCGCGAGGTGCGCGAGGGCGACCGCGTGGTGATCCGCGAGCCTGACCGGACCATCATCCGCGAAGGCGGTCGCACGATCATCCGCCACAACGAGACCGACCGGTTCGCGGTCAACGCGCGCGACGTGCGCGTCGAGCGGCGCGGCGATGAGACGGTGTCGATCGTCGAGCGGCCGGACGGGACCAGGATCGTGACCGTGACGGACGCCGACGGCCGGCTGATCCGGCGCTCGCGCCGCGAGCACTCCGGGCGCGAGATCGTCATCATCGAAAACGACTATCGCGGGCCGCGGCGGATCGAAAGCTACTTCGTCGAACTGCCGCCGCCGGTCGTGCGCATCCCGCGTGAGCGCTACATCGTGGAGGCTGAGCGGGCACGCCCCGCCGACATCTACGAGGTGTTCACTGCTCCGCCGGTCGAACGCATCGACCGCCACTACACGCTCGATCAGGTGCGCTACAGCGCGCCGCTGCGCGAGCGCATGCCGCGCGTCGACCTCGACACCGTCACCTTCGACAGCGGCTCATGGCAGATCGCGCCGGACCAGGTCGACCACCTGGCGGTAGTCGCCGACGGGCTCAAGCGCGCGGTCGGCCAGAACCCGCGCGAGGTGTTCCTGATCGAAGGCCACACCGACGCCGTCGGTGCCGACGTCGACAACCTGTCGCTCTCGGACCGCCGCGCCGAATCGGTCGCGGTCGCGCTGACCGAGCGCTTCGGGGTGCCGGCCGAGAACCTGACCACGCAGGGCTACGGCGAGCAGTACCTGAAGGTGAATACGCAGGCCGCCGAGCGGGCGAACCGGCGCGTGGCGATGCGACGGATCACGCCGCTGCTCGACCAGCAGGCGGCGGAGACGTCCGGCACTCGATAGGGCCGGGCGCGCGTGCCGGCCGCGTGCTACGCGGCCGGCATCGCGCGTGTGGGCGCCGAGGTCGAACGAATCGTCTCCAGCACCGGCAGCAGGTATTCGGCGAACCGCGCCGGGTGCTCGCTCATCGGGAAGTGGCCGAGCCCCGGCATGATGGTGACCTCCGCGCCGGGCACGCGCCGCTTGACCTCCATCGTGTCGGCCGGGGAGGCCGAGTAGTCGTACTCGCCGGTGAGCAGGTAGAGCGGGCAGCGCCGCGGGTCGATGCCGCCGACGCGGTCGCGGATGTCGCCGTCGACCTTGTAGAAATAGAGGTCACCTTTGAATACGCCCGGCCCACCCTGCATGTAGTGCCACAGCGTCTCCCACCGATCGGCCGGCGGCGCCTCCGGCCCGATCAGCCCGGAAAACGACGCCGGCGCAAACCTCGCCGCCGTGAACGTCGGGACGATGCAGCCAGCTCACGTCGTAGTACGGCTCGGTATGCGCCGACGACTGCAGCCCGATCAGCGCGCGAAAGCGCGCCGGATGCTCGAGCGCGAGATGCAGCACGACGCGCCCGCCGATCGAGCAGCCCATGGCGACCGGTCGCTCGAGCGCGAGCGCATCCATGACCGTGAGGATGATGTCGATGTAGTCGCGTGCGGAGAGGCGGTATTCCTCATCCTGCCAGCCCGCGGGCGGCGAGGATTTGCCGTGCCAAGGGAAATCGAAGGCGATGACGCGGAAATCCTTCGTCACCCGTGCGTCGTTCATCAGGGCGCGGAACTGCCGGCCGTCGGAGCCGGCGGTGTGCAGGCATAGCAGCGGGATGCCATCGCCCGCCTCCTCGACGTAAAGCCGATGCGGGCGGCCGAGCAGATCGAGGCGCAGGTAACGCCCGACGATGGGCTCGAAGTGCGCAGTCATTGGGCATTCCCGTCGGTCATTGCGAGGAGCATCAGCGACGAATCAATCCGAAAACGGCACCGCAGCCCGGCTTGCTTCGCTTCGCTCGCAATGACGGCACCGGCATTCCGGCCTGCTTCGCCTGCGGCTCCAATGACGGCACCGGCGACCATCACGTCACCTCCTTCGGTCGCACCGCAGCGAGCACGTCCTTGAAGTACCGCAGATTGGCCATGAACGGGTGCAGGTCGCCTTCGATGCGCAGGAGCTTCTTTCTCTGCAACGCGAAGACGTCGGTGAAGCCCGGCGGCGGCCGGGGCGCCAGGAATTTCTCCCATGCTTCGCGCGGCGCCCGCAGCGCGAAGGTGAAGTTCGACATCAACAGGCCGTCAGTCGCGACCTCGCTCACCGCGCCCTCGCGAATGCGCACGAGGCGGCGCTCCTCGCCGGCCTCGATCAGCATCGAGCAATTGACGTAGCGTCCCCGCTTTACCAAGGCCGCGTTGCCATTCACGCGCTCGGCCAGGTCGTGGAACATGGCGCCTCCTGCTGTAGCCCGGATGAACGAAGTGCATCCGGGACTCACCTCCTGCGGCAGCGGCGTTCCCGCGTTTCGCTCGCGCTCACGCGGGCTACATTTGGAACCGCGACACCTCGACTTCCTTGGTGGTGATGAACTCGAGCAACGCCGGCTGGCCGCGCTCGGTCGCCGCGACGCCGCGGCGGATCGCCGGCACGATCTCCTCGACCCGCTCGACGCGCTCGCCGTAGCCGCCGAGGGCGCGCGCGAACGCCGCATAGTCGCCGGAGATGTCGGTCGAGCGGTACCTCTCGGTCGCAACCGGCATCACCTTGAGCTCGATCGCCATGGAGAAATTATTGAGCAGGATCGACAGGATCGGGATGCGCTCGCGCACCGCGGTCTCGAAATCCATGCCGGTGAAGCCGATGGCGGCGTCGCCCCAGACGTTGATGCAGAGCTTGTCGGGCCGCGCGAGCTTGGCGCCCATGGCGAGCCCGAGCCCGTAGCCGAGCTGCGTGCTCTTGCCCCAGCCCAGATAGGAGAGCGGCGTCACCGGCCGCCAGAACGGCGACAGCTGGTCGCGCGGCGACCCGGCATCATGGGTGATGATGGTGTTGGCGACGTCGACGGTGTGCTGCAGGTCCCACAGCACGCGATAGGGCGAGAACGGCGCGCCGTCGTGGGTCAGCTTCGGCAGCCACTTGGCAAGCCACGGCTCGCGGACCTGCGCGATCTCCCGGGTCACGGCGGCGGGGTCGCGTCGGCTGGTGCCATGCCGGCGCTCGATCTCGTCGATGATCGCCGCAAGCGTCAACTGCGCATCGCCGAGCAAGGCGAGCGCACAGGCCACGTCCTTGTTGACGTCCATCGCATCGAGGGTGGCGTGGATGATGGTCTTGCCCTTCGGCATCGCGACGCCGAAGTTGGTCTGGGTGAAGCTGCAGCCGATGCCGAAGATCAGGTCCGCCTCGCGCAGGAAATGGTGCACGGTCGCAGGGATCGCCAAGCCGCCGGAGCCGAGCGCCAGCGGATGCGTCTCCGGGAACGCGCTCTTGCCCTGCAGGCTGGTGCAGACCGGGATCGCCAGCAGCTCGGCCAGCCGCTTGAGCTCCGACCAGGCCTTCGCCCAGTGCACGCCCTGCCCGGCATAGATCACCGGCCGCTTGGCGGCGAACAGCAGGCCGGCGGCCTCGCGGACGGCGTCCGGATCCGGCCCCTCGCGCAATCGGCGCGGCGGCAGGTAGTCGGCAGGATCGGCCTCCTCATCCCAGACGTCGTTCGGGACCTCGACCAGCACCGGCCCGCCCCGCCCGGAGCGCAGCCGCGAGAACGCGCGGCGCATGATCGCCGACAGTTCCCGGCCCGAGGTCACCGGCTCCGCCGACTTGGTGATCTCGCGCATGGCGACGCTGGCGTTGTAGTTGCGGCCGACCCAGGCGAGGCGGCGCGGGTAGCCGCCGGGCATCACCAGGATCGGCACCGATTCGCTGTAAGCCTGCGCGACGCCGCCATAGGCGTTCTCGGTGCCGGGGCCGTACTGCATGCAGAACATGCCGACCTTGTCGCCCGAAGTCACGCGCGCGACCGCATCCGCCATGTGCAGGCCGGTGCGCTCCTGCCGCACGATGATCGGCCGGATGCCGGCGGCCGCGCCGCGCTCAAGGATGTGGTTGACGGGATAGCCGATGATCCACTCCACGCCTTCGCGGCGCAGAATGTCCGCGATCGCGTCCGAAACCTTCATGGATTGTCCCCTCTCCCGCGGGCGGTGCCATGCCACGCTAGCACGGCCCCCGTGCATTGCCATGCCGTTGACCGGCCATGCGGCGCCCGAGCATGATGGTCGCCCCGGATCGGCCGATCCCTGCGACGAAAACCCCGATGCTCGACAAACGCACCGACAAGCCCGCCGACCAACCGCCGCTTGATTCCCGCGGCGCCGCCGCCGCTCTGGAGTTCCAGAACCTGCACGAGATCGTCGCGCGCGCGCGCCAGAACCTCGACCAGAACAACTGGGACTACATCGTCGGCGGCACCGAGAGCGAGACCACGCTCAAGCGCAACCGCATGGCGCTCGATTCGATCGCGTTTCGGCCGCGCGTCCTGCGCGACGTGAGCAAGGTCGATGCGACGGTGGAAGAGTTCGGCCGCCGGCTGCGGCTGCCGATCGTGCTGGCGCCGGTCGGGTCGCTGGAAAGCTTCGAGGAAGGCGCCGGCGCAACCGTAGTGCGCGCCGCCGGCGAATTCGGCGTCGGCCACATGCTGTCCTCGGTCACGCAGCCAGGCCTCGAGAATGTGGCGGACGCCGCGCCGGAGGCGCTGCGCATCTTCCAGCTCTACGTGCGCGGCGACGATGCCTGGGTCGACGACCATGCCGAGCGCGCGGTGCGACGCGGCTATGCGGCATTCTTCCTGACCGTCGACACCGCCCACTACAGCCGGCGCGAGCGCGACATCGCCAAGCGCCATGTCACGCGCGGTCGCCGACGAGTGGCGGGCCGCGAGCATCAGGCGGCGCTCGACTGGCGCACGGTCAAGCGCCTGAAGGACCGGCTCGCGGTTCCGCTCGGTCTCAAGGGCATCGCCACCGCCGAGGATGCCCGCGTCGCGCTCGACCACGGGGTCGACTGGATCTACGTCTCCAACCATGGCGGCCGGCAGCTCGACCATGGCCGCGGATCGCTCGACGTGCTGCCGGAGATCGTCGACGCCGTCGGCACCCGCGCCAAGATCATGATCGACGGCTCGTTCTGCCGCGGCAGCGACATCGTCAAGGCGCTGGCCATGGGCGCGCATCTCGTCGGCATGGGACGCATGCAATGCTACGCGCTGGCGGCCGCCGGCCAGGCCGGCATCGTGCGGATGCTCGAGCTCATGGAGGACGAGGTGCAGCGCTGTCTCGGCCTGCTCGGCGTCTCCCGCTATGCCGAGCTCGACCGCTCGTATCTCACGTCCGCCGCGCCGGTTACGCCGCCGCACGTCCTGAGCGCCTTCCCGCTGCTCGATATCCCGGCGTACCGTTACTGACCGCCGCGATGGCGCCGGCGCCACTCTCCCCCCGCAACAGCCGATCGCAAGAGGGTTTTATGATTCACGTGCTCGCCGTCATCACCGCCAAGCCCGGCCAACGGGAAAAGATCCTGGAGGCCTTTCGCGCCAACGTTCCGGCGGTGCGGGCCGAAGACGGCTGCATCGAATACGGCGCCGCCGTCGATGCCGACGGTCTCGGCAGCTTGCAGACCAAGTGCGGCCCCGACACCTTCGTGGTGGTGGAGAAATGGGCGAGCGTCGACGCGCTCAAGGCGCACGCGGCTGCGCCGCACATGGCGGCCTATGCGGCCAAGACCAGGGACATGGTGGCGAGCCGTATTATCCACGTGCTCTCGCCGACGTAACGGCCAGCTTCGATCTCGGACTGCATCCGTCTTGGCGTCACGGCGGGGTCGAAAGCTCGACGCGCAGCGCCCGCGCCTTCCGACTATTTTCGATTGCACTTCCCGCGATTGCGGCCCAAGCTGAGGCAGCGGCAATACGCAGGGGGCTCCGTTGCCGAACAAGACGATCGTGTTGCTGGCGGATGGAACCGGCAACAGCGCCGCCAAGCTGTTCAAGACCAACGTATGGCGGCTGTATCGCGCCCTCGACCAGAGCGATCCGCCGCCGACGGGAGAGCGACGGCAGATCGCCCACTACCATGACGGCGTCGGCACCTCGACCTTCAAGCCGCTCGCCCTCCTGGGCGGCGTTTTCGGGATCGGCCTCAAGCGCAATGTGCTCGAGCTCTACGCGTTCCTGTGCCGCAACTATGAACCCGGCGATCGCATCTATGCCTTCGGTTTCAGCCGCGGCGCGTTCACGGTCCGGGTGCTCGCCGGGCTCATCACCAGCCAGGGAGTGCTGCACCGCGCCACCGAAGAGGACCTCACACGCTACGCGGCCGACGCCTATCGCAGCTATCGGCGGCGGTACAAACTGCCGATCTTCGGTTACAAGGACAAAACCGCCCGCGCCGATCCGACGCAGAGGGTCGGGATTGGTGGACTGCTGAGGGACCTGCGGGACAGCGTCATCAAACTATGGCGACGGGCGCGGGGCTCGAAGCGGTACGACGAAATTCCGCGGCTGCAAGACTTGCAGATCGATTTCCTCGGCGTCTGGGACACGGTCGCCGCGTATGGTTTGCCCATCGACGAATTGACGCGCGGTATCGACGAGTGGGTCTGGCCGCTGTCGATGCCGAACTACCGGCTGTCGGAGCGCGTTCTGCGCGCGCGGCACGCGCTGTCGCTCGACGACGAGCGGGATACGTTCAATCCGCTGCTTTGGGACGAGTTCGCCGAAGAGGTGCCGACCGCTCCCGGCGCCGTTCCGCGGCTGCAGCAGGTCTGGTTTGCGGGCGTCCACTCGGACGTGGGTGGCGGTTACGCCGACGACCCCGCCTCCTACGTGGCGCTGCAATGGATGATGAACGAAAGCGCCCGGCCGGTGCGATCCGGCGAGCGCACCGGCTTGCGGTTTCTCGCCCCGGACCTGCAGGAAGTTCCCATCGTCCCCAATGATCTCGCGCCGCTTCACGACTCGCGACGCGGTGTCGGCGCCTACTACCGCTATCAGCCCCGCAAGCTCGTCGCCAAGCTCGACCCTCCGGATCCCTCGACGCTGATGATGCAGGATCCGAACCGGAAGGGGAAAGGCTTCCTCCGGCGGGTGCAAGTGCACGACAGCGTGTTTCACGCATCCGCAGCGGCAACGATCGATATGCCCCGATCGTCCTGCCGCCCGATTACGACGTCGTGGCGCCGGACGGAACGGTGACCGGCAAATCGGAACTGCCGCCGCCGCGGGCGCAACGGCCGCCCCGGCAGGAGTGGGTGTTCGACGACGTCTGGCGGCGCCGCGTCAACTATTTCACGACGGTCGGCGTATCGGCGCTGCTCGCCCTGCTGCCGGTGCTGCAGACCGTGTGGCCGCCCTCGACTTGCGTGGGACCGCAGTGCCTGCTGACACCGGTGATCACCAGCCTGGGCGCGGTGCTGCCGGGCTTCGTGCAGCCCTGGATCACCGCGTTCGCGGCGACGCCCGGCATCTTCCTGTTGCTGGCGCTCATCATCTTTGTGCTCATGGCGCGAAGCTGGACCCTCAAGCGCCGCAGCGAGGACGGGATGCGCGAGTTGTGGGCGCAAGCGTTCGACCTGCCGCTGGGCGCCGAACGGCCCGCGACCAAGGCCGGCATGAGCAACGGTCCGCCCGATACCTGGATCTACCGGCTGCGCGCGCATCGCCGTTATCAGCGGTTCTTCCAGTGGCTGAAATGGCAAGCCCTGCCGGGCGTTTTCGGCTTCACCGTGCTGGTCGGCGGACTGCTGCTGATCCTTGCCCTGTTGCTGGTCGCGGTGCAGCGAACACGGCTGGTGGTGGCCGAGCGGTCGGGCGCGCTCTGCAGCGCGGCCACGATACGTGCCGAACCCGCCGCCCCGCGCTTCGCTGCCAGCGATCCGTGCTGGCGCAGCGGCATCCAGGTGGAGAAGGGTCGCCGCTATCGGATCACGCTGTTGGTTACGCAAGAGTGGGTGGACAAGAGCATCCGCACCAGCCCGCTCGGATTCGGATCCGACCGGTTCCCGTGGTACGCGCGGCCGGTCGTGCTGATGCGCCGTTCATTGAACGGCCGCTGGTTCCAGCCGATGGTCAAGATCGTCCGGCCGGGTCGTCGCGGCGGCCACACGCAACTGCTGGACATGAGCTGTGCCTGCGGCAGCGGGCCGGTCTACACCGCCGAATTCACGGCGCCGCGCAGCGGCGAAGTGGCCCTCGCCGTCAACGACGCGGCGATCGGGTTGTTCAGCGGCCCCACCCGCAGGTTCTACGACAACAATCAGGGCGAGGCCGAGGTGCGGATCGAGCCGCTCGACGCCGGGCAATGACTGCGGCTCGGCTGCGCGCGAGCTTCATCGCGCGTTGGCGGGCGCATCGCGTCGCCACAGGTCGGCGCGCCAGCGCACCGCGATGACGGCCGTAAATGTGAGCCCGATTACGGCGTAGAGCGTCGCGGTTGCGCCAAAACCGATGCGCTCGATCAGCGCGCCGGCGACGAGCAGCCCGAACGGCAGGCTGTAGATCGCCAGCATGCGCACGCCCATCACGCGGCCGCGAAACGGCTCGCTCGACGTGCGCAGCAGCATCACCGATAACGGAACCAGGCTGAAGCTTTGCGCGAACCCGGCAACTGCAAGTACCGCGACGCCGCCCACGGGGCTGCGCATCTGGGCGAACACCAGCAGCAGCGCAAACCAGGCGAGCGTGAACACGATCATCGTGCGCGCCGGGCGGATCGCGACCGTGGGCAGGCTCAGCGCCGTCGACCCGAGCAGGGCACCGAACGCGAAGCTCGCCACCAGGTAGCCGAGGCCGATCTGATCGGTCCGGTAGATTTCCTTGGCCACATAGGGCAGGAGCCCGATCGAGACCGGGAACGCCGTCAGGTTGACCAGGAAGGCGAGCCACATTCCGGCGCGCAGGTGCGGGTTGGTCCAGACATAGCGGATGCCTTCGCGCAGGTCGCGCCACGGCGACGCAGGCGGGCGACCATCAGCGCAACCGACCGAAGACCGCGCCGCGGTGCCGAAAGTCAACAGCAGGCCGAGCGCGTAGTAGGCGGTGACCATCAGGTAGGCCGGCCCCATGCCGAGCGCCGCGAACAGTGCGGCGCCGGAGAGGGCGCCGGCGATGCGGGCCGAATCCGACGTCGTGCGCGAGATCCCCATGGCCGCCATCAGCTGGTGGGCCGGCACGGTCTCGGCCACCAAGGCACTGCGCACGCCGAGGTCGGAGGGCCGCACCATGCCTGACAGCGCCGCGATCACGAGTACGAGCGTAGGGGTGAGCGCGCCTGCGAAGGCGAGCACCATCAACGTGGCGGCCAGCACCGTATAGACCGCCCGCAAGCCGCACAGCAGCTTGCGCTGGCCGATGCGGTCGCCGACCACGCCGAACATCGGCGCCACCAGGGTGCCGAGGTACTGCAGCGCGCCGAAAACCGTCAGCATGAGGACCGACCCGGTCTCGGTCAGCACGTACCAGCCGAGAATAAGGGTCTCCATCTCGAACGCCCACGAGGTCAGGAGATCGGCGGGCCACTGGAAGCGGAAGCTGCGAACGCGGAATGGCGCGAGCGCCGGCGAGCGCGGCAGGACGCCTCCACTGGCCGGCGGCACCTTGCCGTCGTCGCGGCTGCGCTGGTTGCAGGCTGTCTCGACGCGCGTCATCCGGCCTGCGCGCTGATGCCGAGATCCTTGATGATCCTGCCCCACTTCTCGGCGTCGGCGCGGGTCATCGTGCCGAGCTCCTCGGGCGTCGCTCTCGCCACCTCGACGGCGACGTCTTCCATGCGCTTCTTCACATCGGGCAGGAACAGGATCCGGCCGATCTCGCCATTGAGTCTCGCGACGATGTCCTTCGGCATCCCGGCCGGGCCATAGGCCCCGTACCACACCGCCATCTCGTAGCCCGGCACGGTTTCGGCGACCGTCGGCACGTCGGGCAGGAGCGGCGAGCGCTTGCCCTCGGTGACGGCGAGCAGCCGCAGCCTGCCCGCCTTCACGTGCTCCAGGCTCTGTGTGCCGGCGGTGAAGAACAGCTGGATCTGCCCGGCCACGGTGTCGGCCACCGCCGGCGCGCCGCCGCGGTAAGGGACGTGCACCATGGTGACGCCGGCCATCTTCTCGAACAGCGCGGCGCAAAGATGGTTGGTGGAGCCCAATCCGCCCGACGCATAGGCGATCTTGCCGGGATGGGCCTTGGCGTAGTCGACGAACTCGCGGACCGACTGCGCCGGCACCGACGGGTGCACGATCATGGTGTTGGTCACGTAGGCGAGCAGGGCGATCGGGGAGAAATCCTTCACCCCGTCGAACGGCATCGACGCGAACAGCGCGTGGTTCATCGTGTGCACGCTCATCGTGTTGAACAACAGCGTGTAACCATCCGGCGCCGCGCGCGCCACCGCGGCGGTCCCGATGTTGCCGGAGGCGCCGGTGCGATTCTCGATCACCACCGGCTGCCCAAGCGCCTGGCGCAAGTGCTCGCCGACGATGCGCGCCAAAATGTCGGTCGAGCCGCCGGGCGGGAACGGCACCACGAGCGTGACGTTGCGGGCCGGCCAGGATTGTGCGCGGGCGCGCCCGAGCGGCGCTGCGGCGCCCAGCCCGGCAAGGCCGGCCAGAACCGACCGGCGGGTCGGTTTTTTCATCGTCGCTTCCTCCGGTTTCCCTTAGTTGATGCCGGCCTTTGAGTACGCCCGAGTTTGCAAGAGCGGTCAACGCAGCGCGGGGGGCCGAGCAGCGCAGGTGCACAGCGTCACACCTGCCGCCTGCGCCGCTTGACATTCCGACGTAGCGTTGCGCCGGTGAATCGCTATTGTGACGGCCAACTTCGGCTTCTTGCGCCAACACCGATGAATGCCTCCGGACCCAAGCGCCGCCTGGCAGCCCTGATGATGGCCGATGTCGCGAGCTACTCGCGGCTGGTCGAGCACGATGAGAGCGGCACTGTCGAGCGCGTGCAGCGCCTGCGCGGCGAGGTGTTGGAGCCCGCGATTGCCGAAAAGTTCGGGCGGCTGGTCAAGAGCCTGGGCGACGGGTTCCTGGCCGAGTTCGGGAGCGTGGTCGACGCCACCGCCTGCGCGGTGACGATCCAGGACAAGGCGGCACGGACGACCCAGGCGTCAAACGGAGAGCCGCTTCAGCTGCGCATCGGCGTGCACGTCGGCGACGTGCTGGTTGAGGGCGGAGATCTCCTCGGCGACGGCGTCAATGTCGTGGCGCGGGTGCAAGCTGCCGCCGTGCCGGGATCGGTGTGCCTCTCCGTCGACGCGTACCGGCAGGTCGAGGGAAAGCTGCCGATCGCCTTCGAGGACGTCGGCGAGTATCCGTTGAAGAATATCGCCCGCCCGATGCGGCTCTACCTGCACCGAATGGGCGACAAGGAGCGCCGCGTCGGGCAGGTCGGGCGTCGGAGCCTGAAGCAGGAGATCAGCTTCTGCCGATCCCCCGACGGCGTGCGCATCGCGTGGGCGAAGGTCGGCAGCGGCCCGCCGCTCATGAAGGCGGCGAATTACATCAACCACCTGAAGTACGACTGGGACAGCCCGGTCTGGCGCCAAATCCTGGAAGGGCTTGCGCTCGAGTACACGTTGGTGCGCTACGACGCTCTTGGAAACGGCCTCTCCGACTGGGAAGTGGACGAGATTTCGCTTGATGCCTGGGTGCGCGACCTCGAGACGGTGGTGGACGCGGCAGGCCTGGAGCGATTCCCGCTGCTCGGGCTGTCGCAAGGAGCCGCCGTCAGCATCGCGTATGCAGTCAGGAATCCGGAGCGCGTGTCGCACCTCATCGTCTACGGCGGATATGCGCTCGGCATGAGCAAGCAATCTCCCGAGGCCAGGGCCAAGCGCGATGCGATGGCTACCCTGATGCGGCTCGGCTGGGGCATCGACGACACCACGTTCCGGCAGATGTTCACCTCGATCATGATGCCCGATGCAAGCAAGGCCGACATGGATGCGATGAACGTGCTGCAGCAAAGGACAACGTCGCCGGAATGCGCCGAGCGTTACTTTCGCACGACCGGAGACCTCGACGTGCGGGAGCTGCTGCCGCGCGTGAGAACCCCCACCCTGGTGATGCATGCGCGCGGGGACCTGATGGTCCCGCTGGAAATGGGCCGGCAACTGGCGGCAGGCATTCCGGGCGCACGCTTCCTCGCGTTCGAAGGGCGCAATCATATCCTGCGCGAAGGCGAGCCGGCATTCGAGCGCTTCTTCGAGGAGCTCAGGCTGTTCCTGGAGCAACGCCGCGACGCATAAGGGCCGGCGCCGGCAAGCCTGGCGTCATACCAGTTCCGGCCACGGCACGATCGTCGACTTCACCGTGCGCATCGCCATCGCGTCGGCTACCGCGCGCGCAATCCCGTCCTCGCTGAACGGATAGAGCGTCTGCATCTCCAGCCACGGATATTTTTCGCGCGTGCGGTAGAGCATGTCGACGCCGAGCGGCAGGTCGTTGCCGGTGAAGCCCCAGGAGCCGAGCACGGTGAGATCCTTGGTGCAGATGCGATGCCAGTTGGTCTCGATCGCGCCGGCGTCGGTGAACTGGCCCATCTCGACATAGGTGCCGCCATCGCGCAGGAACTCGATGCCTTCGGGGCCGGCACTCGGATGGCCGGAGCAGTCCATCACCAGATCGGCGCCGAAGCCGGCGACGATCTCGCGCACCCGGGCGATGCGCGCGGCCGGGGTCGTGAACGCGTCGAGATCGACGGTCGCCTCGGCGCCGAACTTGCGCGCAAGGGCGAGCCGCGGCGCTTCCGGCGCGCCGACGCAGACCACGCGTCCTGCGCCCATCTCCTGCGCGGCCGCGACCGCCAGAATGCCGATCGGGCCGGAGCCCTGGATCACGACGGTATCGCCCCATTTGAAGCCGCCGGCGCGGGCCGCGCGATTGAACGCGCGGATGCAGGAGGTCAGCGGCTCCGAGAGCGCGCCCAGGCGCAGGCTCATATCGTCAGGCAGCCGATAGAGCTTGGTGCCGGGCAGCTCGTCGAGGTCGACGTAGACATATTCGGCCCAGCCGCCCCACAGGTGCGGCGGCTTGTCGAAGCCGAGATAGCGCCCGTAGTACACCGGGGTCAGGCACTTGTTGGCGTGCTCCGGATAATGGATGCAGTAGTAGCAAGACCCGCATGGATTGAGCGGCGGGATCATCACCTTCGATCCGACGCCGAGCGGCTTTCCCATGAAGTCCGCGCGGAACCCGGATCCGGCTTCGACCACGACGCCGCCGAGCTCATGCCCGAGCGTGAACGGCCACGGCAGCGGCTTCGGCCAATGTCCTTTGAGGATGTGCAGGTCGGTGCCGCAAACGCCGCACGCCCCGATCTGGATCAGGGCCCCCCGGTCGGGGACATGCGGCCACGGCACGGTCTGGATCGCGGGATCGGCGCCCGGGCCGGCGAAAGTCGCGACACGAATGATATCGTTGCGCCGCATCAAGATTCATCTCCCGTCATCGTAAGCGCTCCGACACCTTGAAACGCCGCCGCGCACCACCGCGCGGCGGCCGCGCAACGCTGCCCGGCACAGGTCCGGCATATACCAAGGCGGCCCGCATGCAAGGCTTCCGGCAAATGCCCCCTTGAACGTTGGCCTTCGCCATGCGTTGTGTTAGGGGGTCGCAGTCGTATGAGGGCGGCACCAGTCGCAAACCTAGCTCAAGGCGGTCGGCATGCACATGCAACGGGGTCCTGGGGGTCACGCGATCTCCCGCCGCAGAATGCTCGTCGGCACGGGCGCACTTGCCGCGTCGGCCGGAGCCTTGTCGTTGGCGCCGGCCCTGCAGGCGAACGAGCTCGAGACCCACGGTCTCTCGGTCTTCGGCGACCTGAAATATCCGGCCGACTTCCGGCATGTCGACTACGTCGACCCTGCCGCGCCGAAGGGCGGAATGCTCTCGCACATTGGGCCGACGCGGGCCTACAACCAATCTTTCCTGACCTTCAATTCGCTCAACAGCTACATCCTCAAGGGCGATGGCGCGCAGGGCATGGAATTGATCTTTGCGACGCTGATGGCGTCCGCCCAGGACGAGTCGGATGCGATCTACGGCGCCGTCGCGCGCGCGGTACGCGTATCGGCCGACCGGCGGAGCTACCGTTTCCTGTTGCGGCCGCAGGCGAGATTCCACGACGGCAAGCCGCTCACGGCCGACGACGTCGTGTTCTCGCTGATGACGCTCAAGGAGAAGGGTCACCCGTCGATCGCCCATATGCTGACCGACCTCGAAGGGGTGGAAGCCGACGACCGCGCCACGGTGAGGGTGCGCTTCAGCGCGAGCGCTTCGCGCGACATGCCGCTCATTGTCGCCACGCTGCCGATCTTCTCGCGCGCCTACTATGCGAGCCGGGCGTTCGACGAGAGCACGCTCGACGTTCCGCTCGGCTCAGGCCCCTACAAGGTCGGGCGCTTCGAGCCGGGGCGCTTTATCGAATTCGAGCGCGTGAAGGACTGGTGGGGCGGCGAGCTGCCGATCTTTCGCGGCCAATACAATTTCGACGTCGTGCGCTACGAGTACTATCGCGACCGCACCGCCGAGTTCGAGGGCTTCACCGCCAAGAATTACCTGTTCCGGGAAGAGTTCTCGTCACGCATCTGGGCGACGCGCTACGACTTCCCGGCCATCCGCGACGGCCGCGTCAAGCGCGACATGATCGCCGACGAGACGCCCTCCGGCGGGCAGGGCTGGTTCATCAACACGCGGCGGCCGCAGTTCAAGGACCGGCGCGTGCGCGAGGCGCTGATCTACGCCTTCGACTTCGAATGGACCAACAAGAACATCATGTACGGCTCCTATCAGCGTACCCATTCGATGTTCCAAAAATCCGACCTGATGGCGAGCGGGCTCCCCGACGCGGCCGAGCTCGCGCTGCTCGAGCCGTTCCGCGACAAGGTGCCGGAGGAGGTGTTCGGCGAGCCGTTCGTTCCGCCGGTATCGGACGGATCCGGACAGGATCGCGCACTGCTGCGCAAGGCGGGCCAGCTGCTGCATGATGCCGGATGGGCAATCAAGGACGGCAAGCGCATCAACGCGAAGGGCGAGGGCCTCGTTGCCGAATTCCTGATCGAGGAGCCGACGTTCCAGCCGCATCACATGCCGTTCATCAAGAACCTGCAGACGCTCGGCGTCGATGCGACGCTGCGTATCGTCGACCCGGTGCAATATCGCCGACGTGTCGACGAGTTCGATTTCGATCTGGTGATCCAGCGGCCGAATTTTTCGACCACGCCCGGCGACGCGCTGCGCAACTATTTCGGCTCGCGCGCAGCCGCCATCAAAGGCTCGGCCAATCTAACCGGGATGACGGATGCGACGGTCGACGCGCTGGTCGAGCGGGCCGTCACGGCTCCCACCAGGCCGGAGCTGACGACCGCCTGCCGGGCGCTCGACCGCGTGATTCGCGCCGGGCGCTATTGGATTCCGCACTGGTACAAAGGTTCGCATTGGCTCGCGTACTGGGATGTTTACGCTCGGCCCGCCACCAAACCACGCTACGGGCGCGGCGTGCTCGAAACGTGGTGGTACGACCGCGAGAAGGCGGCCAAGCTCGAGCGCGCCGGGTGAGCCGCGCGGGACGGCCCCGCGGCACTGGATCTTCACGCCTGGCGCACAAAACCGTGATTTTCCCGCACCCTGGGCACCGTTCATGCGGCGTTCATGCGAACGGTGCTTGAGATAAGGGCACGGACAGCGGACCGGGAACGGACGCGGTCTCGGTTCCCCTGGACTTAAGGCAAGCAAGCGCCTAGGGGGGCGCAAACGTGAAAGGTAGCATCATGAAAATCAGTCGTATTGCTCTGCTCGCGGGGCTTGGGATGGTCGCGATGACCCTCCCGGCGGCCGCTGCGCCGGTGGCGACGGACAGCACCGACGTCCGCGCCGCGAAGCCTGCTTACATGCAGCTCGCTCAGATGAACGCCACGCGCGCGGCCAGTGAGGCCCGCGGCGGCGACTTCAAGAAGGCCAAGAAGGCGAAGAAGAAGAAGAAGAAGTAAGGCGATCGCTGTTGGCCAAGACCAATCAGTGATTGGCAGCATTACGGCGGGACTTTCTCGTCTCGGCTGTGTGTTGCTTGTTCTCGCGGGGTTGGGGGCGGAGCCGCTGCTTGCGCAGGCGGCTCCGCCCCCTTCGCCTGACGTCGAAGCCCGGCTGGCAGAATTTAAGACCCGAGTCGACGAGCTTGCGCGCGGGCTCGCAGGCGAGCCAGGCCTCAATCGCCTTTCCCCTCAGCAGCGCCAGGCGACGGTCGAGTTCGTCATCGGCAATATGCTGTTTGTGGCGGCCCACGAGATGGGCCATGCCGTCATTTCCGAATTGGATCTGCCCGTGCTCGGGCGCGAAGAGGATGCGGCCGACGACTTCGCCATCCTTGCCGCGCTCAGAATCGTGGTCAACACGTTCTCGGAACGCGTGCTGGCGGGTGCCACGCAAGGCTGGTTCCTGAGCGCGCAGCGCGACCGCAAAGAAGGCGACCAGCCTAACTATTACGAACGGCATGGGCTGAGCGAGCAGCGCGCCTACCAGATCGTCTGCCTGATGGTCGGTTCCGATCCGCTCAAGTTCAAGGCGCTCGCCGATGAGATGAAGCTGCCGCCGGACCGCCGCCGCAGCTGCGGCTGGGACTACGACACCGCGACGCGATCCTGGCAAAAGGTCATCGCGCCGCATATCCGTCGCCCCGACCAGCCAAAGACGCAGATCGAGGTGATCTATGGCGATGCCAAAGGCAAGCTGGCACTCTTCGCCCGATCGTTTCGCGCCATCCGGTTCCTCGAGCTCTTTGCCGATTACGCCAGCGAGCGATACGTTTGGCCGGCCCCGGTGGTGATGGAGATGCGCAGCTGCGGCGAGGTCGGCGCCCGCTGGACCATACCGACGCGCACGCTGCATATCTGCTACGAGATGGCGAAGGATTTTGCCGAGCTCTATCGCGACTACGGCCCGCACCGCGCCGCCTTCAGACCGAAGCCGAAGCCCAAGCGAGCATCCTAGCTCGGCCCGGCGGCGCCTCAAAGCCGTTGCGCCGGCACGCTCACGACCCGGACGTCGCTGCCGCCCGGTCGCTTGCGCACCGACGCCACTGGCGCCGCGCGCGAAGCCATCACATTTGCGGCAACGGCAGAAACTTGCGGCGGGGTTGGCTCCGTATAGCGAGCATGCGGCGCGGGCCGGGCCCGGCGAAGCGGGCGCGCCCGCGCGCGTTGGCAGGCGCCCTGCCCGCCATTAACATGGCATCCCGAGACTGGGAGGAGATCATGCACCGGTTTGTCCTGATCGATGCCGCGCGCCGGCGAAGCCTGACGCGGCTGCTCTGCGCCTTGCCGCTTGTCGTCGTGACGGGTGTTGCGCCTGCCGCGGCGCAGGGGCAGATGCACGCCGTGCCGCCGCAGGGCGAGAAGATGCCGATGGACAAAGCTGCCAAGGTCATGGACGCCGACCCGAGCATGAAGAAGATGCCGATGGACCAGCGCATGACCGTGCTGGAATTCGTCGCCGGCAACATGGTGTTCGTGCTGCAGCACGAGATGGGGCACGCGCAGATTTCCGAGCGCAGGCTGCCGGTGCTGGGCGCACGCGACGAGGACGCCGCCGATACGTTCGCCATCCTCACCATGCTGGAGATGGGCAACGTGATGTCCTACCGCGTGCTCGAGCAGGCGGCGATGGGGTGGTTCCTGACCGCGAAGCGCTCGGAACGAGAGGGCGAAATGCTGGAGTTCTACGAGGCGCATGCGCTCGACAAGCAGCGTGCGTACCAGATCGTCTGCCTGATGGTCGGCTACGACAAGAACATGTTCAAGCAGCTCGCCGACGATTCCAAGCTGCCTCAGTCGCGGCGCGAGAGCTGCGGGGCCGACTACCGATTCGCGCAGCGCGGCTGGGAGGAGATCCTGAGGCCACATCGCCGCGCGCCCGACCAGGAGAAGGCCGAGATCGAGATCATCTACGGGGAAGCCAAGGGCAAGCTCAAGGTGTTCGCCGACGCGGCGCAGGCAGCGCGGTTGCTGGAGAACCTCCGCGACTACGCGGCCGACACCTTCCAGTGGAACGCGCCGTTCAAGATCGTGATGATGAGTTGCGGCCAGTCCAATGCCAACTGGAACCCGTTCACCCGTCAGGTCACGCTCTGCTACGAGATGGCGCAGGAGCTGGCCGAGCTCTACGTCAAGTACGGCAAGGGCATGAAGCCGACGAAGAAGAAAAGGGCCTGAAGGTCCCTACTGCTTCCAGGTCGCGAATGCGTCGTTGAACACGCGGTCGCCGGGGCTGCCCTTCTCGATCGCCAGGATGGCGCGGCGCCCGTTGTTGTAGACCACCGGGATATCGAACCAGGCCCGCTCCTTGAGCAGCGTAAGGTTACGCTGCAAATCGGCCTCGACCGCGGAGAGGCCGATCAGGAAGAAATTGTTCGTGACCTTGACGGCAAGCCCGGAGAGCGGCGCGCCGCGCATCTGCTCGGATTCTTTCATCAACAGGCCGGGGACGCTGGCGACGCCTCCGAAGGCGAAATCGGCCGGCAGGTTGAACATGATCTCGACCGTGTGGGTCGCCGGCAGGGTGGTGTCGGTGTTGCGGCGGATCGACATGGTCATGGCGAGCCGGCGCTCCGGGATCTCGACGTCGACGCGGATCGCGAGATCGGGCGTCTGGCCCGGGCCGGGCGAAACCGTCTCGGTGCGCCATAGCGCCGAGCCGACGTAGCGGTTGCCCTCGGGATTGCTGGGGTCCTCCTCGTAGAGCATGACGCGCTGCGCGACCGCCGGCCCGCTCGGTCCCGGCCGTCCCGCGGGGGCGCCCGGCCGTCCCGCATCCGGCTGGGCCTCCTGTCCCACCCGGTCGGCGATCTTCGGGCGCGGCTGGCTGGCGTCGTGCGGCGCCTGCGGCGCAAGGCCGCGAACCACGCCGAACAGCGAGGAGATGCGGTCGCGCTGCCAATAGGCGCCGCCGGCGAACAGCACGAGCACCAGCACGGCCGCAATCGCCGCGATCAAACCCTTGCGGCCTGGATCGGCTTGATCCGTGCGTTCCAGGTCGCGCGGCGGCGGACGCCGACGCATGGGCGGGCCGGGCGGCGCCGAGCGACGGCCGGACGGCGGTCGCTCGAAACCGGGCGCCGGCGCAGGCTCGCGCGCCGACGGGTGCAGGCCTTCGGCCTCGGCCGCCGGTTCCAGAGGTTCAGGCGCGGGCAACTGCGAAGGGGCGGCAGCCGCATAGGCGTCAGGCGCCGGCTTGGAGGCCGAGGCCGTGGCACCGCCGAGCGTCTCCGCCTCGGCTACGTCGCGGGATCCCTTCACGCCTTCCGCCTGCGGCGGCGTGCGGTCGACCCCCGCGCGATCGCGCGGCGGTGGCGCGCCTGGCCCGTCGGCGGCACGGGAGGGTGCTGCCGGCGGCGGCGCAGGCTGAGGGGCGGAGGGGGGCGCGGGCTGGGGCTCGCGCATTCGCCGCGCCGCCTCGGCCTCGACCTTGCGAACCGCCTCCTCGAGCGCCAGCCGCTCACGCGTGATTTCCGTCTCGGCCAGCGGCGGGTTCATGCCCCGCAGCTGGTCGACCAGAGCGGTGCGGGCACGCTCATAGAGGGCACGCCGGGCCTCGCCGGTGCTCTTCTCGAGCCCATCGACGGCGCGCTTGAGCAGCGGGTAGTAGTCGGTCATCGGGTTCCGGACGGCGGCATTGCTATCCGCTTAAGCCTCAAAGGGATTTTGCACAAGAATGGTGTCCTCCCGCTCGGGGCTGGTCGACACCATGGCGACCGGGCAGCCGACCAATTCCTCAATCCGCCGCACATATTTGATGGCCTGCGCCGGCAATTCGGCCCACGAACGCGCGCCGGCCGTGGTCGCCTGCCATCCCTCGATGGTCTCATAGATCGGCTCGACCGCGGCCTGCGCCCGTTCGCCGGCCGGGAGGTAGTCGATGCTGCGCCCGTCGAGATGGTAGCCGGTCGCGATCTTGATCTCGTCGAATCCGTCCAAGATGTCGAGCTTGGTGAGCGCCAGCCCGTTGATGCCGCTCGCGCTGACGGTCTGGCGGACCAGCACGGCGTCGAACCAGCCGCAGCGCCGCGGCCGCCCGGTCACCGTGCCGAACTCGCGCCCGCGCTCGCCGAGCAGGCGGCCCGTCGGGTTGTTCTGCTCGGTCGGAAACGGCCCTTCGCCGACGCGGGTGGTGTAGGCCTTGCAGATGCCCAGCACATAACCGATCGCGCCCGGCCCGAGCCCGGAGCCGGTCGCCGCTTGCGCGGCGACCGTGTTGGATGAGGTGACGAACGGATAGGTGCCGTGGTCGACGTCGAGCAGGACCGCCTGCGCGCCTTCAAACAGAATGCGCTTGCCCTCGCGGCGCCAGTCGTCGAGCAGCGCCCATACCCGGTCCATATAGGGCAGCACGCGCGGCGCGACCGCCGCCAGGTCGTCGTATATGGCTTGCGCCGCGATCTCGGCGAGGCCGCAGCCGCGGCGCAAAGCATTGTGGTGCGCCAGCAGCCGCTCAATCTTGCGCGGCAGGGCTTCCAGGTCGGCAAGATCGGACAGCCGGATCGCGCGGCGTCCGACCTTGTCCTCGTAGGCGGGGCCGATGCCGCGGCGGGTGGTACCGATGCGCATCGCCGAATTCGACGACTCGCGGAAGCTGTCGAGCTCGCGGTGCAGCGCCAGGATCAGCGTGGCGTTCTCGGCAATGCGCAGGTTTGCGGGCGTCACCTCGACGCCCTGCCCGTCAAGCCGCGCGATCTCCTCGACCAGCGCATGCGGATCGAGCACGACGCCGTTGCCGATGACTGCAACTTTGCCGGGCCGCAGGACGCCGGACGGCAACAGCGAGAGCTTGTAGGTCGTGCCATCGATGACCAGGGTGTGACCGGCATTGTGGCCGCCCTGGAAGCGCACCACGATGTCGGCCTGGGCCGACAGCCAGTCGACGATCTTGCCCTTGCCCTCGTCGCCCCACTGCGAACCGACCACCACCACGTTCGCCATCGGAACCCTTCAAGGCCGCACACCGACTGCGCGCAACCACTGCCGCGCGCAGCGTGATGCTACTCGCCAAACAATGTGCGCGTTTGATGTCCCCCCACGTCCGGATAGAGGATGCCAGGCACGGAGGCAAGGTGGCCCAGGCCCGGCGCGCGCCGTCCGCAGCAAGTCGGTCGCCGAAGGCGGCCGCCGCCGCTGACTTCGAGGGGATCAAACGGGCCATCAGCCTGCAGCGGGGCCCACGCGCTGTGGCTGCCTGGGCCATGTCACCTGACCCTCCCGCCCAAGGACGTGGCGAGCTCCACTTGCTCGCCACAGACTGGCGGCGGATGGCTCCAGTCCTGCAGTGGACGCGTTCCGATGATGTCGAGCCGGCTCAAGGCGCGTCAGCTGCGCGACCGTGCGGTGAGATTTTCAAGAGCTGTAAAGAGGGCGAAGCCGATGCCTCAGTCTGCCTCCTCGCCAAGCGTCAGCGACGGATGCCGCGTGTCGCCGCGGCGATTGCGCGGGCGCACGTACTTGATGATCGCTTCCGGGCGACTCATCTTGACCTTGAGGGCGGCGATGAGCGCGTCTTCGGCATTCACCACGACGTGATCGGTCTTGCCCTCGTGCTTGAGCCCGACGGTGAACTGCATCGCCGACGCCTCCTCGGCTTCGATCCATAGCGCCATGTCGGCTTGCGTTCAATGCGCACTGCCGGCAACATCAGGCGTCGTCTGCCGCTTCCGCCCGCTCTGCCGCGCCCGACGCACCCGATAGGTCCCCTATGCCGCAGCAGCGCAGTTTCTGGATTCCCGTTCTGTGCGGGGCCGTCATCCTCACGATCGGGCTGGGAGCACGCCAGAGCTTCGGCATCTTTCAGCGCCCGATCGCCGCCGATCTCGGCGTCGGTCGCGAGCTTTGGTCGTTCGGCAACGCGCTCTCGATGCTGCTGATGGGTGCGTTCTCGCCGTTCGTCGGCAACCTCGCCGACCGCTTCGGCACCGCCCGCACGGTCGCGGTCGGCGGCGTGCTCTACGTCGTCGGCATGATTGCGATGGCGATGGCGACCGAAGGCGTGCTGCTCACGCTCGGCAACGCGCTCACCGGTATCGGCATGGCGGCGGCCGGGCTTGGCCCGATCCTCGGGGTCATCGCGCGCCAGACGCCGGCGCTGCATCGTTCGATGGCGCTCGGGGTCGCAACCGCGGGCGGCTCGTTCGGCCAGTTCGCGGTGGTGCCGTTCGCGTCCTTCCTGCAGGAGCGCTTCGGCGATTGGCACGCCACCATGCTGACGTTGGCGATCGTGTCGATCGTGATGGTGCCGCTCGCCATCGGCCTGCGCGAAGACCGCGGCGCGGTTGCGGCCGGCGCGGGCGCGCTGCGCACGCAGAGCACCGGGCAGGCGCTCGAGGAAGCCTTCCGAAACGGCAGCTTCTGGCTCTTGACGTTCGGCTTCTTCGTATGTGGGTTCCACGTGGCGTTCGTCGGCCTGCACCTGCCGCCCTACATCGCCGACCAGGCCGTGGCGATGAATATCTTCGGCACCACCGTATCGCCGATGGAGCTGGGCGGCTGGGCGATCGGCCTGGTCGGCCTGTTCAACATCATCGGCTCGTTGCTGTGGGGCTGGCTGGGCGGGCAATACCGGCGCAAGGACATGCTCGCCCTGCTCTATCTGCTGCGCGCGCTGACGTTCGCGGCCTTCCTGATGCTGCCGCTGTCCTGGGTCTCGGTGCTGATGTTCTCGGCCGCGCTCGGCTTCCTGTGGCTCGGCACGGTGCCGCTCACCAGCGGGCTGATCGGCTACGTGTTCGGCCCGACCTATATGGCGACGCTGTGGGGAATCGTCTTCTTCAGCCATCAGCTCGGCAGCTTCCTCGGCGGCTGGGGTGCGGGCCGGCTCTACGACGTGCGCGGCGACTATGATCTGATGTGGTGGATGGCGATCGGACTCGGGCTGTTTGCGGCGGCGATCAACTGGCCGATCCGCGAACAACCGGTCGCCCGCCTGGCGATGAAGCCGGCGTGATCATGAGGCCGCAGGCCGCGCGCAGCCGCCGTGCGCGGCGGACCCGTGCGGTGCCAGAGGTGTCAACGATTGAAGACGGGGCCTGGCGACAGGCGAACCAGCTGTTGGGACCTCTGCGACTGCATCAGTCAGAACCGCAGCGGTTTCGCCTGTTGCACCTGCGGCAGCGCGCGCACCTGCGCCAGGACATCGGGCGGCAGCTCGCCGTCGATCTCGATCAGCGCGACCGCGTTGCCGCCAGGGGCGTCGCGCCCGACGTGGAAGGTCGCGATGTTGATGCCGGCGTTGCCCAGTGTCGACGAGAAGCGCCCGATGAATCCCGGCTTGTCGAGATTGGTGATGTAAATCATCGACGGCCCGAACTCGGCGTCGATGCGAATGCCCTTGATGTTGACGATGCGCGGCCGGCCGTCGGCGTAGACGGTGCCGGAAACGGAGCGCTCGCCGCGCTCGGTGTTGACCGACAAGGTGATCAGGCTCTCGTAGTCGCCCTGGGCGGCGCGCGTCGTCTCCTCCACGATCACGCCGCGTTCCTTGGCCGCAATCGGCGCCGAGACCACGTTCACGTCCTCGAGCATCGGGCGAAGCAATCCGGCGATCGCGGCGGAAGTGAGCGCGCGCGTCTTGGTATCGGCGATCGCCCCCTCGTAGGTGATGTGCACGCGCTTGATGCCGGTCTCGGTCAGCTGCCCGGCGAAGGAGCCGAGCTTTTCGGCGAGCGCGATGAACGGCCTGAGTTTCGGCGCCTCTTCGGCGGTGATCGACGGAAAGTTGACGGCGTTGGAGATGGCGCCGCGCAGCAGGTAATCCGACATCTGCTCGGCGACTTGCAGCGCCACGTTTTCCTGCGCCTCGGTGGTGGCGGCGCCGAGATGCGGCGTGCAGACCACGTTCGGGTGGCCGAACAGTGGATTGTCGGTCGCCGGCTCGACCGTGAACACGTCGAAGGCGGCGCCCGCAACATGGCCGGAATCGAGCGCCGCGCGCAGCGCCGCCTCGTCGACGAGCCCGCCGCGCGCGCAATTGATCAGGCGCGCCCCCGGCTTCATCAATCCGAGCGCACGCGTGTCGATGATGTTGCGGGTTCGATCGGTGAGCGGAGTGTGCAGCGTGACGAAGTCGGCGCGGCGTAGCAGCTCGTCGAGCTCCACCTTCTCGACGCCGAGGTCCACGGCGCGCTCGGGCGACAGGTAGGGGTCGTAGGCAAGCACCTTCATCTTCAGCCCGTGGGCGCGGTCCGCGACAATCGAGCCGATGGTGCCGCAGCCGATCACCCCCAGGGTCTTGCCGGTGATCTCGACTCCCATGAAGCGGTTCTTTTCCCACTTGCCGGCCTGCGTGGAGGCATCGGCGGCGGGGATTTGCCGCGCCAGCGCGAGCATCAGGCTGATCGCATGCTCGGCCGTGGTGATCGAGTTGCCGTAGGGCGTATTCATCACGATGATGCCCTTGGCGGTCGCCGCCGCCACGTCGATATTGTCGACGCCGATGCCGGCGCGGCCGATCACTTTGAGCTGGGCCGCGCGCTCGAGGATCTTCGGCGTCACCTTGGTCGCCGAACGCACCGCGAGCCCGTCGAAGCCGTTGATCGCCTCCGCGAGGCGGTCCTTGTCCTTGCCGAGGTTCGGCTGGAAGTCGACTTCGATGCCGCGGTCCTTGAAGATCTGGACGGCGGCACCGGAGAGCGCGTCGGAGATGAGAACCTTCGGCATGGCAAAATCCCGTCATATTCCGGCGTCAGAGCTTGTCCGGTCCGCTGTCTCGTTGCTTTGCCGCGACCAGGCATAGAGGATGTCGGGCTCCTTTTCCTCATTGCCGCAGCCATCGGTTTCTGTCACGGCGACAAAGCCGTGCCGCTCGTAGAAGCGCCGCGCGCGCGCATTGCGCTGGAACGTCCAGAGCTGAACGGACGGCTGAAGCGCAATCGCGCGCCGCAACAGTCGGCTTCCGACGCCGCGGCCCTGATGCGACGGCGCGACGTACAAATGCTCGATCCATCCCTCCCTCAGCCCGCAGAACCCCACCACCATTCCCTCGCCATCGGCAGCAACCCAGACGTCGCAGCGTGCGAGCACGCGATCCCGAAAGAACGCCAGGTCTTCCTCCGGCGTGTGGAGATCCGGCAAGTGCGGAAGCGCGCCCCGCAACGCGATGCGATGGATGCGCGCGATCGCCGGCGCGTCGGCCGGACCGGCCCGGCGGATGCTGTCATTGTCCTGCGCCATGTTCTCGACGTTCGGCGCCGGCGGAGGGAGCGTCACGCGGCCTTCGGCAGCGCATCCCTGGTCTGGCCGAACGCCCAATCGAGCCACGGCATCAAGGCTTCGACATCGCTCGTCTCGACCGTCGCCCCACACCAGATGCGCAAGCCCGCCGGCGCGTCGCGGTGACCGGCGACGTCGTAAGCCACCCCCTCCTTCTCCAGCACCGCGGCGAGCGACTTGACGAAGCTGACCTGCGCGTCGGCCGAGAGCGCCGCAACCGCCGGATCGACGATCTTCAAGCAAACGGAGGTGTTGGAGCGGCTGGCGGGCTGCCGCGCCAGGAAATCCACCCATCGGGTGCCGGCTACCCAGTCGGCGAGGACCTTCGCATTGGCGTCCGCGCGCGCAATCAGCGCCGGAAGGCCGCCGACCGCCTTCGCCCACGTCAAGGCGTCGAGATAGTCCTCGACGCACAGCATCGACGGCGTGTTGATGGTCTCGCCTTCGAAGATCGCCGCGTTGAGCTTGCCGCCCTTGGTCAAGCGGAAGATTTTCGGCAGCGGCCATGGCGGCTGGTAGGACTCGAGGCGCGCCACGGCGCGCGGCGACAGGATCAGCATGCCGTGCGCGGCCTCGCCCCCGAGCGCCTTCTGCCACGAGAAGGTGACGGCATCGAGCTTGGTCCAGTCGAGCGCCTGCGCGAACGCGGCCGAGGTGGCGTCGCAGATCGTCAGGCCCGCCCGATCGGGCACGATCCAGTCGGCATTGGGGACGCGGACGCCGGACGTGGTGCCGTTCCAGGTGAACACGATGTCGGATGCCGGATCGACGGCGGCGAGATCCGGCAGCTCGCCGTACTCGGCGCGCACGATGCGGGCGTCGGCAAGCTTGAGCTGCTTGGCGACGTCGGTGACCCAGCCCTCGCCGAACGATTCCCAGGCCAGCATGGTGACCGGCCGGGCCCCGAGCAGCGACCACATGGCCATCTCGACCGCGCCGGTGTCGGACGCCGGCACGATGCCGATACGGTAGTCGGCCGGCACTTCCAGCACGTCACGGGTGAGATCGATGGCGCGCTTGAGCTTGGCCTTGCCCGCCTTCGAGCGATGCGAGCGTCCCAGCAACGCGTCGGTGAGGGCCTGGAGGCTCCAGCCGGGCCGCTTCGGGCAGGGACCGGAGGAGAAGTGCGGAATGACCGGCCGTGAACCGGGCTTGGCGCTCGCCATGGCTCTATCCTTCCAGATAGAAGCCCCTCGGTGGGGAGGGGTGTCCCGCGGCGGCAAATAGTCGACCCTCGCCGGCAGGTCAACTGCCGGCTGCGGGCCGTCAGGCGGCGAGCGAAAGGCGGGTCGGCTGGCGTCGGCTCAGAACTGTAAGCGAGGCCGGCGCGGAGATCGTTCACGGTGGCCGTCATGCCGCGAAGTTGCCGATCTCGACGTACTCGGATTCGAACCGCACGAACACGTTGGGAAGCAGGCCGACGTCGATGCCGGCACCGAACGCGTAACCGACACTGAGCGCTCAGGATCGAGTTCGGCTTGGCTCTGCGTCCAAGAGCCCGCGCCGCCGCAACGTCAGGCCGATTCTGCGTGGCGACGCGCGGGCTGCTTTAAATCTGATGTCGTGGCGATCAAGACAAAGTCTAGCGGAAAGGGCGTTAACCAGCGGGTAACCATAGTTCGGCACGCTCGTACTATGCCAAATCAGACCGCTGCCGCCAACGTTCATCCCTTCGATTGCATGCCAGTGGACAACCCGGCCGACGGACCGGATGATCCGATACCTGCTCTGCGGCGGGAAATGCAGCTGTTGCTCGTTGACCAGCGCACCGAGCTGGAGCAAAAGCAGGCGCTTGAAGAGGAAATGCGCGAGGCGAAGAAATTCATTCTTGCCTACGTGGAGCGGGTGGAGCAACTCTGCGCCATGGAAGCCGAAGCGCGAAAGGCGATGGAATTCTGGCGTGGAGAAGCGGAGCGCCTGGCTCAAGAGAGGCCACGTTACTTGAGATGGGCGGGGCACTATCTTTCCGAGCTCAAGGGCCGTTTGGTCGCATTGCGCTCGCATCGTTGAACGCCGCGTTGGCTCACTCACCTACCTCAAACCCGAGCATCTAGAGACGGCAATCATCACGGCGAGGTCAGCGTAGCTCTCAACGTGTAGAAGCCGCGACTGCTGCCATGCGAAAAGTCATTTTCTTTGTGGGTGCCGCCGCCTTGTTCATCAGCGCGGCGTATTGGCTGTACTTCGCACGCCACCAGGCGGCGTGGTATCCGCCTTGGTTCCTCGTGGGCCCTCCCCTGCTCACGCTCTTGGCGGCGTATTGGTTGTGGGAGGGGCGGCTCTCTCGGACGTCAACTCAGAAGGGCCAATATGCAAGCGACGTCGACGAGCATCTCCGCGCCATGTTCACAGGCTTTGAGCCGCACCTTGTTGAGGTGCTCAAGAAACGCGTGAACCTCGACGCGTTGGTGACCGAGAGTGAGCGCACCGGAACATCGGCACAGGCGTGTGCGATCTATGCCGCGGCAGCTCTATTGGACAGAGCGGTTGAGCAGTTGGGGGAGCAGGGCAGAAGCGCAGTTCTTGCTGCCTTCGAGCGGAAAGACGAAACCGACAAGATGTACGTCGGCGTAATCCGCCTGCTGGCGATGGTGGAACGGTTCGATGTGGAAGCATCGCTCAAAAAGATGCTGATCTACGGGGTCATTGGACGTTTGAAGGGTGGGCCTCGTGAGCAAATACATAGCTGGTGGCTAGGATCCGAAGTAGCCGATGGAGTGCAGCGGGATCCGACGGCCGCTCGAAATGAATCGCCGCGGCAGACCGGTGTGCTGCGCCGCGAGCTGGTCTGATTGAAAAGTCCACCCGCAGGTCCGCCCGACCTCAGTCGCGCGCGCGCGATGAACCGCCGAGTTCACTGGTTAGCGCTTGCAGCCGCTCTGTCGCCGCCTCGATGCCAGCGGCGGCGGCCTGCGCGTAAAGTTCGCGGGCCTTCTCGTTGTCGGGCCGTGTCCCATGCGTACCCCAGGTCCGAAGCATACGCCCGTCGTGGGTTTCGGCCAGCATGAAGGCCGCGCGGGCGCTGCCCTTATCAAGCAGGTGTTGCAGCACGATTCGAGCGCCCCCAATGTCACCCTGACGCAGCAGCGTTTCGGCTCTTGCAAGCAGTCTCTGATCGTCGACTTGCAATGACAGTGCCGGCTGACCCTTTGCTGCGTTCGTTGCGGGCCGCGCCGGCGTACGTGCTTCCGCCGCTTCACTGCCTTGGGTGGCACGGTTTGCTTGTGGCTGGATCTCCGGCTTGAGCTGGCTCGCGCCATGGGACCTGTCGGCTTCGGTAACGCTACCCGGCCCCAGTCCGGACGTGCTGGCCTCGCGAGCTCTGTCTCCGGCGGCCAGGGCCAGCTGCGAGCGTTCCGCGCGCAGCTGGGCGATATCGCGCCTCAGAGTCTCGACTTCCACCGCCGCCGCGCGTTTGGACTGCTCGGCGTCAGCCCGGGCGGCATTCTCCGCCGCCAATCCTGCCTTTATTTGCTCGCGAGCCGAGGCCAGCTCGCCCGCCAGCGTTTCGTTCTGCTCAGACAGTCGCTTCTGCTCCGCCGCCACCAGCTCCCGCGCCGAGGCCAGCTCGCGCGCAAGGTTGTCATTCTGATCGACCTGCTTCTTGTGCTCGATAGCGGCCGCCGCCAGGGCCTGCTCGGCCCGCTCGGCCTGTCCCCGGATCGCCGCCTCGGCCGCACGAGTGGCCTTCAGTTGTACATCGGCCGCCGAAAGCTCGCCCGCCAGCGTTTCGTTCTGCTCAGCCAGCCGCTTCTGCTCCGCCGCTACCAGCTCCCGCGCCGAGGTCAGCTCGCGCGCAAGGTTTTCGCTCTGGTCGATTTGCTTCTTGTGCTCGATAACGGCCGCGGCAAGGCCTTCCTCGGCCCGCTCGGCCTGAGCTCGGATCGCCGCCTCGGCCGCAAGGGTGGCTTTCAGTTGTACATCGGCCGCCGCAAGCTCACGCGCCAACGTTTCGTTCTGCTCGAATTGCTTCTTTTGCTCAGAAGCGGTCCCGGCGAGGGCCTGCTTAGCCTGCTCGGCTTCGGCTCGGGCAGTCTTCTCGGCCGCGAGGCTGGCCCTAAGCTGCTCGCGAGCGGAGGCGAGTTCGCGCGCGAACATTTCGCTCTGCTCGAATTGCTTGGTTTGCCCGGCAGCGGTCCCGGCGAGGGCTTCCTTGGCCTGCTCGGCCTCGGTCCGCGCAGCTTGCTCGGCCGCGACGCTCGCTTTGAGCTGCTCACCAGCCGAGGCAAGGTCGCGCGCCAGCGTTTCGTTCTGCTCGGATAATCGCTTCTGTTCCGCCGCCACCAGCTCCCGCGCCGAGGCCAGCTCACGCGCAAGATTTTCACTCTGATCGACTTGCTTCTTGTGCTCGATGGCGGCCGCCGCCAGGGCCTGCTCGGCCCGTTCGGCCTGCCCTCGGATCGCCGCCTCGGCCGCGCGAGCGGCCTTCAATTGTACGTCAGCCGCCGAAAGCTCGCCCGACAGCGTTTCGTTCTGCTCGGATAGTCGCTTCTGTTCCGCCGCCACCAGCTCCCGCGCCGAGGCCAGCTCGCGCGCAAGGTTTTCATTCTGGTCGACTTGCTTCTTGTGCTCGATGGCGGCCGCCGCCAAGGCCTGTTCGGCCCGCTCGGCCTGCCCCCGGATCGCCGCCTCGGCCGCGCGAGCGGCCTTCAGTTGTACGTCAGCCGCCGAAAGCTCGCCCGCCAGCGTTTCGTTCTGCTCAGACAGTCGCTTCTGCTCCGCCGTCACCAGCTCTCGCGCCGAGGCCAGCTCGCGCGCAAGATTTTCATTCTGGTCGACTTGCTTCTTGTGCTCGATGGCGGCCGCCGCCAGGGCCTGCTCGGCCCGTTCGGCCTGCCCCCGGATCGCCGCCTCGGCCGCGCGAGCGGCCTTCAATTGTACGTCAGCCGCCGAAAGCTCGCCCGCCAGCGTTTCGTTCTGCTCAGACAGTCGCTTCTGCTCCGCCGCCGCCAGCTCCCGCGTCGAGGCCAGCTCGCGCGCAAGGTTTTCATTCTGGTCGGCTTGCTTCTTGTGCTCGATAGCGGCCGCGGCCAGGGCCTGTTCGGCCCGCTCGGCTTGCCCCCGGATCGCCGCGGCGAGGGCTCCCTTGGACTGCTCGGCCTCGGTCCGCGCAGTTTGCTCGGCCACCTGCGTTACTTTCAACTGGTCGTGGGCCGACGCGAGCTCACGGGTCAGCGCCTTCTCTCGCAGGGATTGTTTCTCCAGATCGGCGGTCCTTCCGGCGAGCGCTTCCTTCGTCTGCTCGGCCTCGATCCGTACGGCTCTCTCAGCTGCCTGGCTGGATTTAAGCTGCTCGCGAACAACCTGCAGCTCACCGGTAAGCGCTTCGTTTCGGCGGGATTGGTGCTGATATTCGACGGCGGTCTTGCTGTGGGATTCTCTTAGCTGCTCGGCCTCGACCCGCGCAGTTTTTTCTGCCGCGAGGCTGGCATTGAGCTGCTCGCGAGCCGAAGCAAGCTCGCGCGCCAACGTTTCATTCTGCTCGAATTGCTTGGTTTGCCCGGCAGCGGTCCCGGCGAGGGCTTGCTTAGCCTGCTCGGCCTCGGCTCGGGCAGTTTTCTCCGCCGCGAGGCTGACCTTGAGCTGCTCGCGAGCGGTGCCGAGCTCACGCGCAAAGTCATCACGGCGCGCGGCTTGCTTGTTGTCCTGAGCGGCAGTTCCATCGGGCACTGCGCTGGTCGGCTCCCGTTGAGCGCGCGCACCGTCCAGTTGGGCCAGAGTTTTGGCAACCGAAAAGAAATCAACAGCGATCGGGGCGAGCATTATTCCGAGGCCGACTGCGCCGGCACATATGATCAGCGCCGTTCGCGTGCGACTGGTCGGGCGCACATTGCTATGGTCGTCGACACCGGCGACCCAATGAGTTGGAACAATTCGCAGCGGCTCGCCGTTTGGTCCGGTCCAATCTGCGGTTTCGGCGGACCAGCGGCCAATTTCGACCGTGCTGCCCAGCTCATAAAGCTTAACAAGCTCGCCACCTCTGGGCGCGGTCGCTATGGGATGAAACATCTAGTCCTCCCACCCCTGGCCTTTCGGGAGGAGCCGAATAAACCAGCGTTTCCTCTCATAAAGCTTAACAAGTTCGCGACCCCTGGGCGCTCAGTTGAGCGCCGAAATCGTTCGAGGCGCGGTGCACGATGCCGTCCCGATCGATGCCACGGCTGAGCTTTTCGTTGGGCAATTTGCCCGGCAGCGGCGCGTTCACGGCGGTCTCACACGATTGCACTACCATGCTTCTAGCCCCACTGCCGACGGGATGCGACTCCAATTTGGGCGGCCCGAGCCGGGCTACCGTGTGTTTCGATCTGTGATGAGGCGCCTGTCGAGGGTCACAGGTAACTCAACCTCAGCACGCTTACTATCTGCCGCGCGGATGACCCCGGCGATCCGCTGTGCCAACGCCGTAGTTTCCCAAGTATTCAATACAGTTTCTCCAGATATTTCAACCTCGTCCGGTTGCCGCTGGCGCGCCCGGCGGCGGGCGCACGCGGCACCGGACGATGAAGCGCAATCGGCACACGCAAGCGCCGATCATTGCGATGCTGAAGGATCACGGGGCCGCAGCGAAGACGGCCGACTTGTGCGGCATGCGGACGCAAATGCGCCTTGGACATCGTGCCCTTTTAGGGCTCGCGCGAGCGCCTTTGCTCAGGGCGATTCAGACAAGCCGCCAGAATGCAACGACCAGTCCGAGGCAGAGCGCGATCACAAGCGCCGTTCCGAAGATGTCGATCTTCGTTTGATGGGCGCGGGCGGGTTCGAGCCACCAGGAAAAGCGAGTGCTGGTCCAAGGAACAAGATAATTCAGGATGATGATACTGGCGACATTACCCACGAACAGCGCGATCGCGAAAGGCAGCTTCATCCAATTGGACAACAACGGTGTCTGCACAAAGGTGCCAAACAGGAACACGACCGGATAGAGCAGGAGCAGGACGATCAGGTTTTGCTTCCAGGCGGGCGGTGCTGCGGACCCGGCTGCCGCTGTCTGGAACCATTGCTCAAAGCCGGTGCGCGCGACGCGGGCGTGAAATTCCTCGGTGAAGGGCTTGGCCTCCTCGAGCAGTTGCAGTCGCTCCGGCGAGGCGAGCCATTTCTCGAGATTGGCCTCACTGTCGAAGCGGAGCACCGACAGCCAATCGTCTTGCACGCCTTTGATCGGCGGTTCGAAGCGGTAACCCTGAAATCCCGGCGCTTTGGTCTGCGCGGCAGCGATTCGCAGCTCCCAGGCCCTGTAATCCGCCTCGCAGCCGGGCTTGATGCGCGTCGAGATCACCACCGAGACCGGCGCCGGCTGCGCGCCGGCTGCACCGTCGCGAACCAGGTGTACATCGTCCTGGCCGACCAGCATCGGCTGCACACCGACCAGCCGCTCCTGCCGTTCCGCCGACCGCAGCCAAGCCGTTGCCGAGTCGATGTCGGCGAAGCGCTGCAGGATGACCCAGTCGACCTGCGTCGGCGGGCTCGGCGGCATCACGGTCTGATGCAGGAAGCCCGGGAAACGGGCGATGGTGCGGCTGGTCCCGTCTTGCCATTCCGCGAACGCCTTCTCGTCTTGAGGGCGCACACGCGTCTGCGTGACAATCGTGATCGGCTCGTCGGCCAAGGCCACGGCGCCGCCTTTGCCTGCACCGCTCATGGCCGCGTGGACAGCCTGTCGAAGATGCGGTCGGGAGTGAACGGCACGG
>Ga0209382_10001166_pt1 | contig 42078 bp, 44 predicted proteins | sample SoiMetdeltSBSDD5_FD_187599 | JGI IMG/M metagenome (GOLD analysis project Ga0209382, IMG submission 187599) | Bulk soil microbial communities from a Populus tree surrounding site in Tennessee, USA - Soil MetaG P. deltoides SBSDD5 (SPAdes) (version 2) | ecosystem: Environmental > Terrestrial >... | reverse complement strand
CCACACCTTATCGGTGAGCTCTATGGGCAGGACACGCTTCACCTGCAGCGTCCACATGCGCTCCAGGACGATCGCCGCGGCGATAATGGAGAAGAGGATGATCGGCCCCATCATGGGGCCGCCGGCTTTCACGATTTCGAACATGAGTGTGCCGACTTGAACTGTCTGGAGTGGGCCTCGTTATTCGCGCCATAGTAGCAGATAGCGGCGCGGCGCCAGTCAGCGATGCCAGTAGCGCCGCCGCGTCTGCCGATACTCGCGCGCGAGCGGCGGACGACCGGCAACGAACGCGATCTCGATCGCGCCGCTGTCGGCCGTCGTGAGCACGCGTGCGCCCGCGGCGCGCCAGCGCTCGGCGACTTCACGCCGCGGCAACCCCCAGCGATTGCGATAGCCGGCCGACACCAGCGCGAGCATGGGATGCGCCGCAGCCACGAACTGCGCTGTCGAAGATGTGAGGCTGCCGTGATGAGGCACGGCGACGACAGTCGTACGGGCCAGCCCGCTGCTGACGATTTCCGACTCCGCGACCGCTTCCACGTCGCCGGCTAGCAGCACACTGCCCGCGCTGCTGTGAACCCGCAGGACGCAGGACGAATCGTTGTCACTAGCGCGAGCGGAGCGCGCTGGATGCAGCATCTCGAACCGAACGCCATCCCAGATCCAGCGCTGACCGCGCCGGCACGGCACAGTGGGTCGGGAAAGGGGACGGACTGACGGTCCGGCGAGTACGCGCGCGACGGGCACGCCGGCGAGCATGGTGTTCGCCCCGCCGCGATGATCGAGATCGCCGTGACTGACGACGAGCGCATCGACCTGACGGACGCCGCGGTAATGCAGATAGGGCAGCACTGCTAGCTCGCCGGCATCACGGCCGGTCGGGAACGCGGGACCTGCGTCGTAGACGAGAACGTGCTCCCGCGTGCGCACGACGACGGCGAGCCCCTGCCCCACATCGAGCATCGCCACCTCGAAATTACCGACATCGGGCCCAGGCACGCGATGAAGTGCTGCTGGCACGCACAGCAGTACGCCCGCTAACCGAGTCGGCCAGATACCCGGCGCGACGAGCAAGAGCACACCGACGATCAGAGCAACGAACATGGGCACCGGCAGCTGCGGGAAGTGCCACAGAGCGAGCGGGCACGTCGCGAGCCATTGCAACAGTGGCCACGTCCACTGCAGGACGTGCGCAGGCAGTGCGAGAACCCATTCGCCAGCAGGCAACCACACCGAGGCGGCACACGCTCCGAGCAGCACCGTGGGCACGAGCACGAGCGTGAATAACGGAATGGCGACGACGTTTGCGACGGGCGATATCAGAGAAACGCTGCCGAATGCGGTGAGCAGCAGCGGCACGAGGCCGATCGTGACTGCAAACTGGACGCGCGCGAACGCGGCGATCGGTCCGTCGCGTCGCACGTGACCGCCGACCGCGAGCAGAATGATCGCGACCGCGCCGAACGACAGCCACGCTCCGGGCGCAAGCGGCGCAAACGGATCGATCAGTAGCACACCGACGAGAGACAGACCGAGTGCTTGCGTCACGGCGAGCTGACGCCGATACCAGCGCGCGCCGAAGTAGATAGCGAGCATCAACAGCGTGCGCTGTGTGGGCACCGACAGGCCGGCGAGAGCTGAATACAGCAGCGCCGCCGTGATACCTGCGATGACTTGGCCGTGCATCGCGTTCCAGCAGCGTGCCTGCGCGGACCGCAGCCGGACGATGGCCCCGCCAAGCCACGCGGCCAACGCTGCAACCATGGTGATGTGCATACCGGAGATCGCCATGAGGTGGGTCGTGCCTGTTGCCGCGAACACGCGCCACTGTTCCGGCAGCATGGCCTGCGTGTCGCCCACTGCGAGCCCCTGCAGAACGCCGAGCATTTGGCTGTTGGGTGCTGCTTCGCGAATGCGTGTGGAGATCCAGCCGCGGGCGCGCTTCACGGCGTAAAGCAAAGAAGGTGGCGCCAGTCGTGCGTTGCGCTCGTCGTCACGCACATAGCCCGTCGCCCCGATGCCATCGCGAAACAGCTGCGCCTCGTGGTCCACGCCGCCCGGATTGGCGAAACCGTTGCGACGTTTGAGGCGGACGACCAGCTGCCACAGCTCGCCTGCTTGCAACACACGCTCGGCTCGATACCAGACGAGACGGATCCTAGGCGAGACGCCATGGCGCGGCTCCGCGACGTCGAGCACGAATTGCGAATCTCCCGACGCAGCTTGGGGGGCCGCTCCAGCGCATCCTGCGCCCGCGGCATTCGCGCATCCCTGCGCAGCAAATGACGCAACGTAGCCGCGCACCAGCAAGTCCTGCCCTTCCATGGCGGGCGGCAGATCGCCAGCTGTGCGCCCCGCCGCACTCAGCCACGTCCAGGCCACGCCCGCGAGCAGACCTGCGACCAGCTTGAATCTCCCGACGAGCGCCAACACGGCCGCCGCAAGGACGAGCGTGCCGAGCGTGGTCCACTCCGGGAGCCTGGCGAGGGAATGAATGCAGCAAGCGCCCAGCAGAAATGCGAGTGCAACTCGCCCCATTCAGACCTCCCTGTCTGAGATACTTCGTCCCTTATGCCGAGACGATTGTTCAAGTCCCTGTCCCGCCAACGGCAGCGCTGGAAGCAGCGCTGGTTCATGCGACCGTTCCGACTGCTGCTCGAGCACCCTGCTTATTGGACGCTGAATCGCCGCAGCGTGACGCGCGCGTTCGCTCTCGGGCTGTTCATCTCCTTCGTGCCGCTGCCGGTGCACATCATCGTCGCGACGATCGCGACGCTGCTGTTACGCCTGAACGTGCCGGCCGCGATCGCAGGCACGTTCCTCGCCAACCCGCTCACGCTCGTGCCGATGTACATCTCTGCGTATTGGGTCGGCTGTCACCTGCTCGGCATCGGCTTTCACAACATCGCCTTCGAGCTGAGCTGGGACTGGCTGACGACCGCGCTGATCCCGATCTGGAAGCCGTTTCTGCTCGGCTGCCTGATCCTCGGCATCGCCGCCGCCATCGCGGGCTACATCACGCTCGGCGGCATCTGGCACCTGAGCCTGGTGCTGAAATATCACAAGCGCAAGGAAGTCAGCGCGCGCAGAGAGTCGGCGATCGGGAAGAAATGAAGGAGTCAGGCTCTAGCCTGACAGTCTGCCATCGTGCAGCGTCAGTGTTCGTTGCATCCGCGTCGCGAGATCCGGCGCGTGCGTCACGATCACCAACGCCGTCTGCAGCTCCCTGTTCAACTCCAGCATCAGCTCGAACACCTGCCGCGCATTCGCGCCATCGAGGTTTCCGGTCGGCTCGTCCGCGAGCACCACTGACGGCTGCGTGACGAGTGCGCGCGCCACCGCGGCTCTCTGTCGCTCGCCGCCAGACAATTGCCCGGGCCGATGATCGAGGCGCGCGGCGAGCCCGACGCGCTCCAGCAGCGCCCCTGCCCGCGCCCGCGCCTCCGTCACCGGCATGCGACGAATCAATAGCGGCATCGCCACGTTTTCCAGCGCGGTGAATTCGGGCAACAGATGATGGAACTGATATACGAAGCCCATTGCGCGATTGCGCAGCTCGCCGCGCGCAGCGTCGGACAGTCGATTGATCTCCTTGCCGGCGATCGCCACCGTTCCTGCCGTCGGCAGATCGAGGCCGCCGAGCAGCTGCAGTAGCGTCGTCTTGCCAGAGCCAGACGCGCCGACGATTGCGATGCGCTCCCCGGCAGCAATTTCCAGATCGACGCCGTTCAACACCTCGACACGCGTGTCGCCCTGTTGGAAGTGCTTGACCAATCCGCTGCAAGTCAGAACGAGGTTGGACATTGGGTTTTATTCGTGTCGCAGCGATTGGGCCGGCTGCGTGCGCGCCGCACGCCAGGAAGGATAGAGCGTCGACAGACAGCACAGGCCGAACGCAGTCAGGCTGATCTGCAGCACGTCGCTCCATTCGACGAGCGCCGGCAGGTCGGTGATGAAGTACACCTTCTTGTCGAGGAAGCGCAGGCCGAGCAGCGCCTCGAGCCCGTGGATGAGCGATTCGAGATTGTAGGAGATCAGCACGCCGAGCAGGACTCCGCAGAGCGTGCCGATCACGCCGATGGCGACGCCCTGCGTGACGAAGATCGAAAGCACGCTGCGCGGCGCGGCACCGATGGTGCGCAGGATCGCGATATCCGAGCGCTTGTCCTTCACGACCATGACGAGCGTCGACACGATATTGAAGGCCGCCACGGCCACGACCAGCAGCAGGATGATGAACAATGCGGACTTCGTCAGCTGGATCGAACGGAAGAAGGTCGCATGCTTGCGGCTCCAGTCGTCGACGTAATACCCGCCGCCGAGAGCAACGGCCAGCTCGCGCACCACCCGCGGCGCCGCGAACATGTCGGCCAGCTTGAGACGCAGACCGGTCACGTCGTCGCCCATCCGGTACAGGCGCGCTGCATCGGCGATGTGAACGTACGCCAGATTGCGGTCGTACTCGTACATGCCGGCCGAGAACAGCCCGACGACCTTGAACGTGCGCATGCGTGGCATCACGCCCGCCGGCGTCGTGGTCCGCAGCGACGTGACGATGACGACGCGCTCGCCCATGCGGACGCCGAGCGCCTGCGCGAGCTCGTTGCCGAGCACGATGCCGTATTCGCCGGGCTTCATCGCGTCGAATGAGCCTGCCGTGACCTTGCTCGCGATGATGGTGACCTGCCGCTCGTCTTCCGGCAGCACGCCGGTCACGATTGCTCCGCTGCTCTTGCCGCCGGCGATCAACAGCGCCTGATCTTCGATGAAAGGCGCTGCACCGAGCACCGCAGGATTGTCGCGAACGCGGGCCGCGGCATCCTGCCAGTCGCCGAGCCGGGAGCTCAGCGCGCTGATGGTCGCGTGCGCAGTCAAACTGAGGATGCGATCGCGCACTTCGCGCTCGAAGCCGTTCATCACCGAGAGCACGACGATGAGCACCGCGACGCCGATCGCCACGCCCGCCATGGAGATCGTCGAGATGAAGGAAACGAAGCGGTTGCCGCGGCTGGATCGCAGGTAGCGTCGCCCGATCAGGAGCTCGTAGTTCATTCGTAGCGCAACGCCTCGGCCGGCTCGGTCGCCGCGCCGCGCACTGCCGGGTAGATGGTGGCGAGCACCGTGAGGATCAGCGCAGTCACGGTGATGCCCACCACCTGCGGCCATTCCACGTCCGACGGCACCTGCGAGATCACGAATACCGTCGGGTCGAAGACGTGCATGCCCGTGAGACCTTCCAGGAACGGCACGATCGTGCCGACATTCAACGCGAGCGTGAGACCGAGCGCCAGACCGAGCAGTGCGCCGAACCAGCCGATGATCATGCCCTGGGTCATGAATATGCCAACGATGCCACGCGGTGTGATACCGACGGTGCGCAGGATGGCGATGTCCGTGCGCTTCTCGTTCACGACCATCACGAGCGCCGCGACGATGTTGAAGGCCGCGACCGCGACGATCAGCATCAGGATCAGCGTCATCATGGTCTTCTCGATGCGGATCGCGCGGAAGTAGCTGGCGTTCTCGATCGACCAATCGCTGGTCTGCAAATCGTTGCCGAGCGGCGCGGCGATCTCCTTCACGCGCTCTGGAGCAGCGAAGATGTCCGTGAATTTCAGCCGCAGTCCGCCCGGCACGCCGCCGTTGCCGACGATCGCCGCGGCATCCTGCAGATTCACGAACGCGAGGACGTTGTCGTGCTCCTGCGCGCCGACTTCGAACACTCCGCTGACGGTGAACGTCTGGATGCGCGGCTGCAGGTCGATGCCCGCGATGGCACCCTCGCCTGCCCGGCCGCTGCTCACCGGCACGAGCACCGTGATCTCGTCGCCGATGCGCGCGTCGAGTGCGTAAGCGAGACCCGCGCCGAGCACCATGTGCCGCTCGCCCGGTTGCAGATCATCCAAGCGACCGACGTTCATGTGCGCACCGATCGTGGAAACTTGCGGCTCGATCTGCGGCTCGATGCCGCGAATCATGGCGGCGCGCAGATCCTCGCCGCGGCCGAGCATGCCCTGCAGATCGAGGTAAGGCGCAACTCCTTCGACGTCCGGCTCCTTGCGGATGCGATCGGCCAGCACCTCCCAATCGCGCATGCGCTCCGGCGCTGCGGAGATCGTGGCATGCGAGGTGAGGCTCAGCAGCCGCCCCCGCACCTCGTTGCCGAGGCCGTTCATGACCGAGATGATGGTGATCAGCGCGGCCACGCCGACGCAGATGCCAAGCATGGAGATCCAGCTGATGAAGGAAACGAAGAAGCCGCGGTGGCGGCTCACGACGTAACGCAGGCCCACGTAGACGGGCACCGGATGGAACATAAGGCCGGCAAGGCTACTGTAAGCGACCGGGAAATGTGAACTACGACACCAATTCAGGGGGCCGAGCTTGGCCCTTATGTAATGCCTGCATTAGAGTCGAACGTCGCTTTTGTCGTGACTCAAGAGGACGTTCCATGCGTTGCACATCCTGGCTGGTGTCCGCCGCTGCCGCGCTGGCCCTGTCCGGCTCGGCCCTCGCGGACGAGCTCAAAGTGCCTGCGTCGCCGGGTAGCGCCGACAAGCCCACCAGTGGCATGTCGATGGACTCGGTAGAAGCGAAGTACGGTGCCCCCACGCGCCGCGTACCCGCCGTCGGCGGCGCTTCCGCGCAGCAACCGCCGATCACGCGCTGGGAGTACCCGGGCTTCGTCGTGTACTTCGAGAACAATCGCGTCGTTCACACCGTCGTCACACCGGGCTGACAAGCCGGAGGGCTCTTGCTCCTAGAGCCCTCCGCCCCCACCTGCTAACCTCGCCACCCGCTTCGGGGACGCCCATTGGGCGTCGTCCCGAGTGTCGTCATTTTGGAGCCCCGTTTTGACCACTGCCTCGACCGATGGGGATCGACCCCTGCTGCCCAGCAAGGCCCAGCTGCACGTGCGCTGGGGCCAGCTGTACGGCTCAGCCACGTCGCTGTGGCTGGCCGAGGCTGCGCGCAAGGCGTCGGGGCCCCTGTTGGTCATCGCAGCCAATGCGCGCCATGCGAGCCGCATGGAAGACGAGCTGAGATTCTTCTGCGCGCCCGGCAGCTACATCGAGCATTTCCCGGCCTGGGAGACGCTGCCCTACGACTTGTTCTCGCCGCATCCGGACATCGTGTCGCAACGCTTGCGGATGCTGTCGACGCTGCCGCGCCTCGCCAAGGGCATTGTCGTCGTCGACCTCGAAACAGCGCTGCAACGCCTGCCGCCGCAGACGTACATCGATGCCCACGCTTTCGATCTCAGCGTCGGCGAAGTGCTCGACGTCGGGGCGTTCCGCGATCGGTTGAGCGGCGCGGGCTACGTCGCGAGCTCGCAGGTGATGGCGCCCGGCGAGTTCGCCGTGCGCGGCTCGATCATCGACCTGTACCCGATGGGCAGCCCCGCGCCGTATCGCATCGATCTGTTCGACGACGAGGTCGAGAGCATTCGCGTGTTCGATCCGGAGACGCAGCGCTCCGGCGAGCGTGCGCAAGCGCTACGGCTGCTGCCCGCCCGCGAATTCCCGCTGACCGCGGACGGCATCCAGAATTTCAAGCGGCGCTTCCGCAATCGGTTCCCCGGCGACCTGACGCGCATGGGGATCTATCGCGACATCGCCGAGGGCGCGCCGCCGCCGGGCATCGAGTACTACCTGCCCTTGTTCTTCGACGCGACCGCAACGCTGTTCGACTACCTGCCGGGTAACACGATCGTCGCCGCGGAAACCGACGTGCAGGGCGCGGCCGCGCAGGTCTTCGGCGAGATCGCGAGCCGTCACGAGCAGCGCGGGCACGATGCGGAGCGTCCGATCCTCGAGCCTGCCGAAGTGTTCACGCCGGTCGACGAGCTCGTGCAACGGCTGGCAGTGCTCCGCCACCTCGAGTTGTCGCGCGTCGAGCTCGATCCGCTGACGCAGTCTCTGCCGTACCAGAATTTCGCGACGCGCGCGCCGCCGGCATTGCGCATCGATGCGCGCAGTGAAGAGCCAGCGCGTGAGCTTGCGCGCTTTCTGCACGATTTCCAGGGCCGAGTGTTGCTTGCTGCCGAATCGGCCGGCCGCCGCGAGATGCTGCTGGACATCCTGCAGCGTCGCAACGTGCGACCGCAGCTCGTCGACAGCTGGTCCGCTTTCGTCGAAGGCAGCGCTCCGCTCGGCATCACCGTGTCGCCGATCGCAACCGGCCTCGTGCTCGCCGATCCGCCACTCGCGTTGATCGCCGAAGAGCAATTGTTCGGCGAACGCGCGCGCCAGGAGCGCCGCCGGCGGCGCGCCGAGCGCGATCCCGAAAAAATCATCCGCGACCTGACCGACCTGCGCCCCGGCTCGCCGGTCGTGCACGAAGACTACGGCGTCGGCCGTTTCGTCAGCCTCGCGACGCTCGACGTCGGCGGACTGACGAACGAGTTCCTGCTGCTGGAATACGCAGACGGCGACAAGCTGTACGTGCCGGTGCACGCGCTCGATCTCGTCAGTCGCTACACCGGCGCGCCGGCCGAAACTGCGCCCTTGCACAAGCTCGGCACCGATACGTGGGAAAAGGCCAAGCGCAAAGCTGCACAGCGCATCCACGACACGGCCGCTGAGCTGCTCGACTTGTATTCCCGCCGCGCGGCGCGCCAGGGCGAGCAACTGATCGCGAACGAAGCCGAGCTGCGCACGTTCGAGGCCGCATTCCCGTTCGAGGAAACGCCCGATCAATCGCAGGCGATCGAGCAGGTCATCGCGGATCTCGCCACCGGCAAGCCGATGGATCGCGTCGTGTGCGGCGACGTCGGCTTCGGCAAGACCGAAGTAGCGCTGCGCGCTGCGTTTGTAACGGTGCAGGCGGGCAAGCAGGTTGCCGTGCTGGTGCCGACCACGCTGCTGGCCCAGCAGCACTACCAGACCTTCGCCGACCGCTTCGCCGACTGGCCCGTGAAAGTCGAAGCGCTGTCGCGCTTTCGCAGCGCGCGCGACGTCGATCAGGTCTTGCAGAGTCTCGAATCCGGCCAGACCGACATCGTGATCGGCACGCATCGCCTGTTGCAGAGCGGAGTGAGGTTCGGCCGGCTCGGACTGCTGATCATCGACGAGGAGCACCGCTTCGGGGTCAAGGACAAGGAAAAACTGAAGCAGTTGCGTGCCGAGGTGGATGTCCTGACGCTCACCGCGACGCCCATTCCTCGTACGCTGAACATGGCGATGGGCGGCCTGCGTGAGTTGTCGCTGATCACGACGCCGCCGGCCGCTCGTCTGTCGATCAAGACGTTCGTCTCGCAATGGGATTCGGCGACGATCCGCGAGGCGTGTTTGCGCGAGATCCGCCGCGGCGGCCAGATCTATTACGTACACAACAGTGTGGACACGATCGAGCGCACCGCGCGCGCAATCGGCGAGCTCGTGCCCGAAGCACGCATCGCAGTCGGTCACGGCCAGATGCGCGAACGCGAGCTCGAGCAGGTCATGCTCGACTTCTATCACCAGCGCTGCAATTTGCTGGTGTGCACGACGATCGTCGAGAGCGGCATCGACGTCCCGTCGGCGAACACGATCATCATCGATCGTGCCGACAAGCTCGGCCTCGCGCAGCTGCACCAGCTGCGCGGCCGTGTAGGCCGTTCGCACCACCAGGCGTACGCGTATCTGTTGACGCCGCCACGCAATGCGATGACCGCCGACGCGGCGAAACGCCTCGAAGCGATCGAGTCGCTCGAAGACCTCGGCGCAGGCTTCACGCTCGCCACGCACGACCTGGAGATCCGCGGCGCCGGCGAGTTGCTCGGCGAGGAACAGAGCGGCCAGATCCAGGAGATCGGCTACGCGCTCTACATGGAAATGCTGGAGCGCGCGGTCAACGCGCTGAAGTCCGGCAAGATCCCGCAGCTCGATCAGCCGATGCACCAGGGTCCGGAAGTGGACTTGCACGTCGCCTCCCTACTGCCGGACGGCTATTTGCCGGACGTGCACCTGCGGCTGGTGCTCTACAAGCGCATCGCTGCTGCGGCGACCGACGAGGAATTGCGCGAGCTGCAGGTGGAGATGATCGATCGCTTCGGCCTGCTGCCGGAACCGGCCAAGAATCTGTTCCGGATAGCCGGCTACAAGCAGGCGGCACGCGCGCTCGGCCTGCGCAAGATCGACGTCGGCCCGGGCGGCGGCTCCGTGACGTTCGAGCGCGACACGCGCGTCGAGCCGGCGACGCTGATCCGCTACGTGCAGCAGAACGCGCGCACGCACCGCCTGGAAGGCGGCACGAAATTGCGCTTCACGTTGCAACTGGAGAAGGACGCGCAGCGTTTCGCTGCGGTCGAGCAGCTGCTCGAAGAACTCAAGAAACCCGCTACTGCTAAACTGCGCCGATGAAACAGCTCATCCTGATTGCCTTGTTGAGTGTCGCAACGCTGACCGCCTCCGCGCAGCAAACGACGCCGGTGCTGCAATCCTACGACGTCGAGCTGGTGATCTTCCGCACGCTGAATCCGAACGCGTCGCCGGAAGAATGGCGCATGGAAGCTGCGGCCGCCGGCCAGCGGCTGGCGATTCCCGACGACGAGCCGTCGCCGTTCGCGTCCGCCGAGCCGGCACCGACGACGACAGCAACGTTCCCGGCGTTGGCGCCGGCGAAGTTCAAGCTCACAGCGATCGCGGACACGTTGAAGCGCAGCCGCAACTATCAGCCGCTCGCACATTTCGGCTGGACGCAGCCGGGCTTTCCGCGCGGTGACGCGAAATATCTGCCGATCAACGCAATGGTGCCCGCGGGCACGGGGCTGGTGGGTCAGGTCGCGCTGTCGCGCGGCCGGTACCTGCATCTGACGCTGGATCTGGTTTACGACGCACCGGGTGCGGCAGGCGAGGCGACGCAGCGCTTCGTGTTACGCCAGAGCAGACGGATGCGCAGCAACGAGCGGCACTATATGGATTCGCCGAGGTTTGGCGTGATTGCGATAGTCACGCCGAGCAGCGGAGTCTAAGGAGTCGGGCTAAAGCCCGACCTACAGGGAGAGGTCAGTCGCACTCGCGGCTGACGACTCGATTTTTACCCAGCTCTTTCGCGTCTTTCAGCGCACGCAGCGCCGACTCGTAGGCGCGTGTCGGTATTGCGTCGTGCGGCGGCACCAGCGAAACGACGCCGGCGCTCGCTGTGACGTAGCGCGACACCGACGAGCGAGGATGATGGATCGCGAGATCGCGCACACGCGCCAGCACTGCTTCGGCCAGCTTCGACGCCTGACCCAGATCGAGTCCGGTCGTCAGCGCCGCGATCTGGTCCTCGTCGAACCGGCCGCACAGGTCGCTGGCGCGACGGAAGCAACCCGCGATGACACGCGCGATGCGGCGGAAGGATTGATCCGCGCCCGGGCGTCCGAACACGTCGCGGTACTGCGAGTAGCAATCGAGATCGAACACCAGAAAGCTCAAGCGCCGCGACTCGCGCTGTGCCAGGCCCCAGTCGCGCTTCACCAGCTCTTCGAAGTAGGTCCGACGCAGCAGGCCTGTGAGCTTGTCGTCACGCAGGTAGGCCAGCATCGTCTGCGTGTTCATCGAGGGATCGCGGGGGTCGCGCGGGTCGAGCCGCAGCCGGTCGCCGCCCTCGCGATGGAAGCTCGCGAAGTGCGTGACACGCCCCTCCGGATCCCGCAGCGGCACCAGCGTGACCTCGTTCCAGAACATGGTCCCGTCGCGCCGGTAATTCCGCAGTGTGGTCTGGCAGGGGACTCCTTCCTGCAGGGCCGCACGGATCCGCGCCAGCCCTTCCTGATCATGGTCCTCGGCCTGGAGGAACCGCAGGTTCCGGCCGCGCAGCCCGGCGGCGTCGTAGCCCGTCAGCTGCTCCATCGCGGCGTTGGCGTAGACGACCTGCCATTCGCCCGACCGGGCGTCGCAGATCACGATGCCTTCCGGGGCGGAAGCCGCTAGGGCCTGGAACAGGCCTGGGGACAAGCTTGGGTCCACGCTCATGTCACTCAGCAATGCGCTCATGAATTCAGCTTCAGGTCCGGTCGCTCCATACAGCCTCTGACGGCGGTCTCGCAGGCCTGCCAATCGGCCGATGCGTGCAGCACGGCCCGGGTCGGACCCGGCTTGCCGTGGAGGCGCACCATCCGAACCTGGCTCAGAGGATCACCGCTTCCCCGCAAAGAATCGATGACTTGCAGCACACCTTTGCGATCGTTACAGAGGGAAAGGACATCGCAGCCGGCCGTCAGGGCGGCCGCCGCGCGTTGCGCCATGTCCCCCACTATCGCCGCACCCTTCATCGACAAATCGTCGGTAAAAATCGCTCCGTCGAACCCCAGATTCCCGCGCAGCTCCTGCTGGATCCAGCGTGAGGAAAACCCTGCAGGCAGGCTGTCGACCTCCTCGAAGATGACGTGGGCGGCCATGACGGCGGCCAGACCGTTGCCGATGAGTCGGCGGTACGGATAGAGGTCCTCGTCCAGGTCGGCCAGCGGGCGGCGGTCGACCGGGATCGCCACGTGAGAGTCCGGGGCGACGGCGCCGTGCCCGGGAAAGTGCTTGGCGGTCGCCACCATCCCTGCCTCGCGCATGCCGCCGGCGAAGGCGATCGCGAGCTCGGCCACGACCTGCGGGTCCCTGTGGAAGGCTCGGTCGCCGATGACGCTGCTGACGCCGTAGTCGAGGTCCACGCACGGCGCGAAGCTCATGTCGATCGCCACGGCACGCAGCTCCGCCGCCATCAACCAGCCGCACTGACGCGCCAACTGCCGACCGGTCGCCGGGTCCAGATCGTACTCGCGCCCGATGGTGCGCATCGGCGGCAGCACCGTGAATCCCTTGCGGAAGCGCTGCACGCGCCCGCCTTCGTGATCGACCGTCACGAGCAGCGGCGGCGTGCGTGCCGCGCGGATATCCGCTACGAGGCGCTCGAGCTGCTCGATGCTCTCGAAGTTGCGCGTGAACAGGATGACCGCGCCGACCAGCGGGTGTTGCAGCAGGTCGCGATCCTCTTCGGTGAGAGTCGTGCCCTGCACGTCGATCATCAGTGGACCCAGTGTCATGGCGCTATCGCTACCCTCGCGTGAATAGTGCCGCCGATTCGACGTGCGCAGTATGCGGGAACATGTCCATGACACCCGCAGCGCGCAGCGTAAAGCCGTGCTCGTGTACGAGGAGGCCAGCATCGCGCGCAAGGCTTCCCGGATGGCAGGAGACGTACAGCACGGCCTTCGCACCGCAACGTCCAACGATCGGCAGCACTTCGAGCGCACCCGCCCGCGGCGGATCCAGCAGCACCTTGTCGTACGGCCGTCGCGCCCACGCGGCATCGGCTGCCGACGCTTGCGCGAGATCCCCACACACGAACTCGATGTTGTCGATGCCGTTCAGCTCTGCATTGCCGCGCGCGCGCGCGACCAATCCCGCGTCGCCCTCGACGCCGACGACGTGCGCACCGCTGCGCGCAAGCGGCATCGAGAAGTTGCCCAGGCCGCAAAACAGATCGAGCAGTCGCTCGCCCGGAGCAGGCGCCAGCAGCTCGACCGCGCGCGCGACCATTTTTGCATTGAGCTCGCCATTGACCTGCACGAAGTCGTTCGGCTGAAAGCGCACAGTCACGTCGAACTGCGGCAGGCGGTATTCGAGCGGCGTGACCTCGCTGAGTGGCGCAATCGTTTCGTAGCCGCCGGGCTGCAGGTAAATCTGCACAGCGTGCTCGTGGGCAAATCGCAGTAGCAGCTCGCGGTCGGCTGCGGTCAGCTCTTCCAGCACGCGCACGACGAGAGCGACGGCGTTGTCCGCCACAGCGACTTCGATCTGCGGCACGCGATTGCGCACGCTCAGCGCCGTGAGCAACAGCGATAGCGGCTCGATCAACGAATCGACGGGCGGGAGCAGCACCTCGCAGCGCTTCACGTCCGCGATGTAGCTGGTGCTGCGCTCACGGAAGCCCAGCACCGTGCGTTCTTTCTTCGGCACCCAGCGCGCGGCGAGGCGCGCGCGGCGCCGGTAATTCCATACGCCGCCTTGCAACGGCGGCAGAATTTCAGCGGGTGTGACTTTGCCGATGCGCGTCAGCGCTTCGTGCAGCTGACGCTGTTTGAATTCCAGCTGCCGCGCCGGCGCCAGATGCTGCAGCACGCAGCCGCCGCACACGCCGAAGTGCGCACAGCGCGGCTCGACGCGATCGGCTGCCGGTTCGAGCACCCGCTGCAGGCGTCCTTCGTCGAAGTTTCGGCCTCGTTTGGTCCGCCGCCATTCGACCCGCTCGCCCGGCAGCGCGTCGTCGATGAACACCGTCTTGCCGTCGACGCGGGCAACGCCTCGGCCATCGTGTGCGAGGTCGACGATCTCGACTGCAGAGTTCAACAGTGCGGTTCCTGCCACGCGGCGAGAAATTCCTGGAAATGCGGCTTGGCCTGCTGGGTCAATACGTCGCGTACGCGCGCGACTTCGACGCGATATTCCTCGGGCAACAGCCGGCCGCGAATCAGCTCGAAGCGCAGGTAGATCAGGTACGTGTTGACCACGTCCGTCTCGCAGTAGTTGCGGATCGAGTCGATCTGCCCCTCCAGATACGCGTCCCAGACCTTCTCGCCGCTCATCCCGAGCTTGCCCGGCAGACCCAGCAGCTGCGCCGCGCCTTCCAGGCTCACGCGAGCGCGCGCCTGGTAGCTGGACAGCACGTCCATGAGATCGAGGTGGCGTGCGTGAAAGCGGCTGAGATAGTTGTTGAAGCGGAAAGCCTGGTCCGCATCGCCCGCTTCCCAGTAGCGCGGCGCCACGATGCCGTGACGAAGTGCGCGGTAGTGGAGCACGGGCAGGTCGAAACCGCCGCCGTTCCACGATACGAGGTCAGGCGTGAACTTCTCGATGCCGTCGAAGAATCGGGTGATCAGCTCGGCCTCTGGCGCATCGGGCTCGCCGAGCGACCAGACCCGGAAGCTGTCGCGCGTGCGCATCGCTACGGAGATCGCCACCACGCGCTGCTGCTCGAGCGACAGGAATTCGCTGCCGGACTCCTCGCGGCGCTTCGCCTGCATCACGTAGCCGACCTGCTTGTCGCTCAGGTCGTGCAGCCCATAGACGCGCCGCCCGAGCTCTACGTCGGGAACGGTCTCGATGTCGAAGACGAATACGGCCATACCCAATGAATTCCTAAAACTACTTCCTCATCAAGACGGCGACGGCGACGATCAACCCGGCCTCGTCCGTCAACGTCACGTGGCCCTCGCCGATGCCGAGCTGGTCGCACATGTGCCGGCCGCGCTCGGACCAGATGATCTCCGGCTTGCCCCGCGCGTTCGACACGACGCCGCTGTCGCGAATCCACATGCCGTGCGCGAAGCCCGTGCCCATCGCCTTGACGATCGCTTCCTTCGCCGCGAAGCGCATCGCCAGGAACCGCACCGGCCGCTTGTAGCGGCGGAACGCCTCCAGCTCCGCGGGCAGCAGCAGGCGCTCGACGAACCGATCGCCAAACTTCTCGTGCACCACCCGGACGCGCTCCAGCTGCACTACATCCGTGCCGATGCCGAAGATCATGCCGCGCGCGCTTCGGCCATCAGCCGCTTCATCTCCGCCACCGCGCGGGCCATGCCGTCGATCAGCGAGCGGGCGACGATGGCATGGCCGATGTTCAACTCGACGATTTCCTGGATCGCGGCAATCGGCTGCACGTTGTGATAGTTCATGCCATGCCCGGCATGCACGATCAACCCGAGATTGCTGGCGTGCCGCGCGGCATCGCGAATGCGCTGCAACTCGCGCGCTTGCTGTTCGCCGCGCGCATCGGCGTAGGCGCCGGTGTGCAACTCGACTGCGGGCGCGCCGATGCGCACCGCCGCTTCGAGTTGGGCCGAATCTGGATCGACGAACAGCGAGACACGGATGCCGGCATCCGCGAGCTGCCGACACACCGGGGTGAGCGCCGCGACTTGCGACGCTGCGTCCAGACCGCCTTCGGTCGTCACTTCGGTGCGACGCTCCGGAACCAGGCAACAGTCCGCCGGCCGCACCTCGCAAGCGATGCGGACCATCTCGTCGGTCGCCGCCATCTCGAAGTTGAGGCGGGTCTGAAGCGTCTCGCGCGCGACGCGGATGTCGCGGTCCTGGATGTGCCGGCGATCCTCGCGCAGATGCATCGTGATGTTGTCCGCACCGGCCTGTTCGGCGATCAGCGCGGCGAAAACCGGATCCGGAAAGCTCGCGCGGCGCGCCTGGCGCAGCGTGGCCACGTGATCGACGTTCACTCCGAGATGCAGCATGGGGAGCGATTGTACAAGAGTCGGGCTGAAGCCCGACCTACAGCGCAACCTAGTCCCTGCGCCGTCTCAGTGCCAGCATCACCTCGCGTGTTCGCAGCTCCTTGCCTTCCAGGCAGCGATCCAGTGCGGCGCGCAGCAGCGCGCGCGCCTCGCTACAGACGGCTGGGTCCGTGAAATCCTCGCGCGCCATGGCGAGCAGCATTCTGCCGGAGAAGATATCGACGCCCTCGGCGACGCCCTCGATGCGCGTCGCGCCCTGGTCGAGGCGATAGCGATAGGCATAGCGCGCGTCGAGCGGGCGGTCGGAAACGACGTCGCGCTCCAGCGCGAGCCCGTAGCCGAGCGCGTCCAGCAGGCGTTTTTCGAACAGCCGCAGCGGACGCACGCCTTCCGCATCGACCCTGAGAGCGTCCAGCGTCGCGGCGTACAGAGAGAACACCTCAGGATGGCTGTCGTGACGCGCGAACAGCTTCAGCAACAGCTCGTTCAAGTAGAAGCCGCTCACCAGACGGTCCGGGGGCAGCGTTGAGACGCTGCCGTCGAACTCTGCGCCGATCAACTGCCCGGCCTCCCCTTTGCCGCTCCAGGAAATCAGCAGGCGATTGAACGGCTGCAGGATCGAAGTCAGCGCAGTGCCGGCCTTGCGCGCGCTGCGCGCACCGCGAGCGAACACCGATACGCGACCGTAGTCGCGCGTGAACAATTCCAGGATCCGGCTGCTATCGCGATAGGGATGGTGATGCAGAACGTACGCCGGTTGCAGGTGCACCTTGCGCGCGTCGCTCACGTCTCGTAGCCCAGCTGGCGCAGCGCCATCTCGTTGTCGGACCAGTTTTCCTTGACCTTCACCCACAGCTCGAGGTGCACCGGGCGCTTGAACAGCTCCACCATCTCCAGGCGCGCCGCGCGGCCGACTTCCTTGAGCTGCTCGCCGCCGTTGCCGATGACGATCGCTTTCTGGCCGCTGCGCTCCACCCAGATCACCGCGTTGATCAGCAGACGCCCCTCCTCTTCCTTGAACTGCTCGAGGACGACCGTCAGGCCGTACGGCAGCTCCTGCCGCAGACGCAACGTCAGCTTCTCGCGGACGATCTCCGCCGCCTGGAATTCATCCGAGCGATCGGTCACCTGATTCTCGGGAAAGTGCGGCGGCGATTCCGGCAGGTACCTGGCGATGGTCGTGGGCAGCTGCTCGATGTTGCTGCGCTTCAGCGCCGACAGCGGCACGATTTCGGCGAAGCTCGCGCGCCGGCCCAGCTCCTCGATGAACGGCAGCAGCCGCTCCTTCGGGAACACCTTGTCGGCCTTGTTGAGCACCGCGATGATCGGGCGATCCTGCTTCAGCAGCTCGTCGAGCACACGCTGGTCTTCATCGGTCCAGCGCAGCGCTTCCACGACGAACACGTTGACGTCCGCGTCCTGCAGCGAAACGAGCGCGGCGCGATTCATGTGACGATTCATTGCCCGCCGCGCGCCGGCGTGCAGGCCCGGCGTATCGACGAAGATCACCTGCACCTCGGGCCGCGTCATGATGCCGAGGATGCGATGGCGCGTGGTCTGCGGCTTCGGGCTGACGATGCTGATCTTGCGGCCGAGCAGCGCGTTCAGCAGCGTCGACTTGCCGACGTTGGGCCGCCCGACGATTGCAGCGAACCCGCAGCGGTACCCGGCCGGGTACTGCGGGTTCATGGGCTCGTTCACCGCTGGTCTCCCTGTAACGTCTGCATGAGTGCGTTGAGGATCAGTTGCGCGGCAGCCTGCTCGGCGCGCCGCCTGCTCGGACCGCTCGCGACCACGCGCAAACCGAGCGCATCGACGGAGCAGCGTACCTGGAACAACTGATTGTGCGCCTCACCGGACGTCGATTCGACAGCATAGCTCGGCAGCGGCAGGCCGCGTGCCTGGAGTGTTTCCTGCAAACGGGTCTTGGGATCCTTCAGTTCCGCGGCGCTCGGCAGCCGGTCGAGGCGCGGCACGAACAAGCGCTCGATCACCTGCTGGGCCGCTTCGAAGCCGCCGTCCAGGTAGATCGCCCCGAACAGCGCCTCCAGCGCATCCGCCAGGATCGATTTACGGCGAAAGCCGCCGGATTTCAACTCGCCGGAGCCGAGCCGCAGCTGCTCGCCGAGCTCGATCTCGGCGGCGACGACCGCCAGCGCCTCGCCGCTGACCAGGCTCGCGCGAAAGCGCGACAGCTCGCCCTCGTCGGCGGCGCCGAATTCGCGAAACACCAGCATGGCGACCACGCAGTTCAGCACTGCGTCGCCGAGGAACTCCAGCCGCTCGTTGTGCTGCCCGCCCGCGCTGCGATGGGTCAGGGCCGCTTCGAGCAGCGCCGGATCGCGGCACTCGTAGCCGAGCGCGTCATGCAGCCATTCACGTGCCGTCTTCAAAGGGGCGATTGCGCACGTCAGGTGCCGGCGTCGCCGCCGCCCATCCTGACGGTCTTGTCGAAGTCGGCGACCAGCGAGACGTTGGCGACGAACGGCGCTTCGGCGCGATACCAGGCGCGCATCGAATAGCCGCTGCCGACCTTCTTGATCTCGATGTCCTTGGGCGTGATGCTGTGGATGTCCTCGATGGTCCAGCGACGGTCGAGCGCATTGCGCAGGTCCTGCGGGGTGCTGGTTGCGCCCGCGTTCTCCTTGGCGGTCTGCTCGAGAGCGCGCACCACCGCCATGTACTCCAGGTACACCGGCGTCAGCCGGATTGCGGCGTAGAGGGCAAAGCCGAGGATCGCGAGGATCACCACCATTCCAAGAAAAGTGGCCCCGCGCTGGCGAGAACGCATAGTGAAGCTCCCCATGGCTGAAGTAGCGGTTTTCACGGCCGCCTGTCTGTCATAACTCGCGCCCGGCGTCCAGCATCCAGTCCGCACTATCAGTTAACCGCCAACCGCCGGCCGCTTTCTTAATGAATCGGATCGCCGATGCGGCTCCAGAGCGGCGCGTTCGGCCAATCCCAGTTCAGCCAGATGCGTACGGCCTTGCCGACCAGGTTGCGCTCCGGGACGAAGCCGACTTCGGGGAAGCGGCTGTCGCGACTGTTGTCGCGGTTGTCGCCCATGAAGAAGAAATGGCCTTCCGGCACCGTCTGCTCGTAGTCCCGCGTGTAGCGATCCATCAGGTACAGCACCTGGTGCTCGACCGAGCCGAGCTGCTCGAAGCCGATCTTGGCGCCGGTGTGGCCATGGCCCTGGTAGACGCCGTCCAGCCGCACCGGCATGCGCTCGCCGTTGACGAACAGCTGCCGGTCGCGCACGACGATGTGATCGCCCGGCAGGCCGACCAGCCGCTTGATGTAGTTGGTCGACGGATCGGACGGCAGCCGGAACACGATCACGTCGCCGCGCTGCGGCGAGTTGACCGCGACGATCTTGGTGTTGACGACCGGCAGCCGCAGGCCATAGGCGTACTTGTTGACGAAAATGAAATCGCCGTCGAGCAGCGTCGGCATCATCGAATCCGAAGGAATGCGGAACGGCTCGAACAGGAACGAGCGGATCAGCAGCACGATGAGGATCACCGGGAAGAACGAGCGCGCGTACTCCACGACGACCGGCTCGCGGACACCTTCCGGGGCTGCGCCGCTGGGAACTGCCGCGGTTGCGGCCGCTACTCGCTGCGGCTTGAACAGCCAGCTGTCGAGGCCCCAGATGACGCCGGTCAGCGCCGTGGCCGCGACCAGGATGAACGAGAAATCGAAAATCATGCTTATTTTTCCTTGCCGACCTGCAACACCGCGAGGAACGCCTCCTGCGGAATCTCGACGGAGCCGAGCTGCTTCATGCGCTTCTTGCCTTCTTTCTGCTTCTCGAGGAGCTTGCGCTTGCGCGTGATGTCGCCGCCGTAGCACTTGGCCGTGACATTCTTGCGCAACGCCTTGACCGTGGCACGCGCAATGATGTGACTGCCGATCGCCGCCTGCACGGCGACCTCGAACATCTGCCGCGGAATCAGCTCCTGCATCTTGTCGACCAGCTCGCGGCCGCGGTGATAAGCGTTGTCGCGGTGGACGATCATCGACAGGGCATCGACGACGTCGCCGTTGATCAGCACGTCCAGCCGCTCGACCGGCGCGCTCTCGAAGCGGTTGAACTCGTAGTCGAACGACGCGTAGCCGCGGCTCACCGACTTGAGCCGGTCGAAGAAGTCCAGCACCACCTCGGCGAGCGGCAGCTCGTACTGCAGCGACACCTGGTTGCCGACGTAGTGCATCTTGGTCTGCTTGCCGCGCTTGTCGTTGCAGAGCTTGAGGACCGCACCGACGTGCTCCGGGGGCAGCAGGATGTTGGCCGTGATGATCGGCTCGCGCAGGTCGGCGATTTCGTTGCTGGGCGGCAGTTTCGCCGGATTGTCGACGTAGATGACGGTGCCGTCGGTGCGCTCGATCTCGTACACGACGGTCGGCGCGCTCGTCACCAGCGTCAGGTTGTACTCGCGCTCCAGCCGCTCCTGCACGATGTCCATGTGCAGCAGCCCGAGGAAGCCGCAGCGGAAGCCGAAGCCGAGCGCGGTCGAAACCTCCGGCTCGTAGTGCAGCGCCGAGTCGTTGAGCTTGAGCTTGGCGAGCGCGTCGCGAAACGCCTCGTAGTCTTCCGACTTCACCGGGAACAGCCCGGCGAACACGCGCGGCTGCACTTTCTTGAAGCCGGCGAGCGGCTCGCTCGCGGGGCGCGCATCCAGGGTGATCGTGTCGCCGACCGGGGCGCCGTCGATCTCCTTGATACCGGCGATCACGAAGCCGACCTCGCCGGTCTCGAGCGACTCGCTCGTCACCGACTTCGGCGTAAAACGGCCGAGCTTGTCGACCTGGTGCGCGCGGCCGGTCGACCAGACGCGGATCTTCTGGCCGGTGCGCAGCGAGCCGTTCATCACGCGCACCAGCGAGACCACGCCGACGTAGTTGTCGAACCACGAGTCGATGATCAGCGCCTGCAGCGGTGCCTCGGGATTGCCGCGGGGTTCCGGGATGCGCGCGACCAGCTGTTCGAGCAGTTCCGGCACGTTCTCACCGGTCTTGGCGCTGACGCGCAGCGCGTCGTGCGCCTCGATACCGATGATCTCCTCGATCTCCTTGATGACCTTCGGCGGGTCGGCCGAAGGCAGGTCGATCTTGTTGAGTACCGGCAGGACTTCGAGCCCCTGCTCGATCGCCGTGTAGCAGTTCGCGACGCTCTGCGCCTCGACACCCTGTGCGGCGTCGACGACCAGCAGCGCGCCTTCGCAGGCAGCGAGCGAGCGGGACACTTCGTAGGAGAAATCGACATGGCCGGGCGTGTCGATCATGTTCAGCTGGTAGGTTTCGCCATCGCGGGCGCGGTAGCGCAGCGACACGCTCTGCGCCTTGATCGTGATGCCGCGCTCGCGCTCCAGGTCCATGGAGTCGAGCACCTGGGCTTCCATCTCGCGCTCTTCCAGTCCGCCGCACAACTGGATGAAGCGGTCGGCCAGCGTGGACTTGCCGTGATCGATGTGCGCGATGATGGAAAAGTTGCGGATCAGCTTCATCGGAAGGAGCCGGGGCCGGGTTTGCGGCGGCGGCGGATTATAGCGGGTAGAGACCCTGGAGGTCGGGCTTTAGCCCGACCTACAAGTAACCACGCACGCGCTCAGGGTCCAATCGGTAGGCGCAGACGAATTCACCGTCTGCCAGCAAGACCGGAATACGCGTGCCGTACTTCCGTTCCAGCTCCGGCTCGCCGTCGATATCGACTACCTGCACAGGTGCCTGCGGACCGAGCACCTCCGCTAGCTCCTCGAGCATGCGCTCGCACAGGCTGCAGTCGGCACGGCTGTAGACCGTCCACTGAGGCATCGGAGGGGGACCGTTTACTGGCGCTGCTCGCGGGCGATCGGAGCGAGCGCGGCTTCTTCCTTGGTCACGGCCTCGGCGATCGCCTCGACCGTCGCCGCCGGCACTTCGCCGACAGCAGTGACCTGGTGACCGTCCAGGTCGCGCGAGTACGCAAACGCGGCGCCGACCTTGGCAAGGCCACGCATCGCCTCGGTCTGCGGCGAGCGCGGCTCGATGAAGACGGACACCGACGCCAGCCCATCCGACAGCACCAGATGCCGGACCGGAACGTTCGAGCCGGCGATGATCTGCAATCGCCAGGTCGTCAGACGGAACCCCGACGGCACGCGAATGACACTCCAGCCGAGCTGCACGTTCGCCATGCGCGGCTCCTGCGCGTCCTGCCGCACCCAGCGGAAGCCCTCGCCGGTCACGCCGGGCTTCACCGCATCGGCGGGGATCCGCTCGCGGAAATTCAGCTCGGCGAACACGATCTGCTCGATGACGTTGCCGTTGCGGTCGCACAGCTGGGACATCAGCGGCATCGCCGTCTCGTCGTCCAGCCACAGCCGGTAGCCATAGCGAAATTGGTCGCGCGGCTGCACGAGGATGACCTGCGTGCGGCGGCCGAGCGCCTTCTTGAAGGCGCCGCGCTCGATGCTGTAGTGGGCCTCGAGCTGCTCGTTGTAGATCGGCACTGTCGCCATCAGCGTGCGGTCGTCGGTGCGCTTTTCGACCACCACCAGGCGGCGATCGGGCAGATAGGCCTGCACTTCGTCCTGGTTGCGAATGATCTCGCGGCCGCCGTCGACCGAGATCAGCCGCTCGGTGACCTTGCCCTTCTCCACGCGATGGATGATCCGAAACGTCTCGGTGCGCGAGTTGCGCACGTGCAGATAGCGTCCGTCGTAGTTGCGCGTGGCGATCGACTCGGACATGCGCTCCAGCCACTCGCGTGCAGCGCGGTCCGCGGCATCGGCAGAGCTCATCGCCGTGAGCGCGAGGGCTGCCAGAGCGACGGAGTACTTGAGTAGGGCCATCGAGGTCTTATTGAGACTGCGACGAGGACGGCCGCGCCTGCTCCGGCGGAGCCTGAGCCTCTTCGTCCTTCGTGGCGACGTCTGGGTCGCTGTCGTCTTCGGCGAGCACGCCGGTCAGCACCGAGCGGCGGGCCAGCGGTGAGGAATATTCGCTGTGCGCCACGACGTAATTCGTGAGACGAGTGGCCGGCACGAAAGCCGACTGCGAAGTATTGGTCGGCACGATGTAACTCGCGGCATCGTCGTCACTCTGTGCGACGACCGCCGTCGGAGCGGTTGCCGGCTGGTTTGCAGCGATCGGGCCTGGCGCGACGCCGGCTTGCTGGACGGAGAAAATCGCGACCGCGGCGACGGTTGCCGCCACGCCGATTCCAGCAATAGGCCGCAGGCTGCGAAGCACCGCCGGCGGTATGCGCACGCGGCGGCGCGCGACCGCGGGTTCCTGATCGACAGCCGCCATGACTTTGTCCGCGAAGGAGCGGGAAGCAACTACAGGCTTGGCGTGGCGGAGGGCCTCGCCAATGACGGTGTAGCGACCGAGAGCCTCGCGCAATTCCGGATTGCGCTCCAAGCGCTTCAGCAACAGGTCGAGCTCTGCCGCGGGGAGTTCACCGTCCAGGCAGGTCGAGAGCTGTTCGTTCACCGCATCGGTCATGTGTTCTTCACCTAGGTCGCAACATTGCCAGCTTCCTGGCCCGCAATTCAACGCGCCATTCCGACGCGCCTCGCAATTTCACAATTTCTGCCCGCGCCAGTCAGTCCAGCAACGGCTTCAGCTTCTTGTCGATCGCCTCGCGGGCCCGGAATATTCGGGAACGCACGGTGCCGACCGGGCAATCCATCGCCTCCGCAATCTCCTCGTACGACAAACCTTCCAGCTCCCGCAGGACGATCGCCGTCCGTAAATCCTCCGGCAGCTGCTCCATCGCCTTCTCCACCACGCTGCGAATCTCCTCGGTGAGCAGCACCCCTTCCGGGGTATCGCCCTCCTTGAGGCGCGCGTGACGGTCGTACTGCTCGGGATCCTGCAGATCCAGATCGAAGTCGACCGGCCGCCGGCGATTCGACACCAGCGCGTTCTTCGCGGTGTTGATCGCAATGCGATACAGCCACGTGTAGAAAGCGCTGTCGCCCCGGAACGAAGCCAGCGCCCGGTAGGCCTTGAGAAAGGCTTCCTGAGCGACGTCCTCCGCTTCGGCAGCGTCGGAAACGAACCGGCTCACAAGCTTCAGCACGCGATGCTGATACTTGCGCACCAGCAGATCGAAGGCGGCCTTCTCGCCCGCCTGGACCCGCTCGACGAGCTGCTGGTCGGAGTCGTCCGGCGTCATCGACCAGTGGCCTCGCGGGCTGCTCGGATAGACTGACCGGCCCGCGGAAAGTTCGCGGAACTACTGCACATTTTCGCGGCTGGCCGACGCTGTTCGAGACCCATTCTCATCGCGTCCGGGCGTCGGGCAACGCCTGCTCCAGAGCCTCGATTCGCAGGCGCACGCGCAACGCCCGTAACTGCCCTGCAGGCATATCGCCACGGATCAGTAACATCGAGCGCCGTCGTCCCGGAGTCGTCTTCCAGCGCAGCCAGACGCCGTCGCCGACGAGGCGCGTGTCGGGCGAAAGCTCCGCCGGGATTGCGGCCCCGTGACTGTCGGCCAAAGACCAGCGGCCGTCGGGAAGCCAGCTCACACCGAGGAGCCGATGCGGCGAACCGATCCAGCCGGCCCGCCACAGCCCGAACGCGATCGCACCGACGGCGCTCGCGGCGGGCCATTGCGTCCAGGACGGCGCGGCGCCGAGCAGCACGACGGCGCATCCGGCACCGACGAGAGTGAGCCCAGCGGCGAGCCTTTCGGCGCGTCGCCAGCGGACCTCAAGCGTCAGAGTCGGTGAGTTGCGCGATGACATGAACCCAGTGGGGATCGGCCGGAACCTGCCGCCGCATCACGAACGCGAGCAGCTCGGGGTCCGGCAGCTCCAGTAGCGCTGCGAATGCCTGTTGTTCGGCGGCCGGGGCGGAAGGATAGCGTTCCCGGAGGTATCGTTCGAGCACGACGTCGAGCTCGCGCATGCCGCGCCGGCACCGCCAGCGGAGCATGGCGGGGATGCTCAATGCCTTCTTTCCGCGATTTTCTTCTTGATCTCCGCGATCGCCTTGGCCGGGTTCAGGTCCTTCGGGCAGGCCTCGGTGCAGTTCATGATCGTGTGGCAGCGATACAGGCGGAACGGGTCCTCGAGCTCATCGAGGCGCTCGCCGGTCGCCTCGTCGCGCGTGTCCACGATCCAGCGATACGCGGCCAGCAACGCCGCCGGGCCCAGGTAGCGGTCACTGTTCCACCAGTAGCTGGGACATGAGGTCGAGCAGCACGCGCACAGGATGCAGGCCGCCGGCCGGTCGATCTTTTCCTGATCCTCTTTCGATTGCAGCCGCTCGCGGTCCGGCGGCGCCGGCGTGCGCGTTTGCAGCCACGGTTTCACCGACGCGTACTGCGCGTAGAAGTCGGTGAGGTCGGGCACCAGATCCTTGACGACCGGCATGTGCGGCAGCGGATAGATCTTGATCGTGCCGCGAATGTCGTCGTTCGCGCGCGTGCAAGCCAGCGTGTTCAGGCCGTCGATGTTCATCGCGCAGGAGCCGCAGATGCCCTCGCGGCACGAGCGGCGGAACGTCAGCGTCGGATCGATCTCGTTCTTGATCTTGATCAAGGCGTCCAGAACCATCGGGCCGCAGCTCGCCATGTCGACTTCGTAGGTATCGACGCGCGGGTTCTCGCCCGACTCCGGGTCGAAGCGGTAGATCTTGAACGCGCGCACCTGCTGCGCGCCGGCCGGCGCCTTGAACAGCTTGCCGGGGCGGATCTTCGAGTTCGCGGGCAGACGGAATTGCGCCATTTCAGTAGGTCCTGGCCTTCGGCGGAATCGGCTCGACGTCGCTCGTCAGCGTGTTCAGGTGCACCGGTCGGTAGTCGATGCGCACCGCGCCGCGACCGTCGACCCACGAGAGCGTGTGCTTCATCCAGCTCGCATCATCGCGTTCCGGGAAATCCTCGCGCGCGTGCGCGCCCCGGCTCTCCTTGCGATTCGCCGCCGACTGAATCGTAGCTGCGGCCTGGCTCAGCAGATTGTCCAGCTCGAGCGTCTCGATCAGGTCGGTGTTCCAGATCAGCGAACGGTCGCTCACGCTCACGTCGGCGAAAGACGCGATCACGTCGGCAAGCTTGTGCACGCCTTCCTGCAGCGAATCGCCGCTGCGGAACACTGCTGCGTGAGTTTGCATCACGCGCTGCATGTTGAGGCGGATCTGCGCAGTGCTGGTCTGGCCTTTGGCATTGCGCAGTCGATCGATGCGACTGACGGCAAGATCCCCTGCGTCTTTCGCGAACGGTCGATGCTGCGTGCCCGGCTTGAGCGTAGCCGCGCAGTGCCGTGCAGCTTCGCGGCCGAACACCACGAGATCGAGCAACGAATTCGAGCCGAGGCGGTTCGCGCCGTGCACGGAGACGCACGCAGCTTCGCCGACTGCCATCAGGCCCGGCACGACACTCTCCGGATTGCCGTTCTTGAGCGTGACGACTTCACCCTGCACGTTCGCGGGGATGCCGCCCATGTTGTAGTGAACGGTCGGCAGCACCGGGATCGGCTGCTTCGTCACGTCGACGCCCGCGAAAATCTTCGCCGTCTCCGCGATGCCCGGCAGGCGCTCGTGGATCACTTCCGCGCCGAGGTGCTCCAGGTGCAGGAAGATGTGATCTTTGTGCTCGCCGACGCCGCGCCCTTCGCGGATCTCGATCGTCATCGCGCGGCTCACGACGTCGCGCGACGCGAGATCCTTGGCGTTCGGTGCGTAGCGCTCCATGAAGCGCTCGCCGCTGGAATTGCGCAGGATGCCGCCCTCGCCGCGCACGCCTTCGGTGATGAGGCAGCCCGCGCCGTAGATGCCGGTCGGATGGAACTGCACGAACTCCATGTCTTGCAGCGGCAGTCCGGCGCGCAACACCATGCCGCCGCCGTCGCCGGTACACGTATGGGCTGAAGTGCAGGAGAAGTACGCGCGACCGTAGCCGCCGGTCGCGAGGATCGTCTGATGCGAGCGGAACCGATGCAGCGTGCCGTCAGCCATGTTGATCGCAACGACGCCACGGCATTCGCCGTTCTCCATGATCAGATCGATGGCGAAGTACTCGACGAAGAACTGCGCCTGGTGCCGCAGCGCCTGCTGATACAACGTGTGCAGCATCGCGTGGCCGGTGCGATCGGCAGCCGCGGCCGTGCGATGGGCCGGCGGACCTTGGCCGAATTTCGTGGTCATACCGCCGAACGGACGCTGGTAGATGCGGCCGTCGTCGGTGCGCGAGAACGGCAGGCCGTAATGCTCGAGCTCGATCACGGCGTTCGGCGCTTCCTTGCACATGAACTCGATCGCATCTTGATCGCCGAGCCAGTCCGAGCCCTTGACGGTGTCGTACATGTGCCAGCGCCAGTCGTCCTCGCCCATGTTGCCGAGCGCGGCGCTGATGCCGCCTTGCGCAGCAACAGTGTGACTGCGCGTCGGGAAGACTTTGGTGATGCACGCGGTCGACAGACCGGAGTGCGCGAGACCGAAGGTTGCCCGCAGACCAGCCCCGCCGGCGCCGACCACGACGACGTCGTAGCTGTGATCGATGAATTTGTACTCGCTCATCCGGCACCGCCGAATGCGATGCGCAGCACCGCGAAGATTGCGAGGGCGGCCACCGCCACATGCGCGAAGGTCAGCAGCATCATCGTCGCGATTTTCAAACCGTGGTGATGGACGTAGTCCTCGACGACCACCTGCACGCCGAGTTGCGAGTGATAGACGAGTGTCGCGATGAGCAGCAACAGCAGAACCGCGTTGAGCGGCGCCGCGATCCACGCGACGACGAACTCATACCCGAACGTCGGCATGCGCAGCAGCGACGCTACGAACCACAGCCCGAGGAACAGCAGCGCGACCGACGTCACACGCTGCGACCACCAGTGCGAGACACCTTCTTTCGCCGCGCCGAGTCCGAGCACGCGGCCGATCGGGCTGCGCAGACTCATGCTGCACCTCCGGCGTACCGCAGGATCAGCACCCAGAACAGCGCCGTCGTGGCGATCGCGCCGAGGAACACGATCCACCCACTCAAGCGCGCGGCCTTGCGTTCGAGCCCGTGGCCGGTGTCCCACGTCATGTGCCGCACGCCGTTCAACAGGTGATAGAAGAATGCGAACGAGAAGCCGATCAGCAGGACGCGCACGAGCGGATGTGCGAAGAAGGCGTGCGCTGTGTCGTACGCGTCATGACCAGTCGCTGCAGCCACCAGCCAGTAGACGAACAACAGCAGGCCGACCGACAACGCGCAGCCGGTCACGCGATGCAGGATCGACAAGGCCATCGTGTACTGCCACCGGTACACGGTAAGGAACGGCGACAGCGGCCGTTTGCGAGTGCTAGAGCTATCCAAGCTGACCCCCACGGTCAGAAATCGATGCAGCGGCCATTCTTCTCCCAATCGCCATAGCGCGTGGGATCGAGGCCGCCTCGGCCACCGTGCTCGCGCGAAGGCTCGGCCTTGCGCGGCGGCGCTGCTGGAACGTCGGACGCGGCATGTCCGGCCAACTCATTCGTATTTGTGGTCGGCAGCGATCCGGACGATGATTGCGTGCCATGCGACATACGGCGCATGCAAGTGTGCCAGAAGCACTTTTCAGGCGGAACCTCGCCTCGTTAGTTTGTCGCGAGGCTTAGCTTCGGATTTCACGAACGAATGACCACTCCCCTCAGCACGCTATTGGTGAGCGGCGCGGATGCCCGCAGTTTCCTGCAGGGTCAGCTCAGCGCCGACGTCGATGCGCTCACGCCTGCGCACGCCATGCTGGCTGCGTGCAATTCTGCGCAGGGTCGCGTGCAAGCTGTGTTGTGGCTGGTCGAGCGCAGCGACGGGATCGCGCTGGTCCTGCCCGCGTCGATGACCGAGCGCATTGCGACGCGCCTGCGGAAATACGTGCTGCGGTCGAAGGTGAAGATCGAGGAGTCGACCGCTGCCGTCGACCTCGTGGAACCGGGTGCGTATCGCGAGCGCGAGTGGCGGCTCGCGGGTATCCGCGCCGGCCTGCCGCAGGTGTACCCGCAGACCTACGAAACGTTCGTCGCGCAGATGCTCAATCTCGATCTGCTCGGCGGCATCGATTTCGAGAAGGGCTGCTACACGGGCCAGGAGATCATCGCGCGCACGCATTTCCGGGGTGCGATCAAGCGTCGGATGTTCCGCTTCGAGTGCGCGGGGGAGCCGCCGGTGCCCGGGACGCGAGTGCTCGCGGGTGAGCAGCATGCGGGCGATGTGGTCGATGCCGCGGGCGGCGAGTTGCTCGCGGTGATCAATCTCGCGCAACAGGATGTGGAGTTGGCGGTAGAGGGCGGGGTGCGGTTGAAGAAGTTGCCGCTGCCGTATTCCGTGTGACTTACTCCGGCCGCATGTGCGGGAACAGCAGCACGTCGCGGATCGAGGGCGAATTCGTTAGCAGCATCACCAATCGATCGATGCCCACGCCGAGGCCCGCTGCGGGCGGCATGCCGTACTCCAGCGCGCGGATGTAATCCGCGTCGTACTGCATCGCCTCCAGATCACCGGCCTGCTTGCGTGCCAGCTGATCCTTGAAGCGCGCCGCCTGATCCTCCGGATCGTTCAGCTCGGAGAAGCCGTTCGCGAGCTCGCGCCCGCCGACGAAGAACTCGAAGCGATCCGTGATGAATGCATCCGAGTCGTTGCGGCGCGCCAGCGGCGAAACTTCCGCCGGGTACGCATAGACGAACGTCGGCTGCAGCAGCCGATGCTCGGCCGTCTTCTCGAACATATCGAACTGCAGCTTGCCGGCACCGTCGCCGGGCAAGTAGCCAATACCGAGCCGATCGCAGTAGCCACGCAGGTACTCGACATCGCGCAGCTTCGCGCGCTCGATGCCCGGATTGAAATGCACCAGCAGATCCTCGATGGTGACTCGGCGGAACGGCTGCGCGAAGTCGTACACCTCGCCCTGGTACTCGACGCGCCGTGACCCGACCACTGCATCGCACAGCCCCTGGCACATGCGCTCCACCAGATTCATGAAGTCGCTGAAGTCCGCGTACGCCTGGTACAGCTCCAGCATCGTGAATTCCGGGTTGTGCTTGGTCGAAATCCCTTCGTTGCGGAAGTTGCGGTTGATCTCGTAGACGCGCTCGAAGCCGCCGACCAGCAGACGCTTGAGGAACAGCTCCGGCGCGATGCGCAGGTACAGCTGCATGTCGAGCGCGTTGTGATGCGTGACGAACGGCCGCGCCACCGCGCCGCCGGCGATCGTTTGCATCATCGGCGTCTCGACTTCGAGGAAGTCCATCGCGTCGAGGAAGTCGCGCAGATACTTGATGATGCGCGTACGCGTCTTGAACACCTGCGCGCTCTGCGGGCTGACGATCAGATCGACATAGCGCTGCCGATAGCGGATCTCCTGGTCGGCCAGGCCGTGCCACTTGTCGGGCAGCGGGCGCAAGGATTTCACCAGCAGGCGCAGCTTGTCGGCTCGCACCGTGAGCTCGCCGGTCTTCGTCTTGAACAGCGCGCCTTCGACACCGATCACGTCGCCGACGTCCCAGCCCTTGAACTCATCGTACGTGGCACCGAGCGTCTCGCCCTGCGCGAACACCTGGATCTGCCCCGTGCGGTCCGCGATCTTGGCGAAGCTCGCCTTGCCCATCACGCGCTTGGCGAGCATGCGGCCGCCGACCTTCACGCGGATGACGTTCTTGTCGAACCACTCCGTCGGGCGATCGCCGTAGGCAGTCAGCAGCTGATCCGCGAGCGCGTCGCGACGGAAGTCGTTCGGGTATGCGCTACCCCCAGTTGACGGGCTTCGCAGCTTGTCCAGCTTGGCGCGCCGTTCCGCGATCAGCTTGTTTTCGTCGTCCGACATCACAACCCCTGCTTGAGACTCGCTTCGAGAAATGAATCGAGATCGCCGTCGAGCACCGCCGTCGTGTTGCCGATCTCGACGTTGGTGCGTAGATCCTTGATGCGCGACTGGTCGAGCACGTACGAGCGGATCTGGTTGCCCCAGCTTACGTCCGACTTGGAGTCTTCGAGCACCTTGGCCGCCGCGTTGCGCTTGTTGACTTCCAGCTCGTACAGCTTCGCTTTCAGCTGCTTCCACGCCTTGTCGCGGTTCTTGTGCTGGCTGCGCTCATTCTGGCACGCAACCACGATGCCGGTCGGGATGTGCGTGAGGCGCACCGCGGATTCCGTCTTGTTGACGTGCTGGCCGCCGGCGCCGCTCGAACGATAGACATCGGTGCGCACGTCCGCGGGATTGATCTGGATGTCGATGTCCTCGTCGATTTCCGGCGAGACGAACACGGACGCGAACGAGGTGTGCCGGCGCGCGTTCGAATCGAACGGCGACTTGCGCACCAGTCGATGCACGCCGGTCTCGGTCCGCAGCCAGCCGTAAGCGTAGTCGCCGGTGAAGTTGACGCTCGCGCCCTTGATGCCGGCGACTTCACCCTCGCTGATGTCGATGACTTCCGTCTTGAAACCGTGCTGCTCGCCCCAGCGCAGGTACATGCGCAGCAGCATCTGCGCCCAATCCTGCGCTTCGGTGCCGCCGGCACCGGCCTGGATGTCGAGGAACGCGCTGTGCGAGTCCATCTGGCCGGGAAACATGCGCTTGAATTCGAGCTGCTTGACGTCGCGCTCGAGCGTCGCGAGATCGCGCTCCACCGATTGCGCGGTCGACGCGTCGTTCTCTTCGACCGCCAGCGTCAACAGCTCGCCGGCCTCCTTCAGGCCGTTGCTGACGCGGTCGAGCGTGCTGACGACCTGCTCCAGACGAGCACGCTCGCGCCCCAGCTCCTGAGCCTTGTCCGGCGTGTTCCAGATCGCGGGGTCTTCCAGCTCCCGGCTTACCTCGGTGAGCCGCTCGCTCTTGATGTCGTACTCAAAGGAACCTCCTCAGCGCTTCGTTGCGCTCGGTGAGGTCTTCGAGAGAACGGCGGATGGGGTTGGTTTCCATGTGCAGCGAACGTGGGAGTTGGCGAGCGGCGGATGGTAGCACGCTGCAGGTCGGCCGCCTCCAGCGCATCCTGCGCTCTGCGCCATTCGCGCATCCATGCGCAGCATGGCTTTAGCCCGACAACACCCGCAAGTACTCCACCACCAGCTGCACCTTCTCCAGCCCGTTGTACTGATTCACGTCCAATCGATAAGCCAGCTCCACCCGCGCGTCCGGCTGCACCTGCGGGGCATCCACATCGTCGAAATGTCGGAACGCGATCGCCTCGCACAGACCGCCGTCGCCGTCCTGCAGATCGAGCTTCAGATGCCGCTCGCCGATGACGCGGGTGGCGCGCACCTGGAAACAGTCGTCGAAAACCGGTTCGGGAAACGCCTGACCCCAGGGCCCGGCGGACTGCAACAGTCGCACGACGTCGATCGTGCGCTCGCGGCCGCTGAGTGCGCCGTCCGAGTGCACGACGCCGACGGCGTCGTCGATCGTCATCCAGCGGCGCACCTCTGCATCGAACGCGGTGCGGAAGTCCTCGAGCGCCGCAGCGCGCAACGTGAGTCCGGCGGCCATCGCGTGACCTCCGAACTTCTCGACGAGATCGGGATGCCGCACCGTAACCGCATCGAGCACGTCGCGAATGTGCACGCCGTCGACCGAGCGCGCCGAGCCCTTCAGCGTGGTCGCGTCCGCGCGCGCCAGCGCGATCACCGGACGATGCACCCGGTCTTTCACGCGCGAAGCCACCAGCCCGACTACACCCTGATGCCACGTCTCGTCGAACAGGCACAGACCGAGCGGCAGCAGCGGATCCTCGGCGCGCATATCCGCGATCGCGAGCATCGCCTCCTGCTGCATCTGCAGCTCGAGCTCACGCCGATCATGGTTCAGTTGCGCGAGCCGCGCTGCCAGCCCTCGCGCCGCATCGATGTCGTCGGTCAACAAGCACTGGATGCCGATCGACATGTCGTCGAGCCGACCCGCCGCGTTGAGCCGCGGGCCGACCTGGTAGCCGAGATCGGATGCGAGCGCGCTCGCCGGCAGCCGGTTCGAGGCTTCCAGCAACGCGCGAATACCGGCGCAACAGCGGCCGGCACGAATGCGCCGCAGCCCCTGATGCACGAGCACGCGGTTGTTGCGATCCAGCGGCACGAGATCGGCGACCGTGCCAAGTGCCACCAGATCGAGGAGGTCGGCGACCGGCGCATCGCCCGCGTGCAAGCCGCGCGTCTGCATCTCGCGGGTCAGCGCCGCCATCAAGTAGAACGCGACGCCAACGCCGGCGAGAGCCTTGCTCGGAAATGAATTGTCGGGCGCGTTCGGGTTGACCAGTGCCGTCGCGTTCGGCAGCGTCGGCGGCGCGAGATGATGATCCGTGATCAAGGTGTCGATGCCGAGCGAGCGCGCCTCATCGACACCCGCATGACTGGACACGCCGTTGTCGACCGTCACGATAAGCGCCGGCTTGGCCTGCGCTGCGAGGCGGACGATCTCCGGCGTGAGGCCATAGCCGTACTGAAAGCGGTTCGGCACCAGGAAATCGATCGACGCGAAGCCGAGGCGCCGCAGCTGTCTCACCACCAGCGCTGTGCTGGTCGCACCGTCGGCGTCGAAGTCGCCGATCACGACAATCGGGCTGCGCTTGAGAAAGTGCGCGCACAGCAACTCCACGGCGGCAGTGATGCCGTCGAGACGGCCGACCGGGACGAGTTGATTCAGGTTGAGATCGAGCTCGCTGGCGAGTCGCACGCCGCGCGCCGCGTACAAACGTCGCAGCAGCGGGTGTAGGTCGCCTGCGAGCGCTGCATCGTCGATGAGGTTCCGGCGACGGATCGTCCGATTCAGCATGCAGCCCACTCCGCCGGTGCACGCTGAGCTCGCCAGAACTTCAGCAGCGCCGGCCGCGCGATACTGACTGCGCAGCGATCGATCACGATTTCCAGTCGCGTGAGCGCACCCACGGCCAGCGCACGGCTCAAAGGCGCGATCCACGCTGCCTCGAGCATGTCGACGTCGGCCGCAGCGACCACCGCGACGGCGCGGGAGCTCAGCCTCGCAAGCAGCGCTTGCGCATCAGGCGGAGCGGACGTTACGTCACCGTCGTTCAACCGATAGATTCCTCGAAGGTACAGATCGTCACCGAAAGCCTGCGGCAGAGCGTAGCGCTGCGGGCCGCGAATTTCTCCTGCTCCATGAAACCAGACAGCGTTGATCTCCGGCACGCCGCGCCGGCCGCGCTCGACGTTGACGGGATGCTCGTGCAGCAGCATCTGCAGCTCAGTCATGAGCCGGCGCAGCGCCGGAGCATCGCGACCCTGCGGCATCGCCTCCTCTAGCGGAGTGGCTGCGGCGGTCTCGGGCGTCGCAGTTTGCAGATCGAGCGTGCGTGCGCTGTGCACGAGCCAATGCCCCTGCGACGTCGTGACCAGTTGCATTTCCGCGGCGCGCAGATGCGCAGCAATCGTCGGCTCCAACTCCGCCAGCTCCGCGCGCGCGACGCCGGTCGAACCGTACAGCACCATCGCAGTCAGCCGATCGAGCCCCGCCACGAAATGCATCGGCTGCAGATGCAGCCAGAAATCACGAGCGGGCTCGCCGATGTCGCCAGTGCGCGTGACGGCTGCGCTCGGATACGGGGCGTAGTCGTCGATGCACAGAGCGTCCAGCAACGCGATCTGCCACGCCCGCAATCCGCCGCTGGGCGGCGGCAGCGCGCGAATCGCGCCGCGACCGCCGAGCCGCGCCAACTGCGGCCAGCGCGACGCACGTTCGGCGATTGCCTGACGCCATGCCGGCGCGATCTCCGGAGCGATCAGCGTGAGAGCCTTGGTCATTCGCGCTATCGTAAGACGAATGAGATTGACGGATGACAGAACCGGCAGCGTGCTGCTCGTGCGCTCGTACGCCCCCGGCGAGGTGCGCGTCGGCGACACGGTGCTGCAGCGGAGCTGCCTGATCAGCGCGGAGCGTCTGGTCGATGACTGGCGGCCGCAGACGCTCGACGAGCTGACGGAAGCGGATCTCGAAGCCGTGTTCGCGCTGCAGCCGGAGATCGTCGTGCTCGGCTCCGGGCCGCGGCAACGCTTTCCCTCACCGCGCCTGCTCGCCGCGATCATGGCGCGCGGCATCGGTTGCGAAGTGATGGACACCGGAGCTGCCTGCCGCACGTACAACGTCCTCGTGAGCGAGGCCCGGCGTGCGGTGGCCGCGTTGCTGTTGAAGTGAGGGGCCTGAAAAACAAATCCCGGCCAGGATAGCCGGGAGAAGACGCGAGGGACTGAAGTTCGTTCGACCAACTCGCCGCGACGTGCTCTAAAAAGAGCCTCGCCCCGACGAACTATTCTTGTTGTTGTGCTTTTGTTCTTCTTCGCGCTGTTTCCTCGAATCCCCCTCCGCCCCCGCGTCTTCTGCCGGTAACCCTGCGGTGCGTCGCCAAGCGACGACATTGGGCGCGGATGTTAGACACGAGATAGTGCAGAGCGCAACTACTGATCGGTAGCGCGAACGCTAGCAATGTTCGGGCCAGACTTGTTCTATGGTCAAAAGTGGCCGAGGCCCTTGCGACGTCAATCCACACGCTTCGGTAAGAACGACAGCGGGTTTCCCGGAGTGCCATTAATACGAATCTCGAAATACAACATCGCATCACCAGTCGGCCCGGCGCCCATCGTTGCGATCCGCTGCCCGGCGACGACGGCATCACCCTCGCGAACCGCGACGGACTGCGTGTGCCCATACGCGCTGAGATAGGTTGCGTTGTGCTTGAGGATCACCAGCTGCCCGTAGCCGAGCAGCCCCGAGCCCGTATACACGACGTTGCCCGCTGCAGCGGCGCGAATGTCCTCGCCGAGATGTCCGCTCACGGTGAGCCCCTGTCCGCCGTTGGGACGAGTCGTGAGCGTCGCTGCGCCGCCGGTAACAGGCCATTGCCATTGGACAGGCGGCGCAGCCGGCGCCGGCGCGGTCTGCCTTGCAGGAGAAGCTGAAGGACGCGCAGACGCATGCGACGCGCGCGATGGATACAACTTCAGCACTTGGCCCACGTGAATCACATGACCGGGTCCGATTCCATTCCAGCGCGCGAGGTCCTCCCAATAGAGCTGGTGGCGCCAAGCGATCGCGTAGAGGGTGTCGCCGCGCTTTACGGTATAGGTGCTGGCGCGCTCAGGCTGCGACGCGCAGCCCGACACCAGTGCCAGGATCAGCAGCGCAAAGCGGATGGCGGATAGTCGGAGCAGCAGCGCACGTCCTCATGTTGTGCCCTTCAACAAGGGCACGAAACTCACCTGGCCGAGCATCTCCTTTTGCAGCTCGTCGCCTCGCCGCGTCAGCCGCAGCAGTTGCTGGCGGCCTTCCGGGCCCACCGGCGCAATCAACCGGCCACCGGGCGCGAGCTGCTGGAACAGCACCTCCGGAATCGCCAGCGGCGCTGCCGCCATCAGGATGCCGTCGTACGGCCCGTGCGCCGGCCAGCCCTGAAACCCATCGCCATGACGCAAATGAACGTTGCGAATGCCGAGTTCCTTGAACCGCGTACGTGCGCGCTCCAGCAAGGCACTGATCCGCTCGACGCTGTAGATGAAACGCACCAGCGGCGCGAGCACCGCAGTCTGATAGCCGCAGCCCGTGCCGATCTCCAGCACCTTGCCGGGCGTGCCGGCTTCCAGCAGCGCCTCGCTCATCTTCGCGACCACGAACGGTTGCGAGATCGTCTGGCCGTGGCCGATCGGCAGCGCCGTGTCCTCGTAGGCGCGCGTGCCGAGCGCTTCGTCGACGAACAAGTGACGCGGCACGTTGCGGATCTGATCGAGCACTTGCGCGTTGCCGATGCCCTGCTCGCGCAAACGCTGGATCAGCCGCTCGCGCGTGCGCGCCGAGGTCATGCCGATGCCGGCGCGATTGTTCACGCTTCCCTTCCCTGCAGCCACGCGCGCATGTCATCGAGCATCGAATGGCGCGTCAAATCGATCTGCAGCGGCGTCACGGAGACGTAGTTGTTCGCGACCGCGTGGAAGTCGGTGCCGGGTCCGGCGTCCTGGCCGACACCCGCCGGTCCGACCCAATACAGCGGCCGGCCGCGCGGATCTTCCGCCGCGATGATGCGTTCCGAGCGATGACGGAACCCGAGACGCGTCGCCTGATAGCCCTTCAGCGACTCGTACGGCACGTCGGGCACGTTGACGTTGAGGATGGTCGCCTGATGCAACGGCGCACGCTGTACACGCAGGACCAGTTCGGTGGCAACGCGCGCGGCCGTCGCGAAGTGCTGGCCGGAACCGGGCTGCATCACCAGCGACAGCGCGATAGCCGGCAAGCCGAGAAAGCGGCCTTCGATCGCGGCGGCGACCGTACCCGAGTACAGCACATCGTCGCCAAGATTCGGACCGTCGTTGATACCCGAGACGACCATGTCGTGCTCGTCTTCGAACAGGCCCGAGATCGCCAGATGCACGCAATCGGTCGGTGTGCCATTGAGCACGTAGTATTTCCGCTCGCCGAACGGCAGCACGCGCAGCGGGACGTCGAGGGTGAGCGAGTTGCTGGCGCCGCTGCGGTTGCGGTCCGGCGCGACGACGGTGATCTCCGCCAGCTGCGCCAGGGCGTCGCTCAACGCGGTGAGCCCGTCGGCGCGATAGCCGTCATCGTTGCTGATGAGAATCTTCACTGCGGGAAACTATACTTTAAAAGTATGAACGCCGGAGCGAACGAGTGAGCGACGACGAGGACCGCGAGGCCCGCGCCTTTCGCGAAGCGATGCGGGACGTGCGCCGCCTGGCGCGCGGCGGCAAGGCCGAGCGCGCGGCGCCGAAGCCGCCCGCGAAAGCACGCTTTACGCGCGCCGATCAGGTCGAGGTGCTGCGCGAGAGCTTGTTGCCGCCGCCGGACGAAGCGGTGCTCGCGACCGGCGACGAATTGAGCTTCCGCCGTCCGCATGTCTCCGAAGCGGTGCTGACGCGGCTGCGCCGCGGCGCGTATGTCGTCGATGGCGAAATCGATCTGCACGGCATGACGGGAGCCGAAGCGAAGGCCGCCTTGCGCAAGTTCATCGCCGAGTGCGTCGACCAGCGGCTGCACTGCGTGCGCGTCGTGCACGGCAAAGGTCGGCGCTCCGGCCCGCGCGGGCCGGTGTTGAAGAACGTCGTCAACCATTGGCTGCAGCGCGCGGACAACGTGCTTGCATTTGGCTCGGCGCGCGCCGTCGATGGCGGCAGCGGTGCGATCTACGTGCTGTTGCGCTCGAAATAACACGCGTCACTCCTCTGCCTCGGGAGCGTGCTGGTCGAACGCGTTGTCGATCAGTTCGTGCAACACCGCCGTCGCGAATGCGCCGCGGAACAAGCGAAAGCGCAGTTGCACGACGTCGCCGGCGATCGTCCACTCGAGACGATCGACCCGGATGCGCAACGCCCGGCGTTCCGGCTCCAGCCCCGCATTGCTCAGCCCACGCGCGAGGACCTCGTAACGCGCCGCTACTTCTGCTTCGAGCGGGGCGATCGCGGGAGCGGGTTTGCCCCACATCGGCCCGGTCGGATGAATGTCGAGCTGCGCACAGCGCTCTGCGAGCGCGGCGTCGATGACTTCGGCGGCGAACACACTGCCGCTGCCATCGAGATTGACGACCTCGCCCGGTAGCAGCCTGTTCCAAGTACCGTCACTCACGCGTCGTGCGATGACAGCATTGAAGATTGCGGCGCGCGCCGCAGACAACGCGAAGCCGCGCTGCCACCGATCGGCCGGCGCAACGCCGTCCGCGAACCAAGCGAGTGCCGTGCGCAGGTTGCCCGCATCGCGGCCGAAGCGTTGCGGGCCGAAATAGTTCGGCACGCCGTCGACCGCGATGGCCTGCAATCGCTGCTCCATCGCCTTCGGGTCGCCGCTGAACGCACGGAGCGTGAGGGTGAAGTCGTTGCCCTTGAGCGCGCCGCGCTTCAGCTTGCGGCGATGACGCGCGGCTCCGACGACCTCGAAGCCCTCGCCGGCGACACCCACCCAGGACTCGCCCAGCGCGGATCGGGCCGGCAGCGTGAACGATTGCTCGGCCACGGCGTCGCGATCCTTCAGTCCGGCGAAGCCGACGTCGCGCGGATCGATTTTCCCGAGGCGCGCGAGTTGCTTGGCAACCCACAACGTGTTCGCGCCGCGCTTGCGCACCTTCAACAGCAGGTGATCGCCGGCGCCGTCGGCTTCCCAGCCGAGCCACTCCTGCACGAGAAAATCCTCGGGCGTGGCGCGCAGCTGCGCACGACCCGCCGGACCGCCGTGTGCACACGGCAGCGTCGCCATCTCTTCGAGGAAGCTCACGGCGCCTGGATTCCCGTCGTCTGCTCGATCAGCACGATTGCCTGGCACGCCAGGCCTTCGGCGCGGCCGATGTAGCCGAGCCCTTCAGTCGTCGTCGCTTTGACGTTGACGCGCGCCGCGTCCAGCCCGAGGTCGCTGCCGATGTTGACGCGCATTGCATCCCGGTAGCGTCCGAGTCGCGGCCGTTCGGCGATCACCGTCGCATCGACATTCACGACTCGATAGCCGCGATCCTGCAGCAGCAGCCGTACGTGGCGGAGGAACGTGCGGCTATCGGTGCCACGCCAACGCGGGTCGCTGTCCGGGAAATGCATGCCGATATCGCCGAGCCCTGCCGCGCCCAGCAGCGCATCGCAGATCGCGTGCAGCAGCACGTCGCCGTCCGAATGCGCGAGCACGCCGTGCGAATGCGGAACGCGCTCGCCGCCGAGCATCACGTGATCGCCGCTCGTGAACGCGTGGACGTCGTATCCCTGGCCGATGCGCAAACTGGTGGTCATGCTGCGCTCCATGATTTCAGCAGCCGCTCGGCGCGCTCGATGTCTTCGGGCTGGGTGATCTTGATGTTGTCGGGGTCGCCGCGGACCAGTCGCGGTTGCAGGCCGAGCGCCTCGACCGCCTGCGCTTCGTCAGTCGGCACCACGCCTGCGTCCTGAGCCGCACGCAGCGCCCGATCGAGCACGCCGTAGCGGAACATTTGCGGTGTCAGAGCGCGCCACAACGACTCGCGGGAAACGGTTGCGTGGACACGATCGCTCGCGTCGGCGCGCTTGAGTGTGTCGACGACGGGGGCGCCGAGTAGCCCGCCGACGCCGTCGTCAGCAACCTCGTCGATCAACCGGCTCAGATCCGTGGCGCGCAGGCACGGACGTGCGGCGTCGTGCACCAGCACCCAGTCGTCCTGATTGGCCAGCGAAACGAGAGCGCGCAGACCTGCACGCACGGAGTCGACGCGCTCAGCGCCGCCTATCGCAGTCGAGATCTTAGGGTGATGATGCGCGAGCGCTTGCTCCCGCCAATGACGATCCTGCTCGGCCACTACAACGACTATGCGTGCGCAATCGGGCCGTTCGAGGAAGGGTGCGAGCGCCCATTCGATGACGCTGCGGCCGGCGAGCTGCAAATACTGCTTCGGCAGGCCGGAGCTGGCCATGCGCCGCGAGCTGCCCGCCGCGGGAACGACTACCCAATATTTGCCGGGGCCTCTGCTCTTATTTAGGGTCTGCACTGGGCGCGTCCTCAGGCGACACGACCTGGTAGAACGTTTCGCTCTTGCCGACCATCCCCAGATCCGTACGCGCCCGCTCTTCGATCGCCGTCGTGCCCTTCTTCAGGTCCTGCACTTCGGCCGCCAGCGTGCGGTTGCGCTCGCGCAGACGCGCGTTCTGTGTCTGCTGCGCCGAGATTTCCGTCTGCAGCCGTGCGACTTCGCGCAAGTTGCCGTCGCCGAACCACAGGCGGTACTGCAGCAGCACCAGCAGGATCAGCAGTCCGGCGGCGAGGAATTTCATGGCATCCCTCGCCAGGGATTCCGCGGCATCATCAGCACGACACGCTCGGCATTGGCACCGGGAAAGCCTCGGCGCCAGCATAGCGCGCGTCGGCGCCCAGCTCCGCTTCGATCCGCAGCAGCTGGTTGTACTTGGCGATGCGATCCGAACGCGACATCGAGCCGGTCTTGATCTGCGTCGCGCTGGTCGCAACCGCAATGTCCGCGATGGTCGCGTCCTCGGTTTCGCCCGAGCGATGCGAGACGACCGATGCGTAGCCCGCACGCGTCGCCATGTCGATGGCAGCCAGGGTCTCGGTCAGCGTGCCGATCTGATTCACCTTGATCAGGATCGCGTTCGCGATCTTCTTCTGGATGCCCTCCTGCAGGATCTTCGTGTTGGTCACGAACAGGTCGTCGCCGACCAGCTGCACGCGCTTGCCGAGCCGCTGCGTCAGGCCCGCCCAGCCGTCCCAATCGTTCTCGCTCATGCCGTCCTCGATCGTCACGATCGGATAGCGCCCGACCAGGCCTTCGAGGTAATCCGCGAACTGCGCGGACGTGAACTTGCGATGCTCGGATTCGAGCTCGTAGATGCCGTCGGCAAAGAACTCGGTGCTCGCCACGTCGAGGCCGAGGAAGATCTGCCGCCCCGCCTTGTACCCGGCGCGATCGATCGCCTCGAGGATCGTTTCGAGCGCCGCCTCGTTGGACGGCAGGTCCGGGGCAAACCCGCCCTCGTCGCCGACCGCGGTCGCGAGCTTGCGCTCGTGCAGGACCTTCTTGAGCGTATGGAAGATCTCCGCGCCGTAGCGCAGCGCCTCCGACAGCGACGGCGCGCCCACGGGCAGGATCATGAACTCCTGGATGTCGACGCTGTTGTCCGCGTGCGCCCCGCCGTTGATGATGTTCATCATCGGCACCGGCAGCGTCTTCGGTCCCGGACCGCCGAGATAGCGGTACAACGGTTGCTTGTTATCGCGGGCGGCGGCGTGCGCAGTCGCGAGCGACACGGCCAGGATCGCGTTGGCACCGAGCCGCGACTTCGTCTCCGTGCCGTCGAGCCCGATCATCGTCTGGTCGATTTCCTGCTGCGCCGTCGGGTTCTTGCCGAGCAGCGCCTTGCGGATTTCGCCGTTCACGTGGCCGACCGCCTTGGTCACGCCCTTACCCAGATAGCGATACTTGTCGCCGTCGCGCAGCTCGAC
>Ga0209382_10001163_pt1 | contig 42164 bp, 38 predicted proteins | sample SoiMetdeltSBSDD5_FD_187599 | JGI IMG/M metagenome (GOLD analysis project Ga0209382, IMG submission 187599) | Bulk soil microbial communities from a Populus tree surrounding site in Tennessee, USA - Soil MetaG P. deltoides SBSDD5 (SPAdes) (version 2) | ecosystem: Environmental > Terrestrial >... | reverse complement strand
GGTCACGTTAGTTGCCGGATTAGGATTGGGCTTTTTCCGCAAACATCCTGTGCGCGACTGAAATTGGAACAGGAACTCGGGAAATCCCCCCGCGCACTTATACCAAAATATACGCACGTATAAGTGCCGATCCGCCGGCGCGCGGCGCTATCGTAACGGCATGTCGAAGAAGGTCCGTACCGCCACGCTGGGTACCGCCGCAGCCACTGTTTGGTTTGCGGTAGTCACCTTGGGTTTTGGCGCTCACCTATGGCCCCTCTTTGAGGGAGTGCGATAGGCAATGCCAGCTCTGTCCTTTTTGACATTTGTAGGTTTGGCGGTGATTGCGTTTCTGTTCTTTGGGAAAGCAACGCTGGAGCCCGTCTCGCCTGAGAGAGGCACCAGCCATTACGCCGTTGCACCAGCACCGGCACCCAATTTGACCTCGCAAGTTGTACTTCAGCCCAAGCCGGAGCCAGAAGCTCTGGCGAAGATCGGCCACGTAGCGCGTGCGGCGCGCGCCGAAGCGAATAATCGCACGCGGTCCATCGGCTACGAACGGACTTCTTTCTTCGACAGATTTTCTATTAAGGGTTATTGAGGCCGGCGCCAGCAAACATTTTGCGCGCGCATTCATTACCCGAAATTGGGAATTGTTTGCGTGTGCGGGGCCGCCGACAGACTGGTGAGTGCCAGCGACCCCGAGGCGATGATTGAGTCTACAAAAACCCTCAGCGCCCACTAAAATTATAATTTCGATGGTGACGCACAGACATTAATTCGATCACCGGCGTGACCAATTACGTCAAGTGGTGCAGACCGGCAACACGCCGGCTAATCAAAGGAAAATACAATGCGATTTGATAATGTATGGCGCCTCAGTACGGCGCAGGCTCTTTCCGTTGCTTCAGTTGGTGGCGCTGCCGCATCGAGCGCGGCCTTCGGCACTCAGACCTATGCAGTGCAGCTTTCCTTTCCCGGCTCGGTATCTTCGACCGGTGGGTGTCGCATTGCGATTGTGAGTCCGAATGACAACGCTGTCAGCTCCACTGCTGGCACGCTACTGCCAGCGAACTGGATCGATGTTTTTCGGTGTTCGCCTGGCCAGCGCGTCTTCGCGATCTCCAATGATGCGGGGACATTCTCACTCTCCATCACAGAGCTGACCGACTAGTGGACTGCACAAAGGACCGGAAGCCCGATGAAGCACAGGCGGCGCTTGAGGCTCTTAGTGCGAGCAATGCGCCGGTCACAGCGAGGGAAGCCACCGAATTAATCAGACTGCGACGGAAGTTGCAGGCGAAGGCGCCACGGGACTCTTGTTAATTCAGAATTTATGTCTCATTTTTGCCACGCCCCCGCAGAAAAACATCCGATTATACCTCGGAACAATATTCGCTCAGATTTGGGCTGAGCTCCAGATGAATCGGGCTGTCGCTTTGTCTGCGATCTGAGGAGATATCCGTAATGAGAAAACACTCGTTTGCTCTACTTGCTGCCGCGATTGGTCTAGCTGCAACTCAAGCTTCGGCGGCTGATCTGCCAAGAAAAGCTCCGGCTTACGTACCGCCGGCGCCGCCTCCAATTACTTGGACCGGATGTTACATCGGCGCCAACGTCGGCGGGATATTTGGCCACGCCAAGGCGGATTTCGGTTTCGGTTTGGGAGACCTCTCTACCAACAATTCTGGCTTTGCTGGCGGCGGGCAAATTGGCTGCGATTATCAATTTGCCGGCGGATGGGTGATTGGCATCCGCAACATGTTCGACGGGACAAGCTTGAGTAGGGATCGAACTTTCATCGATCCAGTCACACTTACAACTGCCACCGTTGACTTCAAGACTCAATGGTTTGACACCCTGACGGGCCGCCTCGGCTATGCGTTTGCACCCGGCTGGTTGCTCTACGGTCAGGGCGGTGTGGCCTGGGCTAATTCCAAAACAAACCTCACCCTTAATGGTGTTTCAGTTGGAGACTTCAGTAAGACCAGAACAGGCTGGACGGCCGGTGGTGGCGTTGAATGGATGTTCGCGCGGGGCTGGTCGGCGTTTCTGGAAGGCAACTACATGGACTTCGGCGACCACGATCATAATGTAGTCACCCCGCTCGTGCCTCTCTGTGCCGCCGGTTGTGCCTTCAGCACCAAAGCGACCGCGGCCACCGTCCTGGTCGGCGTGAACTACAGATTCGGCGGGTGGGGCGGCTATTAAGACAACTAATTTGGAGCCATCGCAACTCGCTGACGATTGGCTTCAAGTGGCGGCCGGTTAGCCCACTTTCCGGGCCGCGAAGTAGGGACCGTAGGGGCGAACCTCCAGCGGTCCCTAGTTTATTTTGAAATTGGAATAGGGACGTTTCTTTGGGGTGTTTACTATTGTCAGAGTGTTCTGCCCGAACCTCTGATCGTGCCACTTCTGGGCTGCCCGACGGCAGCCCTTCCTTTTTGTTTGTTTTGCGATGCCTTGTATGCTCGGGTCCGTCGAAGAGGACATGGGGGGCTAAAGGTGTTCAAGCATGCGCAGGGTTTTCGGGGGGCGGAAAGTTTCCCCCCAATTACGGGCAAAAGGGCCGAAAAGGAAAGGCGGCGGCCCGTGCCGAAGTGAAGAAGAAGAAGGCTGCCGCAAAGGCTGCCGCTCGGGCCAAACGCCAAAAGAAATTGGCCGACTATATTAGGTGATTCCCACTCGCGGCACAGGTCGAGGCAATCGAGACCGACGCGATCGTCTGCACCGATTCGCGGAGCGGAGGCTACGTCCCCTGAAAATACCGCGCACTCATCGCGGCATTCAGCACGTCGAGCACGCGGAAGACCACGGCGACGGACTGTTTAAGGCAGTCTGTGAGCTTGGCCTTGAGGGGATTGTCTCAAAGAGACTCGATGCGCCCATACCGCTCGGGGCCGTCGAAAACGTGGATCAAAGTCAAGAATCCGAAAGCGCCGGCAGCGGCGCGCGCCGTAGACGGAACTTTCTGACGGCCCGCGTCCTTTGGTCAGGTGGATCGCGATGCCGTGATCGGTCATATTAGCCGTGATCGGTCATATTAATTGAGCGACAGTCCAGCTTGGTCTCTGGATTGGAAGCGCCGAGTGAAAGAGCTGCAGTTCCTCTGCGGCTCTTTCTTTATAGAGAAAATCAAAGTCAAAATCCGAAAGCGCCGGCGCCAACGCGAGCCGCAGACGGAACTTTCTGACGGACTGCAACGATTGCGGGGCCGCCGGTTGTTGCTTTCCGACAGCCCCGCGAGCGATGGCCAGAACGGGAGTGCAACCCATCGCCTGCGAGGCAGACTAGAGATTACAAATTTCGCGGCTGTGACCGCCATCACAGCGACGCAGCACATGTCAGGTAAAGTTCATTGTGTTGGCTTTTCGTAATTTGCAACTTCAGCGTGAAAAGGCCCGCAATGCATGCCTCGTAATTCAGTAGATGACGCGAAATTTTGGCGTTCACGCGCAGAAAAAGCGCGTGTAACCGCCGAAGACTTTAAACACCGCGATGCAAAGGAAATATGGAACAGGATTGCCGACGACTACGAACAACTTGCCAAGCATGCGGAACGGCGGCGACTGTCAGGTTCGGAGTGATGCAGGGGACGAAAGCGTGACTGGCGCAGTTACGATTGCTAGCAGCGCCACGAGGATGCATCCCGTAGCAACTACAGGAACAAGGATTTTTTGTTCCGCGCCCAAGAAATCTAAAGCTTTGCTCGGGGTTAGTTCTATGGAGTCTCTGTCCGGCATCGCCCCTGAGGGACTATTCCCGACCGGACAGAGGCACGGGAGCCGCAGCAGTTGGCACTGCGGCTCTTTTCTATTGCCGGCAGTCGTGGCGAAATATCGCGATGGCTGGAACGGTCACCATCGCCTCCGTCCGCGCTCACGGCATTCGCCAGTTGCTTGTCTACTGTCTGGGAAAGCGTGAGGGCGACTGGCCTTGCCATCATTCGGGGAAGCTACCGATTGATCGCTTCCAGGCCGAAGAAGTCTTGAGCGACATCGAGCGCCGCTGCCGTTGCACTGTTTGCGGAGGCGGCGAGCTGATCTGCGGCCCGACTACAGCAAGCAGCAAGCTGCGCGGCAGGGCGGTGCAGGGTGGATGATGCCGCCTGTATAAGGGCGTGGTGTTGCTACCGCCTTGGCTCGTCGTTAATGAGATTTTCAGCGATGAAGCCAGCTGGTTCTTTTTGTTCGATGTCAGGTCTAGACCTTGGCATCGGAACACTGACGCGCACTCTTTGTCGTCCATCGTGCAGCATATCGAGCGCTTTTGCTGCGCCATAGGACAAATCGATCCGCCGTTCTAAATCCATCTTGGGCAAAAATGGCCCGCGATCTTTGACCACAACACTGACGCACTGACGACGGAGACATACGTGTAAAAGAGTGCCGAAAGGCAAGGTCCTGTGAGCTGCTACGAAGTCGTTCTTGTTATACCGCTCGCTGTTCGCGAGAAAATTTCCTCCCTCCAATGGTTCGGAGCCGCCAACCCAGTACTCGCGATCATTAACATAAATGTCGGAGTATTCATGCGGCGTCAGGATTACGTTAGGGAAGGCGACTGGTAAGACACCATTTCGGGTGCATTGCGGGACACCATTTCGGGTGTATCCCCGGATTACGCAGCCGGTGGCGGCGAGTGATTTGCGACCGGACTACAGCAAGCAGCAGGCGGTACCGCAGAGTGTCGGCGGGATGATGCCGCCGGAGGCGAAGCCATAATTCGGTGACCCAAGTCACAGCACAAAACGATAGCCGCGGTATTGGTTGCGTGTGATGTGTGGAGATGTCTGCGTTGAGATCACCACAGCTCTCCAATCAACGGGAGGAGCACAATGCGCAATTCATTCATAACAGCCGCTATGGCCGCAGTTTTCGTGTTTGTCGCCACCGACGTCGGTCATGCCAAAAAGTACAACCAGAGCTCCACCTCCAACAGCAGTGCTCAAAAAAAGCGGGACGATGCGTACAAAGAAAAAGCCCGCAAACATTCAAGGCCGTACAGTTACAACGCCCTCAGGGCCGCAGAAAGATACCGGGGACGCTGGCACAACAAAGTCACGTAAATAGAGGTTCGCACGGACGCCGCAGAGCGTCGGCTGGATGATGCCGCCTGAGGCCTGAGTTGACTTAAAAAGGGACCGCTGGAGTGGCGCTCGCAGCGGTCCCCTACGATTAGCCGGAAATAGGGGACCAACCCTACTCGCAGACGGCGTCTCGCACCTACAATTTGGTCCGAGCGAACAACTTTAACTGTGCGACAGATCACAAGTTTCGAGAAATTGCGTTTCTTTGTGATGCTCAGCACACGTTGGTTGTCGCTGACAGCAACAAGTTTTTAGACGTTTGCCAGTGTCCGGTCCGTTTATGTAGCCGAGGTTTGATTTATCTTTAAGGCGCGATTGTCCGCGACATCAAATCGCTCAGTTCACACGGGCGATTCAGACACCGAGTGGCTGGATCTGGGCGCAAGCTTTGGGAAATTGTTTCGATCCGTGCGTCTACCGCGCTGTCGACCAATTGGCCTACATAGGCAGCTATCCGCAAAAAGCCGCTAGAGTTGGTTAGATAATTGAAGCTCATCGTCGCCTCCTGGCAGGGTGAGGGCAGAAAGCGGGTGTTCCCTAATATCACTCTAGGCGAACATCTTCTGCGCGCTGTGATGGCCATCACAAAAAGGCGCAATTTCCCAAGCCTTTTCAGAGCCGCTGCAGGCGCAGCTTGGACCAGCCGTAACTGATAGTAGCTGTGCAACGTCTGCCCGAGGCGCGATCAGCGCCCGAGCCAAACAAACGGGGCTGCCATCGGTATCGGGCGGATGGCAGCCCCGTGGCCAGATATTCCTCCTGTGCAGAGAGGACACGGAAAGATAGTCCCGCTCGATCAAACGCGGCGGTACGACTTTGCTCCTTGCACAAATTTGGTCGGTGGTTGCAGGCGCGCAACAGGCCGCTGCACTAAATTCACGCCCGTCGAATGCTTGTCACGTTCGCTCCGTTCGCTTTTGCGATGGCGACGTTGAGATGGCTGGCCCACAAATCGAGCGCAGCCTTTTTCTCGGCGGCATAAGTCGATCTGTTATAGGTCCCGGCAACGCCAGCCTTATGGCCGCTGATGTGATTAAGAACAGCCTCAATCACATGAGGCTGGACGCCCAGGTCAGCCATGCCTGTTGCTGCCGTTCGGCGCAGGTCGTGCAACGTCCAGGCTTTAACACCGCAGGCCGTGTCGAGCGCAGTTTTGCTTTTCGACCAACCGGAATATCCGTCTTGTCCGATACCGAACACCAGATCACGGTGAGGGTTGCAGCTTCGCAGGATGGCCGTCGCTTCGCTCGCCAGCGGAATCCGATGTTCCAGTCCATTCTTTGTCCGGGCCGACGACAGCGTGATTAGCTTGGCGTCCAGGTCGATTTCTGGCCAGCGCAGGGCACGCGATTTCATCGCGTCGTTGCCCAGTAAGCATCAACAGTTTGACTATTCGCCGGTAATCGTTATCCGGCGCAGCCTTCCAGATTGCCGCCAGCTCGGCATCGGACAGCACCCGGTCGCGCGGCTTTGTGTCGAATGTATTCGTGCCAATGACGGGATTGGTCTCGCAAAGACTTCCCCAATTGCCCAACATAAAAGGAACTCAGTGTGCCGCGCGCGCGGTTTGCAGATGCGGAACCGCTTTCCTCAGCGATGGTCCGCAGGTGGGCAGCGATCACGGGACGGCTGACGGCACCCAAGGCCAGCTTGTGGAGGGGCTTCCATAGCCTTTTGAGATCGCCTTTGTATCCGACTACTGTTTTTGGTTTTAACGTCCTTTCGCACACGTCTAGGTAATCGCCCATGACTGCTGCGAAGACCAGACCCGAGGCGGCCCGTTTGCTTTCCTTTTCGGCTGCGGGATCTCTGCCGTCATCAACGGCGACCAGTATCTTGCGGGCGCGTTTGCGGGCTTCCACGAGCGTCAGGTTTGCCACTGAGCCGATAGTGTGGCGTCGCTGGATTCCAGCCTGCCTGTAATGAACGACGTACTTCTTGCTACCGCCCTCGCAGACGGACGCCGAAACCGCGTTGCTCGTCATCGAAGAATATCTCGTCGGTTTTGCCGTCCGAGAGCCTCAACTTGGAAACGCCTGGTCTGGGTGAGATTCATAGGCCCCTCTGAAGGTTTTGCTTTCAAATCCTGCTGCCCCGACCAATTGAACGATTGTTTCGCTGCGTTTTTCCCAAAGTGTTTCTGAAGCCGCTCTGACATCCGTTTCTGACGATGTTCTCATGGGCGTATGCCCAGGTCGTCGAATATTGGCGGGTCAAACCAGTTCGTCAGTGATAGACCTCCATCGACTACAAACGCCGCGCCGGTCACGTAGGCAGACACCCGGTTTGACAACACCGCGAGGGCCATGGGCGCGAGATCCTCACTACGGCCGAGGCGCCCTAACGGAATGTGACGCGCCAATGAGGGATCGGCCACGAAGCCGCCTGCGGCTATGGCGCCGGGCACCAGGGCGTTGACCCGAATCCCGAAACGGCCCAACGCCTTGGCCATTTCTTTGACCAGCATCGCCAATGCCGCCTTAGCCGTGCTGTAGTGGGGCAGGTTGCGTGGTGTGTCGGCATGCAGCGAGGTCAGCATCAGGAATGAGCCAGGCTCACGGGCTGCGATGAGTTGGCGAGCGAGCCCGCGTGCGAGGTGAAAACCGGCGTCGATGTTGACCGCGTGCATCCGCTCCCAGGTTTCTTCGGTCACAGCGAGCGCGTGATCAGCCTCGTGCCGCGCAGGCGCAGCGCTATGTACGAAGTGTGTCACCTGCCCGACGGCTGACCTTGCATCGGCCAGCAGCGCATCGCATGCGTCGCGTTTTGCCAGATCGCCGACCCACGCAATGGCCAGTTCAGGCCGGGGTGAGGCGGCCACCGCGGCAGCGACTGTATCCTGGCGCACGTCGGCGAAAACAGTTCGCAAACCTTCGCCGACCAGCGCTTGAGCGATGGCACGGCCGATGCCATTCCCCGCGCCCGTCACCAAAGCTACGTCGCGCGCAGGGTCGAAGGGATTGTTCAGCACACTCATGTTTGTTGCTCACAACAGAGGCGATTTGATTTCCGGTCGCAGAGATCGCGAAGCTGGCGAGATCGTACAAGCGTGCGGCCATTCACGAAATCGAAACCGAAAAAATTGAACGCTCACGTCATTTTCGTTCGACCAGCAGCCGATCCGAATCATCTTTGAGTTGCACGCCTGAAAGGCGGCGGGACCGCATTTCGCGCATCAAGTATGCGAGTTTGAAGGCAGCGTCGGCGTATCCGACGCCTTCGGGTCGGATGTTCGAGATGCAGTTGCGGTCCGCATCCGTTGTCTGTGAGCTGGGCTGCCAGGTCAGGTACGCTCCCATGCTATCGGGTGCCGATAGGCCCGGGCGCTCACCGATGAGAATGGCTACGCATTTTGCTCGGAGCGCGTTGGCAATGGCGTCGCCGACCGCAACCCGCCCTTGGCGGACGACAACCAGTGGAGCGATGTCCCAGCCTTCGGTGCGCAATGCCGGCACAACGTGAGCCAGGACCGGTCTCGCGTGCATCTGTATTGCGCGTGCAGACAGGCCGTCGGCGACGACGAGCGCAACGTCGTAACCGCTACCTTTTGCATGCTGCGAAAACGTGGTCTCGGCAGTTGACGCGAGGCGCCGCCCCACGTCCGGACGCCTCAGATACTGTTGCCGATCCTTGGACGCACTCGCGACCGAAAGGACCGGGAGTCCAAGCTCTGCGAGTTCGGCAATCAGCCGCGGTTCGTCGAGCGGTTCGTGCACCGCATCACGGGCCCGGGCGTGAGCGAGCTGCAAGTCGAGAAGCGGTTTCGTCGCGAGCGATGCGCCGGTTCTTCTCAGCCCGATGCGTGCAGGCGTCAGTCGGCGCAACGCAACCCACAGCCCGTCATCATCCGACGCGCGCTGTAATCTGCGGTCGGGCGGAGCGGCGGCATTGTGGTCGTCGTTCATGAGTTCAAGCCGAAAGCAGCGCACGGAAGCGGCTGGGCATATTGCGCGGACGGATTCGGTTCGCGGCGTCCATCAGACCATGTCGCTCGAGCCACGTCTCGAATTCCGGCGCAGGACGCCGCCCGAGCAGATCACGCATGGCAAGGGCGTCATGGAATGAGGTGCTCTGGTAGCCCAGCATCACGTCGTCGGCGCCAGGTACGCCCATGATGAAATTGACACCACTCGCGACCAACAGGGCCAGTAGCGCATCCGCATCATCTTGGTCCGCCTCGGCGTGGTTGGTGTAACAGACGTCGACGCCCATCGGCACGCCCATAAGCTTGCCGCAGAAATGATCCTCCAATCCCGCGCGTGTGATTTGCTTGCCGTTGAACAGGTATTCAGGCCCGATGAAACCGACGACCGTGTTGACCAATAGCGGGTTAAATTGGCGCGCAACTGCATAAGCGCGCGCCTCGAGCGTCTGCTGGTCGATCCCTTGATGCGCGTTGGCTGAAAGGGCGCTGCCTTGGCCGGTCTCGAAATACATAACGTTGTTCCCGATTGTGCCCCGGCGAAGCGAGAGGGCAGCTTCTTGAGCCTCTTGCAGGAGAGCGAGATTGATGCCGAAACTCTTGTTGGCCGCTTCAGTCCCTGCGATCGATTGAAAGACAAGATCGATTGGCGAGCCCTTGCGAATCAGATCCAGCGTGGTCGTTACGTGCGCCAACACGCAGCATTGCGTCGGGATGTCGAGCTTGATCCTGATTTCGTCAAGCATGCACAGCAGCGAGTGTGCGCGTTCAGGACTATCGGTCGCAGGATTGACGCCAATGACGGCATCCCCCGAGCCCAGAAGCAAACCATCGAGGATGCTGGCCGCGATGCCTCGTACGTCATCAGTCGGATGATTCGGCTGCAGCCGCACCGAAAGGCGACCAGCCAGACCCACCGTGTTGCGGAACCGGGTCACCACGGAGCACTTTGCGGCCATTACCATCAGATCCTGCAGGCGGCTGATTTTGCTGACCGCGGCCGCCATCTCCGGCATGATCCCTGGCGCCAAAGCGGCCAGCGCGGATGTTGTCGCCTCGTCCGACAAGAGCCAGTCGCGAAACTCGCCGACCGTTAAATGCGCGACCGGCGCGAAGGCCTTCTGGTCGTGCTTGTCCACGATAAGGCGCGTGACCTCGCAGGCCTCGTAGGGAACAACTTGCTCATGAAGGAACGTAGCTAACGGCAGATCCGCGAGCACATGTTGGGCGGCGATACGCTCTTCATCCGTGTCCGCGGAAAGACCAGCCAGTTGATCGCCGCTGCGCAACGGCGATGCCTTCGCCAGCAAATTTGCAAGATCGCGAAAGCTGTAGCGGCGAGATCCGACCGTGGCGGAGTACATAGCGAGCCCAGATGGTTGCCTTAACCACGCATTATATCGGCAGACCAGCCTTGAAACACGACTTCGATCGAAAGTCTGCTTCTGGCATGAGTGGAAACGTCGCTTGCTGACGAATGTCTGCAGTCAGAGAAAAGCATCCACGAAAATGTGGCTCTCAGGTATATCGACATCCACCTATGGCGATATGCGGATTTTGATGACTTAAGTCCGCATTTGGCAGTAGACATCACTGCCATGACTGCCGATGGCAGGCCTTCTTCTTTTGGTTTGGCATTGGAGGGGCGCCATATTCACAGTGATTTCCTGGGACGTCTGGGCTGCGGTTGCGATTGCTGTTGCAGCGATTGTTTCCGCAGTGCTTTTCGATCAATCGCCGCTGTTAGTGTTCATCCTCGTAGGTTCGGCTCTGTGCGCCTACATTGCAATTCGAAACAGGTTCGATGACGATCGATGAGTTTTCGCGTCGTAAATCTGCGGCGAAGTCGGCGCGTGTTGTTGGGTTAAAATGGCATTTGCTGCGCCGTGAGGCTACGGCTCTAGATAAGTTTTAGTTGTGTTCTTTATCCGCCGCTGGACTGTCGTGTGGTCCGCCACGAGGCGCCGATTGCAACTTCACAGCCGCGAACCTTCGACCGAGAAGTCGCGCCTTCTACCCGTTGCGCTCAGAAGCTAGTAAACGCTCACATCGCAGCAGCGCGCAAACTGCGCGAGAGCCGCATAGGTGCCGGCTGTAAATCCCCCCGTCGGAGGATGGCTCATAAAAAAATTGTGAGTGTTGTTCGAAACATTGTCTGTTGACGGCGGACACACAAGAATATTTTTTAGCATGAGAAGATCACATATTATGATTTATGTTTGCGCACTGCTCCTCATTTCTGTCGCTGCAGACAAAGGCATTCTGATAATATTTCAAATACACAAGGCAGCAAAAACAAACGCATGTTGCGCGATTAGGATGTAAAAATTCATGCCGATGGTTGCGTTGTCAGCGCCTTTCGTGCGGCGGGCCTTGTGTCCGGATGGACGAAAGAAAATCGATTTCTTCGACGCGTGTCAGCGCGGCTTTATGCTGGAAGTGCGATGCTCGGGTGGCAAGACATACTACCAGCGCTATACTGATGAGCGCGGGCGCGAAAGGCAATACAAGCTTGGGCCTGCCGATGTGCTGACGATCGACCAGGCTCGGCGAAAGGCTCGCCAGGTCGTCGCCGAGGCTCTGCTCGGTGCGGATCCGCAGGAACGGCGGCGCGAACTGCGGGCGGTGCCGCAGCTCAGCCGCTTCGTGTATGAGCGCTATCTGCCCCATGTCCGCACTTACAAAAGCAGCTGGCGGACCGATGAGACCATTTTGCGCATACATATCCTGCCGACGCTTGGCAAGCTCGCTCTCGACGAGATCAAGAGCGATGCCATTTCTAATCTGGTCAATCGCATGCGGGAAGACGGCTATGCTTCCGGCACCATCAACCGCGTCATCGTGATCTTGCGCTATCTCTACAACCTGGCTCGCAAATGGAAGGTGGCAGGAGTCGCCGATAATCCGGCGGCGGGATTGAGCGCCGGTCCCGACGTGCAGCGCAATCGCTTTTTGAGCGAGGAGGAAGCCGAAGCTCTCGTGCGTTCGATCAACAGCGACCAAAATCGGACCGCTGCGCGCGCGATCATGTTGCTCCTGCTCACGGGCGCGCGCCGTAACGAAATCACGTTCGCCAAGTGGGGCTATATAGACTGGAAGAACAGGACACTGCTCGTGCCAAAATCCAAGTCGGGTCGCCCCCGCGTGATCGCTTTGAATCAGTCTGCAATCGCGCTCCTGAAGGCGACCCCACGCAATGACGGAAATTCGTTCATCTTTCCTTCGCCCATCAATGGCCTCCCGTCGCCCTCATTGTATTTTCCGTGGGACCGGATTCGCAAACGCGCCGGCCTCCCCGATGTTCGTTTGCACGACTTGCGTCACTCCTTTGCGAGTTTCCTGGTGAATCGGGGCGTGTCGCTTTATGTGGTCCAGGGACTGCTGGGGCATCTGCATGCGCGAACAACGCAGCGCTACGCGCACCTGACCCGGGAAACATTGAGCGGAGCTGCTGATCTGATCCAGGAGGTTGTCAGGTTTGGCGCCGCCGGGACCAATCAGGAAACGGCCGCCGGTGGCATGACTCCATCCGCCATTGTGTGAAGCAGCAACGCTGCGTCACTTACAATCATAAGCAGCGCGAGCCGCCGGCCGGGACAACTGTCTCCGCCGTGCTTCCAATCGTCCAAACGCCCGCATGACGTTTGAAAGAAAGACCCGATCATTCAATTGCGATGGCGATTGATGGTCGCTGACATATCAAGTGCAAACGGCCGACCCAGAGCATACCTGACATACGCTTGGTTATGATTTTCTAGATTCTTGAATCCTCTGGAATTGTCAAAAAACTTCACCTTGCTCCCGTAGATCAAAACAGCACGTGCTTCGGCAGCGGGACTCGTTGCGGTAGCTGGGGCGCAGGCAGCCGATCTTCCCGTAAAGGCCAAGCCGGTCCAGTACGTGAAGATTTGCAGCCTGTACGGGGTGGGTTTCTATTACATCCCTGGCACTGATATGTGCATCAAGATCGGCGGCTATGTGCGCTTCGAAGCGGCCTACAACGTGAACGGGTCTTCGACCCGTGTCACGTCTGGCGACGTGAACAACCGCAGCACCAACGACCTCTGGTATCGGGTCCGAGGCTACATCACCGCGGACGCCCGCAATCAGACCGAATACGGCACGGTACGCGGCTATATCGCGCTTGGGATAAGCACCGACACAACGGCTGATCCGCCGCAGACGTTCAACGCGAACCGCGCCTTCATCCAGTGGGCGGGCTTCACCTTCGGCCGGGCACAGTCGTTCTTCGACTTCTACTCGCAGGCAGCCGTAGGATACTTAGGCTTTGCCCCGAACTCCGACACCGGCGACGGCGGCTGGGAAGTGCTGGCCTACACGGCGCAGTTCGGCAACGGCTTCTCGGGCAGCTTGTCGCTCGAAGCCCGCCGCACGACGCAGATCGTCGGTCAAGGCACTTTCTCAACTCCTGGCTCCGCGGATAGTGGCAGCATCAATGGCGCGTCCCAATTCGGCACCGCCTTGGGTTACGGCGGCTGGAAAGCCCCGGATATCGTCGCCAATCTGCGTGTTGATCAGGCTTGGGGTTCCGCTTCGATCGCGGGCGCCCTGCATCAGGTCAATGCGAACTACTACCGAAATAGCCAGCTGGAACTTAGCGGTCACCCCGCCGACGAGTGGGGTTTTGCAATCATGGCTGGCCTGCGGCTGAACACGCCAATGATCGGCCAGGGCGACTACCTGCAACTGCAGGGCATCTACACTCAAGGCGCGCTGCGCTACCTGTTCCAGAACCCCAACAACAACTGGTGGTACCAACATGGCGCAGGTGTTGCCTACGGCGTCCTCTCTGACGGTGTGTATGGTGGCAGTGCTCCCAGCTTGAATGGTACCGACGTCGAGTTGACAACGGCTTGGGGCCTCAATGCGTCCTACGAGCATTTCTGGAACCCGCGGTGGCGCACGTCACTTTATGGCGGCTATGCAGATGTGAGCTACAACGGCCAAGCCAATGCCATTCTCTGCGTGCTGCAGGGCTTTGGATCTGGCGTGGGCACCGCCGCGGTGGCAAGGCCAGGCTGCAGCAACGACTGGACCAGCTGGTGGATTGGTTCCCGCACTCAGTGGAACGTGACGAAGGACTTCTATCTGGGTCTCGACGTCGCGTACCAGAAGTTGAACGGCATGAACACTCCTACCGGCGTCATTCCGGCTGCTGCAATTCCAACTTCAACAATAGCGACTGCGGGCACAAAAGTTACCAGCGACGAGGACAACTGGATGGTTCGCTTCCGCGTCCATCGTGACTTCTATCCCTGATCGCATAGGAACGATTGACGACAGCAGCCCCGGCGGGAAACCGCCGGGGTTACCTGAATAAGCCATCACAGGTGCTTTCGCCTGCAATGACCATTCACCTTTCAGTGCAACCACGCGATCTGGGAGAGCTGTGCCGGCTCGAGCGACATGCCTTTGCGGCCAAGATCCGGCTGGCGCGCGCCGTATTGGGCTGGAGTCAGAGCGAACTTGGTCTGCGCGTCGGCTTGACGCAGCGGGCGATCCACAAGCTGGAGCAGGGCGAAACGGAGCCGCGACGGGCTACCATGCGCGCAATTGAATTTATTTGGCGCGAACGCAATATCGAATTTGAAGATATCGGCGACGGCGGCTTTCGTGTCAGCATTCGCCCTGCGGTGATCGACCGCCGAAGTCGTGAAAAGCGCGGCAACGCCGCATGCACGGCGGATCCCATCAGCCTGACACAGTAGCTTCCATTTCTTGTCGTTCTTCTACGTTACTGTCGTGTGTCCGTTCGTCCCCGCGAAAGCGGGGACCCAGTGGGTCTTTCCACTACGTGCTGGATTCCCGCTTACGCGGGAATGAACGGATCCTTGGGCGCATTGCCGAATTATCACGGCGGAAATCGCCGGGGTTTGTTCTAGTGCACCGACCGAGCACACCGGGCAACAAACTCGGCAATCCGCGCGATCGTGTCCGCTTCGGCGAGGAGCGGCGCGTGGCCCTGGTCGGGCACTTCGAGCGTCTCGAGCGCGGTTCGCCGTGCGCGCATGGCCTCGACGGTCGCGGTCGACAGGAGGTCGGAGTTGGCGCCGCGAATGACCATGACGGGCTTCGCGCTCAACGCATCGAATTGCTTCCACAGCGCCGGAACCGGCCGTCCGCCATCGACGCCGTTCATCGTCGTGGCGAGCTTGGCGTCATAAGTCGTCACCAGCCGGCCATTCTGTTCCTTGAACGTACGATGCGCGCTGGCAAGCCAGTCGTCGGGCCCGAGCTTGGGAAATTGCGCGCCGAACAGCCGCCGCAGGATCTCGGCGCCTTCATCGAACGTGCGCGGCTGCGGCAGCTTGCCGACATAGCTTTTGATGCGCATTAGGCCTTGCGGCTCGATCACGGGACCGATGTCATTGAGAACGACGCCGGCGATCGCAGTCGGACGGACTACAGCGAGCAGCATTGAGAGAAGTCCGCCGCGCGAGGTGCCGACAAAAATCGCCGGCGCTACATCGAGCGCCGTCACGACAGCGAGCACGTCGGCAAGCTCGACCGGCAGCGAATAGTTCGCCGGATTGCGGTCATAGCTGGACAGTCCGCGTCCGCGATAATCGAGGGCAATGACCCGGCGAGGTCGGGGCCCATGCGCAAGCGCGGGAGCCAGCGGCTCGAAATCGTCCGTGGTGCGCGTGAGGCCGGGCAGGCAGACGACGGGCGTCGTCTCGGGACTACGCGGGCCGTAGCAGCGGGCGTGCAGCTTCAGCCCATCGGGGGCGCTGATGAACACGGAGGAGACACCGTTCTGCATGGCGGCGGTTGTAACATACCGTCGTGATCATTGCGGACCTGATGCCGTGCTGCCCACAGCCCTCATTGTCATGGCCGGGCATAGCCGTCCGAAGGACGGCGTGCTTTCGCACGGCTATGTCCCGGCCATCCACGTCTTCATCCGTGCAAGCCCCAAAGACGTGGATGCCCGGCATAAGGCCGGGCATGACGGAAGGGCGATGCGCGCGTAGTGCTTTACATCCGTTCGTCCCCGCGCAAGCGGGGACCCAGGCTTGCTTGATTTCTGACGCAGCCCCTTTTTGCTGGATCCCCGCTTTCGCGGGGATGAACGGAGAAGGGCAGCGATGAGGCAGAACATTCCAACACGTCATGGCCGGCACTCGGGTCCGGCTTTCGCCAGCCCGAGCACAAGGCTTGTCCCTACACTCGGCGTCATGGCCGGGCTTGTCCCGGCCATCCACGTCTTCATCCAGGCAAAGCCCTAAAGACGTGGATGCCCGGCATAAAGCGGGCATGACTGCTGACGAGTCGCGGCGGAAAACTACCGCGCGGCGCCGCGCTTGAGGTCGGCCTCGATCGCGAGCCTGCTGCCGCCGCCGAAGCGGGCGCGGTAGACCTGCAGGTTCTCCATGATGCGCGCGACATAGTTGCGGGTCTCGGAGATCGGGATTCGCTCGACCCAGTCCACCGGATCGACATGGGGATCGCGCGGATCGCCATAGGCCGCGATCCACTGCTTCACGCGGCCGCGCCCGGCGTTGTAGCCGGCGAAGGTGAGAATGTAGGAGCCGTTATAGCCCATGAACAAATTGGACAGCTCGGCCGCGCCCATCTGCATATTGTAAACCGGATCCTTCAGCAGGCGTTCGCGGTTGTAGGTCACCTTGAACTTGGCGGCGGTGTCGATGCCGGCGGCCGGCGTGACCTGCATCAGCCCCATGGCGTGGGCGCTCGACACGACCTTCTGGTTGAAATGGCTCTCCTGCCGCGCAATCGAATACGTGACCGCATGCTCGACCGGGGGCGCGATCGGTTGATAGTCGGGCAAGCCAATCGTCGGATAAGCGTAGTAGTCGAGCGGAAGGCCACGCGCGTAAGCGTACTCGCCCATCAGCAGCATCGAGCGGCCGTCTTTGTTCTTGGCGGCCAGTTCGCCCATCATGGCCAAGCCGGCGATGTCGGTCCCGCTCTCGCCAAGCTCGGCATAGATCGAAGCCAGCATGTCGCGCTCGTCAAGCGCATAGAGAATTTCCGCTGCGCGCACGATTTCGAGATTGTCGAGCGCCTTTCGCTCCTGCGGCGTGAATTCCGGCGGCCCCCGCAGGCCAAGCTCCTTGAGGCCCAGGCGCGCGCGCGCCAGCTGACCGTAGTAGGTGGCGGTGTGCTGGGCCGCTGCCTCGTAGAACGCCTTGGCCTGCGCATTTTGACCCATGGCCTCCGCGGCGCGGCCCTGCCAATAGCCACCGCGACCAAGGGCGTGCGGGTTCTCGGTTCCTTCGACGATGTGAGCAAAGTGTTCCGCCGCCGTTTTGGGATCGCGCAGAAAGCGCAGCGCCACCCATCCGGCAGTGAAATGCGCATCGACGCGATAGAAGCCCTTCATCGGCGGAGCCGCTTCCCGCGCAACGCGATAGGCGGCTTGCGGATCACGCTCGTCGAGCAGCTTGCGCACCAGCAGGCGGCGCTCCTGCCACCACTGATCGAGATTGACCAGCGCCTCCGGATTCTTCGGAGCGGTGAGGATCAGCCTGAAGGCATCCTCCGCCTTGTCGTTCTGGCGCAGCCACTGCACGCGCGAGAAAATATAGCCGGGGTCGCTTTGCGCGGATGCAGGCACCGCCTCGAGCAGCGCCTTGGCGTTGCCGGCCTTGCGCTCGACCGCTGCGCGCGCCCGTCCGATGGCGAGCTCTGCGCCGCCGAGACGCTCGGCCGCACGCAGGCCGGTGGCGACATCGTCGGCGTAGAAGCGGGCATCCATGCGCCACTTGTGGTCGGCAGCGGTGAGCATGCCGCCGAACATTTCGAGCACGCGTTTCTCGACCCCTTCGCTGGCGTCATCGTTGCGCCATGCGTGCCGCACGAGCGCTGCAGCGCCTTCGCGATCGCCCTGCGCGAGCAGGGTGCGCGCCAGCATGTAACGCCCTTTCGCGGTGACGGGCTGCTGCTTGGCGAAAAACGCGCGCACGGTGCGATCATCGACGCCATCGTTCCACAGCGCGTTCTCGGCGCGGCGCCGGAACAGCGGCGTGTGTGGCCAGCTCGGATTTTTCTCGACCCACGCGGCGTAGCGCTGGAAGGGCGGGTTGGTGTTGTCGGATTTCAGGATGAGCCATTCGGCGAGCTTGCGCGCGACCGGATCGCTGATGGTGGCCTCGGCTGCGCTCGCTTCGGCTTCCTTGCCCTTGCGGGTCGCCTCGATCACCCGTTTCACCGCGGCGATGTCGGCGGCGGAGGTGGCCTCCGTTGGGGCGATGGAAAACGGCCCGGCCGTCGGCCGCGCGAGCGGCTTGAAGAACGTGCGCGTTTCGAAAATCGCGCCGCGCGCAGCGACATTGGCCTGCGCATACGAAGACAGCGCTGGAGCGTTTTGGGACGCGCGCTGCTGCGATGGCGAAGCGGCCTGTTTTTGCGCAGAGGCAGCCGGTGTCTGTTTTGCGGTATTGATTGCGGGCCGCGGGCGCGGCAATGGAACTTTCTGTGCCGTGGCCGAATAGGCTTCAGCGCACAACCCGCACGCGGTTGCCAACGCCAAAAAGATGCTCAAGCGGCTTCGTTTAGTCGCTGTCATTCAACCCTTTGCGATCGGCCCCGTGATCCCCGATTCGGACAAGGACCCCCGACTCATGGCCTTCCTAGGCCAAGTTTATTGATAGATCATAGCCAAAAATTTCATATGCGGCAGATTTACTTACCAAGCCGGGCAAAAACGCGGCAAAGCGCTTTTTTCGTGAGATCGGAGGGCTATCATCGCCGTCGGTGACCCGATATCTATGAAGTCTGGATCCCGGAACCCTGTGGAGATGTCGTGCCATGACCGCCAAGACGAGCTTTCGAGGCTCCTTCACCGCGCTGGTCACGCCGTTCAAGAACGGCTCGCTCGACGAAAAAGCCTTTCGCGCCATCGTCGAATGGCAGATTGCCGAAGGAACCAATGGGTTGGTTCCTGTCGGAACAACCGGCGAAAGCCCCACTCTGTCGCATGACGAACACAAGCAGGTCGTCGAATGGTGCATCGATCAGGCGAGGGGACGCGTTCCGGTGATCGCCGGTTCAGGCTCGAATTCCACGGTCGAGGCGATCGAGCTGTCGCGGCATGCCGAGGAAGCCGGAGCTGACGCGGTGCTGATCGTTACGCCTTATTACAACAAGCCGACGCAGGAAGGTCTCTATCAGCACTACAAGGCAATCAATGATGCGATCGCCATTCCGATCATCATCTACAATATTCCCGGCCGGTCCATCGTCGACATGTCGGTCGAAACCATGGCGCGGCTTTTCGAGCTGAAGAATATTGCCGGTGTGAAGGATGCGACCGCGAACATGACGCGGGTATCGCAGCAACGCGCAGCGATGGGGCCAGACTTCAACCAGCTTTCCGGCGAAGACATCACCGCGCTCGGCTTCATGGCGCACGGCGGGCATGGCTGCATTTCGGTGACGTCAAACGTTGCGCCGCGGCTCTGCGCCGAATTCCAGGCCGCCTGCCTGAAGGGCGACTTTGCGGCGGCGATCAAGCTGCAGGACAAGCTCGCGCCGCTTCACATCAACCTGTTCGTTGAGACGAGCCCGGCGCCGATCAAGTATGCCATGTCGCTGATCGGCAAATGTGCCAACACCGTGCGGCTGCCGATGGTGCCGGCAGGCGAGAAGGCGCAGACCGCCGTGCGCCAGGCCATGGTGCACGCCGGCCTGATCAATTAGTTGTATTGGCCGTCATGGCCGGGCTCGTCCCGGCCATCCACGTCTGACAGCTAAGGATTTGGATGCAAGACGTGGATGCCCGGCACAAGGCCGGGCATGACTGAGGAAACAGCCATGCTCGAGGAATTCAAAAAATTTGCGTTGCGCGGAAATGTGGTCGATCTTGCCATAGGCGTGATCATTGGCGCCGCGTTCTCTGGCATCGTGAATTCGCTCGTCGGCGACGTCATCATGCCGATCATCGGTGCAATTACCGGCGGCATCGACTTTTCGAACTATTATATCCCACTGTCATCAAAGGTTACCGCCACGACACTGGCTGAAGCGAAAAAGGAAGGCGCTGTACTGGCTTGGGGCAACTTTCTGACTATCACGCTTAACTTCATCATCATTGCATTCGTGCTATTCTTGGTCATTCGCGCCATCAATCAACTTTCGCGCAAGGAAGCCGAGAAAGCTCCGCCACTCACGTTGACCGAGCAACTCCTCACCGAGATCCGCGATCAACTGAAATCGCGCTGACCTGAAACCCGAAACCCATGACCGCAAAACCCGAGCGCCGCTTGAAGGTGGTCGCCGACAATCGCAGGGCGCGGTTCAACTACGAGATCGGCGACACCTTTGAGGCCGGGATTGCGCTCACCGGGAGCGAGGTGAAATCGTTGCGCGCGGGCAAGGCCACGATCGCGGAATCCTATGCCGACGCGCGCGGCGGCGAGTTGTGGCTCATCAATTCGAATATTCCGGAATATCTCCAGGCCAGCCGCTTCAATCATGCGCCCAAACGCGCCCGCAAACTTCTGCTGCAGAAGCGCGAGATCAATCGTCTGGTCGGCGCTGTCGAGCGTGAAGGTATGACGATCGTGCCGTTAAAGCTTTACTTTAACGAGAAGGGGCGGGCCAAGATCGAGATCGCCCTCGCGCGCGGCAAGAAGCTGCACGACAAACGCGAAACGCTCAAGAAACGCTCGTGGGAGCGCGAGCGCGGGCGACTGATGCGCATGAAAGGTTAGCGCTAAGCGAAGAGAGGCGCGGCGCATGCAGCCGCGCCTCGATACCACCTTACTGGACTACCCCACAGGCGATTCGGCCGCCGGCTTCGCCGGTCGGATCGGTCTTGTAGTCGTCCTTGCCGGCGTGAATAACAATCGCCGAACCGTCCGCATCGAACAGCGAATTTGGCTTGCCCTTCTCGAGGGTGACGGCGGCATTCAGAACTTCGACCGCCAGTTCGCCGCTTGCTGGAATATGCAGGTTCGGCATGTCGCCGGCGTGTTGTCCCTCGGGGGCCATCATGCCGTGTTTCTTGCTTGTCGGATTGAAATGCCCACCGGCAGTGGTGAACGGCGGCTCGCATTTGCCGACCGCATGAACGTGAAAAGCGTGCTCGCCCGCCGGTAATCCTTTGACGGAAAGATTGATTAATACGCCGGCCGGAGTTTGCGTCAGCTGGGCCGTCCCGACGTCCTTGCCATCGGTATTTTTCAACGCAGCGCTTGCCGTCTGCGCCGCGGCCGGCAGCGATGCCGCCGCCACGAGCAATAAGACGCCGACGATGAGCTGATTGAACTTCATAATGTCCCCCTTATGCGTCTTCCCTGAAGGTTCCAAGCATATAGTATTTGGCCGGCAGGCAACCGGGCGATCACGCTGCCATGATAAGTACTTCAGGATCAAGAACATGCCACCTGTTCAACTCGATCATTGCGTCATTCATGTTGCGGATTGGGAGCGTTCCAACAGGTTCTACGGCGAGGTCATGGGGGCGGAGCTGGTCCGGCGGCCGGTCGGCTGGGCCTACCGATTTGGCGACATGCAGCTCAACGTGCACGGGCCGGGCGTGACGCCGGCGGAGGTTGCGAGGCTGCCGGTGCAGCCGGGCAACAGCGATCTTTGTTTCGAATGGCGAGGCCCGATCGAAGGCGCGATCGCCCACCTCGAAGCGCACGGAATTGCGGTCGAGCGCGGACCCCTGCAACGTTTTGGTGCCAAGGGGCCGGGCACTTCGGTCTACTTCCGCGATCCCGATGGCTCGCTGATGGAATTCATGTCTTACAGTTAGTCGTCATGGCCGGGCTTGTCCCGGCCATGAGGTCTTGAATGGGCAAACGCCTAAAGACGTGGATGCCCGGCACAAGGCCGGGCATGACGGAAGCAAGCAAAGCTGAAAATATGAGCGTTCGAATAACGTAGTGAGAAAACCATGACCGAAGCTCCGGGCACCCATAACCCCCAATTCCTGCCGCCGAACATTCCGGCGCCGCAGGATGATGGCGCCGCGTCCCATCTGACCGGTATGAAACTGCCCGACCTCGCGTTGCCGGCAACCGACGGCCCTCCAGTCAATCTTTCGAAGCTCAAGGGCCGCACGGTCGTCTACATTTATCCCCGGACGGGCGTGCCTGGCGTTGATCCGCCGGATGGCTGGGATCAGATCCCTGGCGCGCGCGGCTGCACGCCGCAGTCGTGCTCGTTTCGCGATCATTTCGACGAGCTCAGGCGGCTTGGCGTGGGTCAACTTTTTGGCCTGTCGACGCAGGACACCGCCTATCAGCAGGAGGCGGCGAGCCGCCTGCATCTGCCGTTCAACATTCTCTCCGATGAGCAGCTCGCACTTGCCAGGGCGCTTAAGCTGCCGACATTTTCGGCTGCGGGGATGACTCTGCTCAAGCGCATGGCGCTCATCATCGACGATGGCACGATCAGCAAAGTTTTCTATCCGGTTTTCCCGCCGGACAAGAACGCGGCGGAGGTCATCGCCTGGCTTCGACTGCCCAGGTAGGCGCGCACCTTCTTGAAAACGTCGCGGAACATTTCCGGCGTGAGCACGCCCGTGTTCGTGTTGTAGCGGGAGCAGTGATAGCTGCAGAACAGCATCAACCCACCAAGTTGGTGCCGGCCGCCGTGCCCGAAGGTCAAGTCGGAGAGCTTGCCGCCGAGCGCGCGCACCGTCGTCTCATGCGCAATGCGGCCAAGGGCAACAATGACGCGGAGCTTTTCCATCTCCGCAATCGTCGGCGCGAGGAAATCGCGGCATGTTCTTATTTCCTCCGGCGTCGGCTTGTTCTCGGGGGGTACGCAACGCACCGCATTGGTGATCCGACAATCGATGAGTTCCAGGCCATCGTCGGGATGCGCGCCGTAATTGCCGCGAGCAAAGCCAAACTTGAGCAGCGTGTCGTAGAGCAGGACGCCGGCGTAATCGCCGGTGAACGGGCGGCCGGTGCGATTTGCGCCCTGCAGCCCTGGCGCAAGGCCGACGATCAATACACGCGCATCGATGGGCCCGAAGGAGGGGACCGGCGAATTAAACCAGGTCGGCTCCTTGGCGCGCCAGGACTTGCGGAATTCGACAAGCCGCGGGCAGCGCGGACAGTCCCGCCCAGGCTTTCCGTCGGCCCCGGCCATTGCGCATGATCCCAAAAAGCTTGTCCTCGATCCCGATCGGGGATCGACACCCATTCGGATAAGATCACGCGCAAGGCAAGATCGCTACACGGCTATTCGAAGGATTCTTCGTCGTCGTCCGCCCCCACGTGCGCGCCGGCACGCTGCGGCGTGCTCGGCGGGCGCTGCAGAAACTGAGGGGTATGGGAGGCGGCGCGATCCTCGCGCGGGGGCCTTGCTTCTCGCGGGGGACGTTCGGACGGATCACGCCCGATCTTGGTCTGCAGCTCGACAATGTCGAGGAATACGTCAGCCTGACGGCGAAGCTCATCGGCGACCATCGGGGGCTGCGTGGAAACCGTCGAAACGACGGTGACGCGTACGCCTCTGCGCTGCACGGCTTCGACCAGCGAACGGAAATCTCCGTCGCCGGAGAACAGAACCATGTGGTCGATCGTGCCGGCAATTTCCATGGCATCGACCGCGAGCTCGATGTCCATGTTTCCCTTGACCTTACGGCGTCCCGTCTGGTCGACGAATTCCTTGGTCGCCTTGGTGACGACCGAATAGCCGTTGTAGTCAAGCCAGTCGATCAGCGGACGGATCGAGGAGTATTCCTGGTCTTCGATCACTGCCGTGTAATAGAACGCCCGCAGCAGATAGCCGCGCCCCTGAAACTCGCGCAGCAATCGCTTGTAGTCGATGTCGAAGCCAAGGGATTTTGCGGTCGCGTAAAGGTTGGCGCCATCTATGAATAAAGCGATTTTTTCGCCCGGGACGGTCATGGCTTGTTCTCACAAATCATTAACAGTTACTTCAAATCCTGACCGCGCGGGCTCATAGTGCGCCGCGCGCGACTTCGATCGCCGTTAGCTGGGCATTGCGGCCTCTCCAATGAATTGGTTCGCCGCCTGCGCAATCACGCAGTGCCGATAAAATTCAGCGCCATCGGCTTCCTGCGATCTCGTCAATTCGTCGAGTAACAGACGGTTGCGGCTAAACCAAGACAAAAGTGCTTGAAATTCCGTGCCCAAGAGGATACCTAGCGGGCAAATTCAGGACAAGTTCCACCAGATGGAGTGACGAGCCTATGGCCCGTGTCACCGTAGAAGATTGCATCGACAAGGTTGAGAACCGCTTCGATCTCGTGTTGCTGGCGAGCCATCGGGCGCGCATGATTTCGTCCGGCTCGCAGATCACCGTGGAACGCGACAACGACAAAAACCCGGTTGTCGCGTTGCGCGAAATTGCGGAAACGACTGTTTCCCCCGGCGATCTCAAGGAAGACCTCATTCACACTCTGCAGAAATACGTCGAGGTCGACGAGCCCGAGCCCGAAGTGCCATTGATCGGAGCCGGTGCCGGCGCGAGCGTCGACTCCGACGACACAGAGGTAACTGCGGACCGCATGACCGAGGAAGAGCTCCTGAAGGGCCTGGAAGGCCTCGCCCCTCCGGAGGAGCCACCGGAAGAAGAAGCCGAATAATCGTTCGATTTTGCATTAAATTGTTCGCGACGGCCCGGCCAAAAGCCGGGCCGTCGGTTGTTTATCAATGGGTAAAGCCTTGCCGGCATGATGACACGGCATGATATCTTGAGGTGGTAATTCGCAAGGAGCGGCCGCGAGGCCGGAGATATGGCGCGTACGCGTTCTGACCTTCCGCGCATGCAGAAGCAGGCCCCGATCAGGGCGCCGCGCGCGGCTCCCGTTGCCGCCCCAACGCAGGCCGCCGATCGGCCGGCTGTATCGAGAAAGCTGCCGATGATGCGGCAGTACGACCTGATCGAGCGGGTACGGCGTTACAATCCGGACACGAACGAGGCGCTGCTCAATCGCGCCTATGTCTATGCCATGAAGGCGCATGGCGAGCAGCGGCGAGCTTCCGGAGATCCCTATTTCTCGCATCCGATAGAGGTCGCGGCGATCCTCACCGACCTCAAGCTCGATGATTCCACAATCGCCGCGGCGCTCCTGCACGACACCATCGAAGATACAGAAGCCACTCGCGCGGAGATCGACAGTCTGTTCGGCCGCGATATCGGCACGCTGGTCGAGGGCCTGACTAAGTTGAAGAAGCTCGATCTCGTCACCAAGGAAGCCAAGCAGGCAGAGAACCTGCGCAAGCTGTTGCTGGCCATCGCCGATGACGTACGGGTGCTTTTGATCAAGCTCGCCGACCGGCTGCACAACATGCGGACCCTTGGCTATATGCCGCCCGACGCGCGGCGCCGTGTCTCTGAAGAGACGCTCGATATCTACGCACCGCTCGCAGGCCGCATGGGCATGCATGAGATGCGCGAGGAGCTCGACGATCTCGCATTCCGCGAGCTTTACCCCGAAGCCTATGACGTCGTGACGGCGCGGCTCAACGCGCTCACCGAGCGCAGCAAGCTGCTGATCTCGGAAATCGAAAAACAACTCGCCAAAAAACTGGCCGATCGGGGCATCGACGCGCGCGTCGTCGGACGGCGCAAGCGGGCCTATTCGATCTGGCGGAAGATGGAACGGAAGTCCGTCGGTTTCGAGCAGCTGTCCGACATCTTCGGATTTCGCGTCCTCGTGAAGACGCTGCCCGACTGCTACCAGGCGCTCGGCGTCGTGCACAGCACGTGGCCAATGGTGCCGGGACGCTTCAAGGACTACATCTCGACCCCCAAAGGGAACGACTACCGCTCGATCCACACGACCGTCATCGGCCCCAGCAAGCAGCGCGTGGAGCTGCAGATCCGCACCATCGCGATGCACGAGATCGCCGAATACGGCATTGCTGCCCATGCGCTTTACAAGGATCACGTCGGCACGCCGACGGAACTGCTGTCTCGCGAGTCGACCGCCTATGCCTGGCTGCGGCGCACCATCGAGCTGCTGGCGGAAGGCTCGAACCCGGAAGAATTCCTCGAGCACACGAAGCTCGAATTATTTCACGACCAGGTGTTCTGTTTCACGCCCAAGGGGAAGCTCATTGCCTTGCCTCGCAAGGCGACCCCGATCGATTTCGCCTATGCGGTGCATACCGATATCGGCAACACCGCGGTCGGTTGCAAGATCAACGGCAAGATCGCGCCGCTCACGTCCGAGCTCGTCAATGGCGACGAAGTCGAGATCGTTAGCTCGAAAGCGCAGGCGGCTCCGCCCGCCGCCTGGGAATCAATTGTCGTCACCGGCAAGGCGCGCGCGGCGATCCGGCGCGCCACCCGTGCCGCCGTGCGCCGGCAATATGCCGGGCTTGGCCGGCGCATTGTCGAGCGCCTGTTCCAGCGCGCGAAAATCGCATACTCGGATGAAAATCTGACGGGCGCGCTGTCCCGGCTCGCGCGCGCGTCGGTCGATGACGTCATGGCGGCGGTGGGACGCAGCGAGTTGAAGGCTTCCGACGTCGCCCGCGCGATGTACCCCGACTACAAGGAAGAACGCGCTGCCGCGATGGCGGCAAAGCCCAAATCGGAGAGCGGCTGGTTCGGCCTGAAGAAACTGACCTCGGTCAAGTTCAAGCTGCCCGACAATGCGGAAGGTCCGGCGATCCCGATCCGCGGCATCAATGGCGATCTTCCAGTTAGTTTCGCGCCCGATGGCGGCGCAGTGCCCGGCGACCGGATCGTCGGAATTCTCACGCCGGGGGAGGGCATCACCATCTATCCGATCCAGTCGCCCGCGCTGAGCGAGTTCGAGGACAATCCCGAGCGGTGGCTGGACGTGCGCTGGGACGAAGAAGAGCAGGCGCCGCGGCGCTTTCCTGCACGGATCGCGGTGCAATCGGTGAACGAGCCGGGCTCGCTGGCGCAGATTGCGCAAGTGATCGCCGAGCACGACGGCAACATCGATAATATCCGCATGACGAGGCGCGCGCCCGATTTCACCGATGTCACGATTGATCTCGAGGTCTACGACCTCAAGCATCTCACCGCCATCCTCGCGCAGTTGCGCGCTAAACCGGTCGTGGCGAAGGCGGAACGCGTGAACGGCTAGCGCATGAAACGTCTGCGCCTTGGCGTCAATGTCGATCACGTTGCAACTATCCGCAATGCCCGCGGCGGGCGTCATCCCGATCCTGTGCGTGCAGCCAAACTCGCGATCGTGGCCGGCTGCGACGGGATCACGGCTCATCTGCGCGAAGACCGCCGGCATATTCGCGACGACGACATCGCGCGGCTGAAGGCGGAACTGGACAAGTCGCTCAATCTGGAGATGGCAGCAACGAAGGAAATGGTCGGCATTGCGCTCAAGACCAGGCCGCACGCGGTGTGCCTCGTGCCGGAAAAACGGACGGAGCGCACGACCGAAGGGGGCCTCGACGCGGCCGGCCAGCGCGAGCAGCTTGCTCCTGTCGTGCATGAGCTCAAGCATGCCGGTATTCGTGTTTCGCTCTTTATCGGAGCGGCGCCGGCGCAAATAGAGACCGCTGCCGCGCTCGGCGCTCCTGTCATCGAAATTCACACCGGCTCCTGGTGTGAGGCCTTGGCCGAAGGTCGATCCGCCGAGGCAAATGCCGAGTGGCAACTCATTCGCGATGGGGCGCAACTTGCTGCAGGTCTGGGATTGGAAGTGCATGCCGGCCACGGGCTCGACTATGGCACGGCGGAGACGATCGCAACGTTGCCTGAGGTGGTCGAACTCAATATCGGCCACTTTCTGGTTGGCGAAGCGGTGTTCGAGGGTCTTGCCGAGACGGTTAAATTGATGCGTGCTGCAATGGACCGTGGCCGCAAGAAAGCGCGCGCATGATTATTGGCCTTGGTTCCGACATCGTTGACGTGCGAAGGATTGCCGACGTCATCGATCGCCACGGAGAGCGCTTTCTCGGCCGCATTTTCACGGCCACCGAACGGGACAAGGCCGAGCGCCGCGCAAATACCGTTGAAACCTACGCCAAACGTTTCGCTGCAAAGGAGGCCTGCGCCAAGGCGCTTGGCACCGGATTGAGGCGCGGCGTTTTCTGGCGCGATATGGGTGTGGTGAATCTCGCCGGCGGCCGGCCCACGATGAAGCTGACCGGTGGCGCGCTCACGCGTCTAAAGGCGATCACACCACCCGGTTGCGAAGCAAGAATCGACGTATCGCTGACGGATGAAGGCCCAACCGCACAGGCTATCGTCATTATTTCCGCTGTACCGACAAATCCGCTGGGAGTTTCGCGCTGAAATAGGTCCTCCAATCGGATCAAACGTTTGTAACTTTCCGGCCTTGTTCATTGCCTGCCACAGTCTCAGCCGCTACAAGGTCGCCGGGGCGTGTGTGCGGTGTGGCGGGACGAGAGGCCAATGAGTGTGACATCCGGAACAAAGCGAAAAGAGGGCGGTATCGCCGAAACCGTGCGCGTGATCATTCACGCGCTGATCATCGCCCTTATAATCCGTACCTTCCTGTTCCAGCCGTTTAATATTCCATCCGGCTCGATGAAGGCGACATTGCTCGTCGGCGACTACCTCTTTGTCTCGAAATACACGTACGGCTACAGCAAATACTCGCTGCCGCTCTCGCCGCCGGTGTTCTCCGGGCGCATTCCGAGCGATTGGATGCCCCAACGGGGCGATGTCGTGGTGTTCCGGCTCCCCAAGGAACCCTCAACGGACTACATCAAGCGCGTGATTGGTTTGCCCGGGGACAAAATTCAGGTTGTCGACGGCGTTCTCAATATCAACGGCGTTCCGGTTAAGCGCGAGCGCGCTCCCGATTTCATCGAGTCCGAAGAAGGAACGCGTGATGCCCCGGTCAAACGCTGGAAGGAGACACTGCCGAACGGTGTGAGCTATTACTCGCTCGATCTGGTCGACAACGGGTTCGCCGATAACACGCAAATCTATACGGTTCCGCCCGATCACTACTTCATGATGGGCGACAACCGCGACAACTCGACCGACAGCCGGTTCAGTCAGGTAGGCATGGTGCCGTTCGAGAACATCGTAGGCAAAGCACAGATCATCTTCTTCTCTGTGTACGAAGGCGAGCGTGCCTGGCAATTTTGGCGCTGGCCCGTATCAGTGCGCTGGAGCAGGCTGTTCACGATCGTCAGATGAGCCGCAAGGCCAGGGACAGGACGGCGCTCGAAAGCAGGATCGGCTACAAGTTTGCCGATAAGGACTTGCTCGAACGAGCGCTCACTCATATTTCCGCGCTGTCGGGAGGCAATCGCGCGGCGAGCTATCAGCGGCTCGAATTCCTCGGCGATCACGTGCTTGGCCTCGTCATCTCCGACATGCTCTATCGCGCCTTCCCGCGGGCCAATGAAGGAGAGCTCTCGCGGCGCCTGGCCGACCTGGTGCGCAAGGAGACCTGTGCCGAAGTCGCGCGCGCGATGGATCTCGGGCCGGCACTGAAGCTGGGCAACTCGGAATCGCATGCGGGCGGGCGGCGCCGCGTCACGATTCTTGCCGATGTTTGCGAGGCGCTGGTCGGCGCGGTGTTTCTCGATGGCGGCTATGAGGCGGCCGACGGCCTCATCGAGCGCTTCTGGAAAGAGCGAATGCTCAAGCCGCTTCGTCCGCTGCGCGACCCAAAAACCATGCTGCAGGAATGGGCGCAGGCGCGGGGGCTGCCGACTCCGGCCTATCGCGAACTGGCGCGGACAGGGCCGCACCACGATCCCGAATTCCGCGTCGCCGTGGTTCTGCCGGACCGCCCGCCCGCGGAAGGCATCGGCAGCTCCAAGCGTGCTGCTGAACAGGCTGCCGCCGCGGCCATGCTCACGCGGGTCGGCGCGCCGGCGGACAAAGTTGATGGTTGATGCTCCCGAGCAGGCGAGCGACACCAAGTGCGGCTTCATCGCGCTGATCGGCGCGCCCAATGCCGGCAAATCGACATTGCTCAATGCGCTGGTCGGATCGAAAGTCAGCATCATATCGCACAAGGTGCAGACCACGCGCGCGCTCGTCCGCGGCATCACGATCGAAGGGCGTTCACAGCTTATCTTCGTCGACACTCCCGGAATTTTCTCTCCGCGGCGGCGCCTCGACCGGGCGATGGTGACGACGGCGTGGGGCGGGGCGCACGAGGCCGATCTCGTCGGCGTCATGATTGATGCCCGCAAGGGCCTGGACGAGGAAGCAGAACAGATTTTGTCGCGCCTGCGCGATGTGAAGCCGCCCAAGTTGCTTATCCTCAACAAGATCGATGTGGTGGCTAAGGAAGTGCTGCTCGCGCTGGCCGATGCTGCCAACAAAGCTGCGGCATTCGAAGCGACTTTCATGGTTTCCGCGCTGACGGGGGATGGCGTCGCCGATCTCAAGGCGTGGCTCGCGGATCACGTCCCTCGAGGGCCGTGGCTCTATCCACCCGAGCAGATGTCGGATGCGCCGATGCGCCAATTGGCGGCCGAGATCACACGGGAGAAGCTATTCGAGCGGCTGCACCAGGAACTGCCTTATCAGTCGACGGTGGAAACCGAGGCGTGGAAGGAATTGCGCGCGGGCGATATCCGCATCGAGCAGACGATTTACGTGGAGCGGGAAAGCCAACGCAAGATCGTGCTCGGTAAAGGCGGGCAGACGATCAAGGCGATCGGCGAAGCCGCCCGCAAGGAGATTGCGGAGATCGTCGAAGCCAAAGTGCATTTGTTCCTGTTCGTGAAGGTGCGGGAAGGCTGGGGCGAGGATCCCGAGCGCTATCGCGCCATGGGACTGGAGTTTCCCAAGGAGTGACTTGCCTCCCGATCCGGGTGGGCGGTCCCGGAATGGCGAACGCACAGTCACCCGTCATGCGCGGGACATAGGCGTGCGAAAGCACGCCGTCCTTCGGACGGCTATGCCCGGCCATGACATTGTGGTCGGAAAGGTATCGGCCGCACTTGTGACGCCGGCCTGCGCCACTAATCTAGAGAAGAGCGGTGATTCCGGTGAACTGACATGCAATGGACCGACGAAGGGATCGTGCTCGGCGCCAAGCGCCATGGCGAGGCGAATGCGATCCTCGAGCTGATGACGCGCGAGCACGGGCGCCACCTTGGCCTTGTGCGCGGCGGTTTTGGATCGCGGCTCAAGCCGGTGCTGCAACCGGGCAATACGGTGAGTGCCACCTGGCGGGCGCGGCTCGACGAGCATCTTGGCAACTACACAGTGGAAGGACTTGCGCTGCGGGCCGCGAATTTCTTTTCCGCGCCTCACGCCGTCTACGGGATCAATCATCTCGCCGCGCTGATGCGGCTCTTGCCTGAGCGAGATTCGCACGCTGCTCTCTACCAGGCGCTCGATGACATCCTCGGCCATCTCGACGATGCAATCCTCGCCGCGCCGATGGTTGTGCGGTTCGAACTGCAACTCCTGTCCGAGCTGGGCTTCGGTCTCGACCTCGCTCGCTGCGTGGCAACCGGCTCATCCGGCGACCTGGTTTTTGTCTCGCCAAAGTCAGGCCGGGCGGTATCGCGCACCGCCGGCGAGCCTTGGGCCGACAGAATGCTGCGCCTGCCGGCGTTCCTGCGCGAGCGTGACGCTAAGCCCGTCGGCCATGACATAGCCGACGGGTTTGCACTGACCGGTTATTTCCTGACTCGCCACGTGATGGAAGCGCGTGGCCTCGCGCTCGGCGACGAGCGCGCCCATTTCATCGCTGCGCTAAAGCGAGCCCTGCCGAGCGTCGCCTAGCTTACCACCAGTAACGCCGGTACGGGCGATAGCCGTAGCCGTAGTAGGGGCCGCCGCCGTAGACGCCGTAGCCACCGTAGTACGGCGCCGTGCGCACGCATACGCGGCGCCAGCCGCAACCATATGGCCCGCAGCGCCAGACTCTGCGGCAAGCGACTGCGACGTCTTCGAGCAGGCTATTGCCATCAACGACAGCCTGAAGGCCGGCCGGGGTGGTAACCGTCATGGCCTCGGCGCGATTTGGAGCGAAAGAGCCCGCCGCGAGAATGGCGAGCGTGGCGGCAGTTGCAAGAATAACGCGACGCATTGCGTCCTCCATCCTAGTAGAGCTTGGAACAAAACCCGGGCAGCGCAGATAACGCTGCCTCACATCTCCAGGTTCACTAATTGTATAGAAAAAACTTGGAAGAATAGATGGCCGGTGCGTTCATCGCTTGTTCATCCCGAGACAACGGATTAGCTATCGACCATGGGAAAACGACTGATTCCCCCTGAAAAAGGCCAGGTCGAGGAGGTCGCTCTGCGCGAGGCGCTGGAAGAGCGCTATCTCGCCTACGCCCTCTCCACGATCATGAATCGCGCGCTTCCTGATGCGCGCGATGGGCTGAAGCCGGTGCACCGCCGCATTTTGTACGGCATGCGGCTGTTGCGTCTCGACCCTGGCGCCGCTTTCAAGAAGTCCGCCAAGGTCGTCGGCGATGTGATGGGCAACTTCCATCCGCATGGCGACCAGGCGATCTATGATGCGCTGGTGCGTCTGGCGCAGGACTTTGCGCAGCGCTATCCGCTGGTCGACGGGCAGGGGAATTTCGGAAATATCGACGGCGATAACGCCGCCGCTATGCGCTACACCGAGGCGCGGCTTACGGAAGTCGCGCGGCTTTTGATTGACGGTATCGATGAGGATGCCGTCGACTTCCGCGCAAGCTATGACGGCACCAGCCAAGAACCGGTCGTGCTGCCGGCGGCATTTCCCAATCTGCTCGCCAACGGGTCGCAGGGCATTGCCGTCGGCATGGCGACCTCGATCCCACCGCACAATGCCGCCGAGCTCTGCGACGCCGCGCTGTTCCTCATCGACAATCCGAAGGCACGCAGCAAGACACTGCTCAAGTGGGTCAAGGGACCGGATTTCCCGACCGGCGGCGTCATTGTCGACACTCCCGAGACAATCGCTGAAGCGTACAACACCGGCCGCGGCTCGTTCCGCGTGCGCGCGCGCTGGAAACAGGAAGATACCGGGCGCGGCACTTACGTGATCGTCGTAAGCGAGATTCCGTATCTGGTCCAGAAATCGCGCCTGGTTGAGAAACTCGCCGAACTGATCAACGAGAAGAAACTGCCGCTGGTCGCTGATGTGCGCGATGAATCGGCCGAGGACATTCGCCTGGTGATCGAGCCGCGCTCACGTTCGGTCGATGCCGAGCTGATGATGGAATCGCTTTTCAAGCTCACCGAGCTCGAGAGCCGCATTCCGCTCAATATGAATGTGCTGGTGAAGGGCCGCATCCCGCAAGTGCTGGGTCTTGCCGAAGCCTTACGCGAATGGCTCGATCATCGGCGCGAGGTATTGCTGCGCCGCTCACGGTATCGCCTGGCGCAGATCGAGCATCGGCTGGAAGTGCTTGGCGGCTATCTTGTCGCCTATCTCAATCTCGACAAGGTCATCAAAATCATCCGCAAGGAGGACGAGCCAAAGCCCGTCCTGATGAGGACCTTCAAGCTCAGCGACGTGCAGGCCGACGCCATTCTCAACATGCGGCTGCGCAACCTGCGCAGGCTCGAGGAGATGGAGATCCGCGCCGAGGACAAGGCACTGCGCGAGGAGCGCACGAAAATCAAAGCACTGCTCGCTTCGCCTGCGCAGCAATGGAAAACGATTTCGGGCCAGATCAAGGAGCTCAAGGAAAAGTTCGGCCCCAAGACCGACATCGGCAAGCGCCGGACGACCTTCGGCATTGCGCCCGCCCACGACGAAGCCGCGATCGAAGAAGCGATGGTCGTGCGTGAGCCGATCACCGTCGTTGTTTCAGAAAAAGGCTGGATCCGCGCATTGCGCGGTCACGTGAGCGATTTTTCCGGTGTTACGTTCAAGACCGATGATGCGCTGAAATTTGCCTTCCCGACCGAGACGACGGCCAAGATCATGATTTTCGGGAGCAACGGCCGTTTCTACACCATCGAGGCATCGAAACTTCCGGGTGGACGAGGGCACGGCGAGCCCGTGCGCCTGTTCATCGACCTCGAAGATGCCGACGTGGTCGCAGCGCTGGCCTACCAGGGCGGCCGCAAATTCCTGGTAGCGAGCTACGCAGGCAACGGCTTCGTTGTGGCCGAAGATGAATGTCTCGGCACGACGCGCAAGGGCAAGCAGGTGCTCAATCTCAAGGCGCCCGACAAGGCCGCGGCGCTGACGACAGTGGATGGCGAGCTGGCCGCTGCGATCGGCGCAAACCGGAAAATGGTGATTTTCGCGCTTACTCAGGTTCCGGAAATGGGCCGCGGCCGCGGCGTGCGCCTGCAGCGCTACAAAGAGAAAGGCCTTTCGGACGTCACGACCTTCAAGGATGCCGATGGCCTTTCGTGGATCGATACGGCCGGGCGGAGCTTTACGCTGCCGATGAAGGAGCTGAAGGATTGGCGCGGCAATCGCGCGGATGCCGGCCGCATCGCGCCGAAGGGATTTCCTAAAAACAATAAATTCCGCAGCCTACCGAGCAACGGCAACGGCAAGAACGGCGGGAAGGGCGAGGAGGGGGACGAGGAATAGCCGGGACGCGATTGCCGGGGCGCACGCGTTGGCGTGCGAAGACTATTTCTCAGCTCGCCACGAACAGCAGCGACCGCTCCGATTTCTCGAGCAACGCGGCCGCGGTGTCGCCGAAGAAAAGTCGTTCGCCCGCTCGGCGGCCGACGCCGAGCACCACCAGATTGTGATTGCGGCGCTCAAGCTCGCCGAGGATCGCCTCGTCGGCGGCCCGCTCCGTTACGACCGCCGTACGGATACTGATGTTGTAACCATCTGCGATCGCAACGATGTCCTTGAGGATGGCCTCTTCATGGCGGCGGCTGCGCGGAATGGCTCGCCGGTTGGCAGGACGCACCGCAACGTAGAGGACAGTGACTTGCGCCTTTGTCGCGCGCGCCAAGGTGATAGCAACTTCCGCGCCGCGCCGAGACGGCTCGGTGCCGTTGACCGGGACGAGAATGCCGAGCTTGCCGTCCGGCCTTTCCTGCAGGTCGCCGCGCACTGCTGAAACGATCAATGGCCCGTCAAAGCCTTTGGCCAGATTGGTGACCCCAGGGTCGAAGTCGCGACTCTGTTTCGAGGTCTGCCCGAGACCAAGAATGAAGATGTCGTAGCCTTTCTCCGCTTCCTCCGCGATCACCGCGGGGCTCGGTTTCTCATGGAAGAGCGTTGTTACGTCCACCTGATCGGTGACCTTGTCCTCTTTTTTCTGCTTATCCTTGATCTGGGCAGCCACCTTCTGGACAGCATCGGCCGCGTCTTCCGCCCTTTTTTCCTCCTTGTCTGTTTTCTCATCGTCCATGCTGGTTTTTTTGCTGTCCTCCCTGCCGTTGGATCTCTTTTGATCGGGCGTTTTTTCCGACAGCGTCCCGGCACCTGCCGCCGTCTTCGCCGGAGCGTCCGGCATTGTGCTTTCGATCTTGCTCGGGTCCGGGACGTGCAGCACGGTTGCCGGCATCCCGTGCGTGCCCGTCAGCACGCCGGCAACGCCCAAGGCGAATTTGCCATTCGGACTGTCGTCCACCGCGACCAGCAGGCGTTCGAGGTTCGGCACGAAGCCCCTTTGCTCGAGCTCCTCCCGCTCGAGCCGCTGCTTTTCCTCCTTGCGTACCGGGATGCGGCTAAGAGCCCATCGCAGCGTCGGCGGCATGGCCATGGTGGTCAGCACCGCCATGGCGACAATCATTGTGAATAGGTTCTGGTTGAGAGCACCCATCGAAAGCCCGACGGTGGCAATAATGACCTCGGTCGAGCCGCGCGCGTTCATTCCGCAGGCCAGCGCAAGGCCTTCGCGCCGGGTCAGCCCGCCGAGTTCGGCACCAAGGAAGGCGCCGCCGAATTTGCCCAGGCTGGCGACCAGTACGAGTCCGGCGGTGAACAGAGCGATCTCCGGATCGGCCAGGATGGTCAGGTCGGCGCTCAAGCCTGCGATGCCGAAGAAAACGGGCGCGAAAAATGCGGTGATCAAGCCGCGCAACTGCTCGTCGATGTGGCGCGTCAGGATCGGAGATTCGCCGACGAGGATGCCCGCGACAAACGCGCCAAGCACCGTGTGCACGCCGATCATATGAGTGATCAGCGCCATGATGCCCATGATGATGAGGATAGCGGTGATCACCGCGTACTCGCTGACGAAATTATCATTTACCCAGCGAATGACGAAAAACACTGCGCGTCGACCGATTGTCAGGCTCGCCACCATGAATAGGACTGTGCCGGCGATGCTTTGCGCTAACGACATCGGTTCGATCGAGCCGTGTAGGGCAAGGCTGAAGATGATCGACACAATGATCCAGCCGATGCTGTCATCGATGATGGCCGACGCAATGATCACCTGACCGACGACACGCCGCATGAAATTCATCTCGCGCACGACCATCGCCACGATCTTCACCGATGCGATCGAGAGCGCCGTTCCGAGAAACAGCGACGTGATCAGTCGCTTCTGCGGATCGGGCAACATGCTGTCAGGCAGCATCTCGCCAAGCACGACCCCGCAAACAAAAGGAACGATGATGCCCATGAGCGAAGCGAATAGCGAGGCGCGGCCGGTCTGCCGCACTAGCTTGAGGTCGGTCTCCATGCCGGTGAGCAAGAGCAGCAACAGAATGCCGAATTGCGAGATCGCATCGATCATCGCTTTTTGCTCGGGTGTTTTTGGAAAGAGCGCGTGCTGAAGATCGGGGAGGAGCAGGCCAAACAGAGATGGCCCGAGGATCAGGCCCGCGATCAATTGGCCCATCACGGCAGGCTGGCGAAGTCGCAACATCGCTTCGCCAAGCAGACGACCGACCGCCATCAGCACCACGATCTGGCCAATGAAAATTGCTTCGGATGCGCCCTTGCCGCCCTCGGCGGCCCAGGCGGGCCCTGCCGTCAGAAGAGACAAGCCGCAGAGCCAAACCCAGTGGCTGACAACCTTCATGATCGCAGCGACGCTCCGGGCAAGGCCGGCCGCACGCCGGCCAGAACAGTTGCTTGCGCTGCGCCAGGGCGGCCAAACCAGCGAACAGCGCTGGTGCGATTCGCAAGTGCCTGACAACTCGAAGTGATTCCAAAAGTTCCGGCGGCAATTGCAATTGCAAACGATTTGCAACTGGTTATATTAGTGCTGAATCAACAATGATTTTTTAGAACGTTCGGATGGATGCGCGATTAGAGCCGACTGCGATTGCTGAACCAGCCGGCTGGCGGCATCAGCGTAGCAGACCGCCGCTCGCCGAGGTGTTCGGCTCTATCGCGACGCGACCCACCGGCTCGCTCGGCAAGAAGCTCGTGGCGTTCCTCGGCCCCGGCTATCTGGTCGCGGTCGGATACATGGATCCGGGCAACTGGGCGACGTCGCTCGCCGGCGGCTCAAAGTTCGGGTACGCACTGCTTACCGTCGCGCTGCTCTCCAATCTGATGGCGATTCTGCTGCAGGCGCTCTGCGCGCGGCTCGGCATCGCCACGGGACGCGATCTTGCGCAAGCGTGCCGCGACGCTTTCCCGCGCGCCGTATCATGGCCGCTCTGGGTGCTGGCGGAAGTGGCGATCTGTGCCACCGACCTCGCCGAGGTGATCGGAACAGCGATCGGCCTCAATCTGCTTTTCGGTATTCCTCTCGAGATCGGCGTCGTGCTCACGGCGCTCGATGTCTTCATCGTGTTGTGGATGCAAAATCTCGGTTTCCGCTACGTGGAAATTTTCGTGGTTACGCTGCTCGGCGTCATCGCGGTCTGTTTCGCAATACAGATCGCGATGGCGGACCCGGATTGGGGAGCTGTGATCCGCGGCTTTGCGCCCACGACCGAAATCGTCACCAATCCCGAAATGCTCTATCTCGCGCTAGGCATCCTCGGGGCGACGGTGATGCCGCACAATCTTTATCTGCATTCCGGAGTCGTGCAGACGCGCCGCTTCGGGAGCAGCATTGATGACCGGCGCGAGGCAATCAAACTGGCGACAATCGATTCAACGATCGCGCTGATGTTCGCGCTTCTAGTCAATGCCTCGATCCTCATTCTTGCGGCAGCTACGTTCTACAAGGTCGGCAAACACGATGTCGCCGAACTCGAACAGGCTCATGCATTCATCGCGCCGCTGCTTGGCTCCGCGATCGCCCCGACCTTGTTCGGCATCGCACTGTTGTGTTGCGGTTTGAATTCCACCGTGACGGCCACCCTTTCCGGCCAGATCGTGATGGAAGGGTTTATCGATATCCGTCTGCCTGGTTGGGCGCGGCGACTGCTGACCCGCGCGATCGCGATCGTACCGGCCGCGATCGTGACCATCTGGTTTGGGGAAAAAGGGACTGCGCAGCTGCTCATCCTGTCGCAGGTCGTGTTGAGCTTGCAACTACCGTTCGCGATCGTGCCGCTGGTGATGTTCACGGCGGACCGGCGAAAGATGGGCGAATTGGTTGCCCCGCGCTGGGTGACAGTGCTGGCCGCGATCACCGCCGCCGCCATCATCTGTTTGAATATAAAGCTGCTCGTCGACTTCGCGCTGGGAAGCTGAGCCAGCTACCGCTCCACGCGGCTCCAGCCCGATGGCATCAACCGCTCCTGCGGCAGAAAACGGCCCTTATAGTCCATCTTGCGCGAGCCTGGCACCCAATAGCCCAGGTAGACGTAAGGCAGGCCCATTCGCCTGGCGCGCTCGATATGATCCAGGATCATGAAAGTGCCGAGCGAGCGATCGGCTTCATCGGGGTCGAAGAACGAATAAACCATCGACAGGCCATCGCTGAGCACGTCGGTAAGGGCGACGGCCAGCATCCGCCCTGCGCCGCGGCCGTTGATGCCGGTGTCGGGTCCGCGCCGGCGATACTCGACGAGCCGCGTATCGACGTGGCTGTCTTCGATCATCATCGCGTAGTCGAGCACTGTCATGTCGGCCATTCCACCGTCACGATGCCGGGCATCGAGATAGGCGCGGAACACCGAATACTGTTCAGACGTCGGCGCGGGCGAGCGCATTTCTCCGACGATGTCGGCGTTGCGTTCGGCGATGCGACGCATGTTGCGGGAAGGCTCGAAGTCGGGAGCAACGACGCGCACGGAGACGCAGGCACGGCATCCCTCGCAGGCCGGCCGGTAGGCGATCGACTGGCTGCGCCGAAAACCCCCATGGGTCAGCAGGTCGTTGAGTTCGCCTGCGCGATCGCCGACCAGATGGGTGAAGACCTTGCGCTCTTCATGTCCCTCCAGATAGGGGCATGGCGACGGCGCCGTAAGGTAGAACTGTGGTGTGTCGCGCGAGTGCTGGGTCACGGATCAGGCCGTTATCTTTGTCTCAGACCGTAGCATCGCGCGCCAAAAGCTCTCCGTCAAAGCCATTATCCGGTCCTGACAGGCTGCATGGACCCGCGCAAGTATGAGGCTCGCGCACTGTTATTGATGATCACGGTGCCAAGAAGAATGTCGTGCAGCAGCCGCCTGCGCTCGTTGAAGAAGGGCACCAGCAGGACCAACGGCGTGAAGAAAGAGATAGTGAACCAGAAGGCGATTGCGTGCACCGCACCGAGGACGAAATAGGCCGGCGCGCCGTACCAGGTACGCATCTCCAGATCCATGACACGCATGCCGATGGTGGCCGAGGCCGGAGCGCCAAGGGTTAAGCCGAAATACAGAAGCGCCCAAATCACTGTCGCCGAGGGCAACAGCCAGTACAGGGCAAAGCCAAGCCCAAGGGTGACGATTCCGAAGGCGAAAATGAACATCGCCGCCAGCACCACCGGTATTGAGATGACGATGAAATCGATGATGAATGCAAGGACCCGGCGCGCCAGCACGCCTTCGAATAACTCCGGCTGGGTCACCGGATCATAAGCATGGGGTTTGATGTCCATGGACATAGGCCGATTTCCGCCAGGACCTCATTATAGCCCATCCAGTCTAAACCGAGATGGAGAAAGAATCGTTTCTGCGCAAGGGGTGCCGTCGACACGCTGGAACCTGGGTGGTGCTTACGGCATGGTGCGACATTGCGTGTGGAGGAAGCGTTGGGCGTAACCATTGCCGATATCGAAACGGCCCGCCGCGTGATCGAGAACGTGGTGTTGCGGACGCCGATGCTGCCGGCGCCGAAACTATCGGCGCTGACCGGGGCGGAGGTCTACGTCAAATACGAAAACCTCCAGGTGACCAATTCCTTCAAGGATCGCGGCGCGCTGGTGAAGCTTGCCTCCCTGAGCGAAGCCGAGCGCAAGCGCGGCGTCATCACCATGTCGGCAGGCAATCATGCCCAAGCGGTAGCCTATCACGCGTCGCGGCTCGGCATCCCGTCAACGATCGTGATGCCAGTGACCACACCGTTCGTGAAGATCGCAGCGACCCGCTCGCACGGCGCGGAAGTGGTGCTCCACGGCGATTCGGTTGCGGAAGCGCAGTCGCGCTGTGAGCAGATTCTGGCGCAGCGCGGCCTCGTGCTCGTTCACCCCTATGACGACTATCGAATCATAGCCGGGCAGGGCACGATTGCCCTCGAAATGCTGGAAGAGGTGCCCGACCTTGACGTCCTTGTGTTCCCGATTGGCGGCGGTGGACTGATCGCGGGCAATGCCATCGCCGGCCGCGCAAAGAATCCGGCGATTGAAATCATTGGGGCCGAAGCCGCGCTCTACCCTTCAGTGTGGAACGCGCTTCGCGGAGACAATCGGCCACTCGGTGGGTCGACCCTGGCCGAAGGCATCGCCGTTAAGAACGTTGGCAAGCTGACCCTGCCGCTCATTCGGGAACTGGTCGCCGACATCATCCTGGTCGATGAGGCGGAGCTCGAACGCGCTGTGAACGCCTATCTGACGCTTCAAAAAACCATGGCAGAAGGCGCGGGCGCGGCTGGTCTGGCCGCCATGTTCGCCAAGCCGGAACGCTTCGAGGACAAGAAAGTCGGCCTCGTTTTATGCGGCGGCAACATCGACCCTCGGGTTCTCGCATCAATCATGGTGCGCGAGCTTGAGCGTGAGAACCGGATCGTGTCGTTCCGCCTGACGATCCCGGATCAGCCTGGCGTCCTCGGCACCATAGCGACGCGCATCGGTGGCCTCGGCGCAAATATTCTCGAAGTCGATCACCGCCGCCTTTTCCTCGATGTTCCCGCGAAGGGCGCAAAGCTCGATGTGACCATCGAAACCCGCGATGCCGGTCACGCCGAGGAGATCATGGCGGCATTGGCCGCCGACGGCTATGCCCCGGTTCTGATCGAGGCGCGTTCGGCAACGAGGTAAGAATGATCAGGCGGCGGACGACTGCGCGGGCAGTTCCGGGAGCTGCAATTCGCCGACGACGGGATCGGTCTTGTGGATGGCGAGAAGATTGAGGCCGGCGTCCACGACCTTGTAGCCGCGTTCGTCGAGAAACGCACGCAGGCGCTCCCGCCCCGCCTTAATTGATTCGACCAGCACGATCGGACGGCTGCCCTCAATTGTATGCCGGGCCCCCTCAAGCGCCTCCAGCTCCATGCCCTGGATATCGAGCTTGATCATATCAACGCGCGGCAAAGCGAGTGCGTCGAGCGAGATCTTCTGGATTGCAACGGTCTTTGTGGGTGAATAGTCGATCGGCTGGCCAATGAATTCAGTGTCCACGCGGGGTTTCAGCTCGAGGTTGCCGAAGCTTGAAGGCTGAAAATAGTCGGGTGTCGGAATCTGCATGACGCCTGTTTCCGATGACACTGCGGCATGCATGGCGATGGCGTTGAAGCAGTTGTTGATGGCGATGTTGCCCGCCAGCGCATAGTAGATTCGCTCCTGGGCCTCGATCGCGATGACCGATCCCCATCCGGTCAACATCGGTTTTGCTGTATCCTCGCTAAGCCCCTTATCCCCTAATATTTTTTAACGGCGTACACGCGAATAAGCCCTGCGGCATAAGCATTTTCCTCACTTTGCATCCTATCGCCTCTCGTCGCTTCTAATTGCACCCTATTGCACCCTAGCGCGTCCTCAGGTACCCACGGGGTACCAAGAAAACGATGACCGATGCGGGGTGCTTATGCCAACAGTCGCGCTAACGGACCGATTTTGCTCGACGGCCAAGCCAATCAAGGGGCGCACCGATTATTTCGACGAGACGGTGCAAGGTCTCGCGCTGCGCATCACCGAGCACGGCCACCGCAGCTGGTGTTTTCACTATCGCTCACCGCACGACGGCAAACGAGCACGCGCAACCATCGGCACTTATCCCGCCACAAGCCTCGCGGCGGCTCGCGGCAAGGCGCTGGAAGCGCGTGGACATGTCCACGCCGGGCAAGACCCGCGACAGGTACTAGCAGGGCAGGCCACCGTCGGCATGACCGTG
>Ga0209382_10001162_pt1 | contig 42164 bp, 38 predicted proteins | sample SoiMetdeltSBSDD5_FD_187599 | JGI IMG/M metagenome (GOLD analysis project Ga0209382, IMG submission 187599) | Bulk soil microbial communities from a Populus tree surrounding site in Tennessee, USA - Soil MetaG P. deltoides SBSDD5 (SPAdes) (version 2) | ecosystem: Environmental > Terrestrial >... | reverse complement strand
CTGCATCGAATTGAACCACATGCTCCACCGCTTGTGCGGGCCCCCGTCAATTCCTTTGAGTTTCAACCTTGCGGCCGTACTCCCCAGGCGGACGACTTAATGCGTTAGCTGCGGCACGGAAGGGACTGAACCCCCCCACACCTAGTCGTCATCGTTTACAGCGTGGACTACCGGGGTATCTAATCCCGTTTGCTCCCCACGCTTTCGCGCCTCAGCGTCAGGAATTGCCCAGAGACCCGCCTTCGCCACCGGTGTTCCTCCCGATCTCTACACATTTCACCGCTACACCGGGAATTCCAGTCTCCTCTGCAATCCTCAAGAACGGCAGTTTCGATCGACGTTCTTCGGTTGAGCCGAAGGATTTCACGACCGACTTGCCATTCCGCCTACGCGCCCTTTACGCCCAGTAATTCCGAGCAACGCTTGCCCCCTCTGTCTTACCGCGGCTGCTGGCACAGAGTTGGCCGGGGCTTCCTCTGCAGGTACCGTCAGATGCCGGCGGTTATCGCGCCGACACCCATCTTTCCCACTGACAGTGGTTTACGACCCGAAGGCCTTCGTCCCACACGCGGCGTCACTCCGTCAGGCTTTCGCCCATTGCGGAAAATTCCCCACTGCTGCCTCCCGTAGGAGTCGGGGCCGTGTCTCAGTCCCCGTGTGGCTGGTCGTCCTCTCAGACCAGCTACCCGTCATAGCCTTGGTGGGCCGTTACCCCGCCAACTAGCTGATAGGCCGCGAGCCCCTCCAAGAGCGGCAGCTTGCGCCACCTTTCTTCCCCAGATCTTTCGACCCGAGGACCGTATCCGGTATTAGCCCCCCTTTCGAGGGGGTATCCCGAACTCTAGGGCAGGTTACCCACGTGTTACTCACCCGTGCGCCACTAGAACCGCCGAATTATTGCTAACCCGACGATTCTCGTTCGACTTGCATGTGTTAAGTACGCCGCCAGCGTTCGCTCTGAGCCAGGATCAAACTCGCCAAGATAAATCGACAAACTTGAACCCTGGTCCCTAAAGCCCAACCATGATGTTGCTTCGGTTAGGCGCAAGGTACTCAGTAGTTAGAATGGTGCTCACACTTCGTCGGTGAGCCAGTAGCATATGCGATTTTCAAAGAGCGGCGGGGTCAGGACCCCTGAAGAGTTGAAACAGGTCAGCTGGACTGATGCAACCGGCTGCCTACTCTCAACCAACTCACCCCGTTACACAGGGCAACAGGATGGGCAAGGAGTGATAATACGGATGCCCCCTAGTCCTGTCAAGGGATCTTTCCCCAAGCGCGCGACGTCGAGAGCGGGGCGACCTAGACCGTCGTGGCGTCGCACGACTGCAGAATCAGCCACTTAGGAGACGGGCGACCCGCCCTGGCGGCCGGCGTAGTAGCTTCGCTTTCCCTTCCGAACCAGCCAGAAGCGCCCGTGGAGGGCCCCCACCTCCCTCAGCGTCTCGGCGCCCCCGGCGACGCGCTTACCGTTCAGGGTGACGCCACCGCCGGCGAGGAGCTTCCGCGCCTCCCCCTTCGACTCCGCCGCGCCCACACGCACGAGCAGATCCACCACCGTAAGCGCGCCGACCTCGTCCGCGCGCACCTCCGTCGCGCCCAGCGCCCGGCAGACGTCGTCGAGCTGCGAAGGCCCGAGCGAGGCGACGTCGCCGCCGAACATGGCCGACCCAATCGCCTCCGCCTCGCGCATCGCGTCCTCGCCGTGCACGAGCGCAGTGACCTCGCGCGCGAGCATCCGCTGCGCCTCACGCCGCTCCGGGTACTGCGCGGTCGCCTGCTCCAGCGCGCCGATCTCCTCGCGCGAGAGGAACGTGAAGTACTTGAGGAACTTCACCACATCCGCATCGGGAGTGTTGAGCCAGAACTGATACATCTCGTAGGGCGAGGTCTTGGCGGCGTCGAGCCAGATGGTGCCGAACTCGGTCTTGCCGAACTTGCTGCCGTCGTCCTTGGTGACGAGCGGATGCACGATCCCGAACGCCTGCTCCCCGGCCACGCGCCGGATGAGCTCGATCCCCGCCGTGATGTTGCCCCACTGGTCGCTACCGCCGAGCTGCACCCGGCACTCGCGATCCTGGAACAGGCGGAGGAAATCGTAGGCCTGCAGCACCTGGTAGCTGAACTCCGTGTAGGACAGGCCGGCGTCCGTCCGGCCCATGCGGGCGCGCACCGACTCCTTCGCGAGCATGGCCCCCAGGGGGAAGTGCTTGCCCACATCCCGCAGGAACCCGATCACGTCCATCTTGCCGAGCCAGTCGTAGTTGTTGACGAGCAGCGCCCCCTGCGGCCCGGGGCCGAAATCGAGGAAGCGCTGGACCTGGCTCTTGAGGCGCTCCGCCGCCGCCGCGACCTGGTCCTCCGGGCTGAGCGCGCGCTCCCCCGCCTTGCCGCTCGGATCGCCGATGAGGCCGGTGCCCCCGCCGATGAGCACGATGGGGCGGTGGCCGGCCCGCTGAATCCGGCTCAGCACCACGAGGCCGAGCAGGCTCCCGACGTGCAGGCTGTCCGCGGTGGGATCGAAGCCGATGTAGGCGGGGCGCCCCGGCTCCAGGAAGTGCCGGTCGGCGTCGGCGGGATCGGAAATCTCGCTCAGCAGACCACGCCACTCGAGATCGGTGAGCAGCGCGGAACGGAACGACGGACGTTTCACGCCTGTATAATACCAACGTATGGCCACGTCCCAACGGGCGAAGCGGCTCGGGTGGCTGCGCCGGCGGTGGCTCCGCACCCTCGTCTTCGCCCTTGTGATCGTGTTCTTCCTGGGGGGGCTCGGGATCGGCGTCGCCGCCCTGTGGGCCTTCACCATCCTGCCCCGCTCGCTCCCCGCCGTGACCGCGCTGGAGAACTTCGAACCCGTCCAGGGTAGCAAGATCTTCGACGAGAACGACGAGCTCATCACCGAGTTTCACGTCGAGCGGCGCATCTTCGTGCCGCTCGCGCAGATCCCCAAGGCTCTCAAGGACGCGGTGATCGCCACCGAGGACGCGCGCTTCTACTCGCACTGGGGCGTGGACCCCATGGGCGTGGCGCGCGCGGTCTACCAGAACTTCCGCCATGGGCGGATCGTCGAGGGCGGCAGCACCATCACCCAGCAGCTCGCCAAGGTGCTCTTCCTCACGCCCGACAAGAGCCTCGACCGCAAGCTGAAAGAGGCCGTTCTCGCCATCGAGCTCGAGCGCCGCTACTCCAAGGACCGGCTCCTGGAGATGTATCTCAACCACATCTACTTCGGCCACGGCGCCTTCGGCGTGGAGGCGGCGTCGCGCACGTTCTTCGGCAAGGCGGTGAAGGAGCTGTCGCTGCCGGAAGCGGCGCTGCTCGCCGGGCTGCCCAAGGCGCCGTCGACCTACTCGCCCTTCGACCATCCCGACGCGGCAAAGCGGCGCCGCGCCACCGTGCTCACCCGCATGGTGGACGTGGCGGTCCTCAAGGACGCGGAGGCGAAGAAGCTGGCGGCGGAGAAGCTCGAGCTCGTGCCCCCCGAGCGCCGGCGCACCACCGGCCAGTACTACCTCGAGTACGTCCAGCAGGCGCTGGAGTCTGCCTACGGGGCCGACCTCGTCTTCAAGGGCGGGCTCCAGGTCTACACGACGCTTTCGCCGACCATGCAGCTCAAGGCCGAGCAGTCGCTGCGCGAGGGCCTCCGGGCGCTCGAGACGCGGCGCCTCAAGGCGTCGGAGAAGGCGGGCGCGGCGCCGGCCACGGAGCGGCCCGAGGGCGCTCTCCTGTCCCTCGATCCCCAGGCCGGGCACATCAAGGCCATGGTCGGTGGCTACGACTTCCTCAAGAGCGAGTTCAACCGCGCGACCCAGGCGCGCCGCCAACCCGGCTCGGCCTTCAAGCCGTTCGTCTACATCGCGGCGCTGGAATCGGGGCTCACGCCCGCGACGGTGGTCGAGGACTTCCCCGTCGAATTTCCGGGTGGCCCGAACGGCAAGCCCTGGAAGCCGGAGAACTACGACCGCAAGTTCCGCGGACCCATCACTCTGCAGCAGGCTCTCGAGGAGTCCATCAATGTCGCCGCGGTCCGCGTCCAGGAGCGGATCGGCGTCCGGCGCACCATCGACATCGCGCGCCGCCTCGGCGTGGAGAGCCCCCTCGGCGAGAACATGAGCCTCGCCCTGGGCACCTCCGAGCTCTCGCTGCTCGAGCTCACGTCCGCCTACGGCGCCCTCGCCAATCGCGGCAGCTGGATACGGCCGACGGTGATCCGGTACGTGCTCGACGCGCAGGGCAAGCTCCTCGAGGAGAACATCCCCGAGGCTCGCCAGGTCCTCTCACCGGAGCTGGCCTACGTGGCCACGCAGATGCTCCGGGGCACCATCGAGCGCGGCACCGGCGTCGCGGCCAAGGCGCTCGGCCGGCCGGCGGCCGCGAAGACGGGCACCACGAACGACTACTCCAACGCCTGGTTCATCGGCTTCACCCCCCAGCTCGCCACCGGCGTGTGGGTGGGGTATGACCGGCCGCGTAGCCTCGGGAAGGATGAGACCGGGTCGCGCGTGGCGGTGCCGATCTGGACGACCTTCATGGCGTCGGCGCTCGCCGGCCAGCCCGCGGAAGACTTCCCGATTCCGGAGCGGGTCGTGCTCGTCCCCGTCGACCTCGACCGCGGCGAGTGCACGCGGCCCGCCGTCATGGCCTTCGTGATGGGCAGCGAGCCGGCACAGGTTTGCGGCCCCGCGCGCTTCGCGTCGGGGGTGGTGCGGCCGGCGGGGCTGCCCGCAGCCGCGGTCCCGGTGGGAGGCTCCGCCGTCAAGGAGCCGTCGCAGAACCCCTGAGCGGCCTGCTCAGGCCCCGGCGGAGGCGGTGGTGGCTCCGCCGAAGCGCGCGGCGACGGCGGTCCAGGCCTCGCCGCTCAGCAGGTCCTCGAACACGCGGACCAACTCCCCCGTGCTCACCCGGATCTGCTGCATGCTGTCCCGGTCGCGGATGGTCACGCGTCCGTCGCCCGCCTCACCCTTGTCCCGATCGCCCACCGTCTGCACGTCCACCGTCACGCAGTAGGGCGTCCCCACCTCGTCCTGGCGCCGGTAGAGCCGGCCGATGGCGGCGGTGTCGTCGTAGACCACCCGCCAGCGCTTGGCGAGCTCGCTCCGGATGGCGTGAGCGGTGCGGACGATCTCGTCGCGCTTCTTGAGGAGGGGGAGCACCGCCACCTTCACCGGCGCCAGCTCGGGATGGAAGCGGAGTACCACGCGCTTCTCCCCGCGCACTTCCTCTTCCTGATACGCGTCGGCGAGGAAGGCGAGGAGGGCGCGGTCGACGCCCGCGGCCGGCTCGATGACGTAGGGCACCACGTGGTCCTTGCGCTCCTCGTCGAAGTAGGTCAGCGTCTTGCCGCTGAACTTCGCGTGCTGCTTGAGATCGTAGTCGGTGCGGTTGGCGATACCCATCAGCTCGCTCCAGCCGATGGGGAACCGATACTCGATGTCGACGGTGCGCTTGGCGTAATGGGCGAGCTCGTCCTGCTCGTGCCAGCGCAGCCGGAGATTCTCCTCGCGGAGGCCGTAGCGGCGGAACCACCCCATGCAGTCCCCGATCCAGCGGTCGTGCCAGTACTCGTCGGCGGGGCGCCCCTCCACCTGCTCGTGGGGATTCACGAAGTACTCGATCTCCATCTGCTCGAACTCGCGGGTCCGGAAGATGAAGTTGCCGGGCGTGATCTCGTTGCGGAACGAGCGGCCCACCTGCGCGATTCCGAACGGCAGCTTGAGCCGCATGGACTGCAGCACGTTGTCGAAGTTGACGAACATGGCCTGGGCGGTTTCCGGCCGGAGGTAGGTGACGGCAGCGTCGTCCTCCACCGGCCCCATGAACGTCTTGAACATGAGGTTGAACTGCCGGGCCGCGGTGAGCTCACCCTTGCCGCAATCCGGACAGAGCGTGCGGCGCGCTCCGCATCGCGGGCACGCCTCGCTCGCGGGGATCTCGAACTTGTTGCCCTTGGTCGCCGGGCAGAAGTGGATCCACGGCCGCGCGTCCACATGATCGGCGCGGAAGCGGTGCTGGCAGTCACGGCAGTCCACCATGGGATCGGTGAACTGCTCCACGTGCCCGCTCGCGCGCCACACCGTCGGGTGCATGAGAATGGCGGCATCGAGCCCCACCATGTCGGGACGCATCTGGACGAAGTCGCGCCACCACAGCCGCTTGATGTTCTGCTTGAGCTCCACGCCCAGCGGGCCGTAGTCCCAGACGGAGCCGGTGCCGCCGTAGATCTCGCTCGACTGGAAGACGAATCCACGACGCTTGGAGAGCGAGACGAGCGTGTCCATGGTCAGCGGCATGGCGATGAGGATATCACGTGCGCCGCGGCGCGAACGGCGGCTCGGCCACGCCGGCGAGCCCGCGCCGGGTCTGGCCGATGAAGCGAAGCGCGCGCGGGGTGGCGCCGATGAGGCGCGTCACCACGCCGTCGAGGGCGACCCCGAGCTCGCTCTCGACGTCGCGGCGGAGGCCCAGCGCAAGCGCCTCGTCCCAGCGCAGTCCTCGGAGCCGCGCGAGGGACGCGACGGCGGGGCCGGAGAGCGGCAGCGCCCGCTCCCCCGTCCCGCACCCCCCACACACGAGGCCGCCCGCCTCCGGATCCAGCGCGGCGGCGGGGAACGGGAAGGGGCGCCCACACTCGAGGCAGCGGTCCAGGCGCGGCCGGTGGCCCAGCAGATCCAGCGCGCGCGCCGCGAAGCAAATGGCCACCCGATCGGGGTCGGCCGGCCCCCCCAGCCCGCGGAGGCCGCGCACGAGCAGGCCGAACAGGGCGGGATGCGGGTCGCGATCGGCGGACAGCCGGCTCAGCGCTTCGCACATCCACGCGCCGCGCCCGAGGCGACCCAGGTCCTCGCGTACCTCCACGAAGGGCCGCACGATGTCGAAGTGGTCGACCCGCACCAGCTCGCGCCGCCCCGTATCGAAGAAGACGAGCTCGCCCAGGGTGAAGGGCTCGAGCGCGGCCACGAAGCGCGAGCGGGGGCGCCGCGCCGACTTCGCCACTCCGCGGACCTTGCCGTGGTCCCGCGTGTAGAACTCGACGAGGCGATCCTGCTCGCCGAGGGCCCGTCGGCTCACCACCACCGCCCGCGTCCGATAGAGCGCCATGGTCAGGACGTGAGGAGGAAGCCGAACTCGCGGAGCGCCTGCTCGTCTTTCCGCCAGTTTTTTCTCACCGCGACTCGGAGCTCGAGGAAGGTCTTGATCCCGAAAAAGCGCTCGAGGTCCTCGCGGGCGGTGCTGCCGATCCGCTTGAGCATGGCGCCCTGCCGGCCGATGAGGATCCCCTTCTGGGATTCCTGCTCCACGAAGATCCGGGCGCGGATGTAGAGGCACTCCGGCTTGTCCCGCTCCACCAGCTCTTCCACCCGCACCGCGCACGCGTAGGGTATCTCCTGGTGGGTGAGGCGGAAGATCTTCTCGCGGATGGCCTCCGCGACGAAGAAGGTCTCCGGTTGATCGGTGAGGGACTCGCGGGGAAAGTACGGGGGCCGCTCGGGGAGGGCGGCCAGCACCAGGTCGAGCAGCGCGTCGCACCCGGCGCCGGTCTGCGCGGAGAGCGGCACGAAGTCCGTGAACGGTGCGCGCTCGCGATAGGCGGCGATGAGGGGGAGCAGCCGCGACTTGGGCGCCACGAGATCCACCTTGTTCAGGCAGCAGACGAGCGGCGCCCGCACCCCGGCGAGCCGGCCGAGGGCGGTCGCGTCGATCCGGTCGGGACGCTCGGTGGCCTCGGCCACGAAGCAGACCAGGTCCACATCCTCGAGGGCGCGCTCCGCCGCCCGCTGCATGAGCTCGCCGAGCCGTCCCGTGCCCGGGTGGAGCCCCGGTGTGTCCACGAAGACGATCTGGGCGTGGGGGAGATGGCGGATGCCGGTGATGCGCGTCCGCGTGGTCTGCGGGCGGCGGGAGACGATGGCCATCTTCTCGCCCACGAGCCGGTTCAGCAGCGTGGACTTGCCGACATTGGGGCGGCCGACCAGCGCCACGAAGCCCGCGCGATGGGCCGGGGCGCTCACGGCAGAAGGCCGGCCCAAAGCCGGGTGGGTACGGGACGCCGGCGGATCCCGGTGAGGATGGCGCGGGCGCGCTCGTGCATGCATCGGGCTTCGCGCGGCCGGGTGTCGTCCCAGCCTGCGAGGTGGAGGATCCCGTGTATCACGAGCAGATCCAGCTCCAGAGCGAGGGAGACGCCCACCGCCGCCGCCTGACGCGCGGCGGTGTCCACCGAGACCACCACCTCGCCCAGGCTCGGCGAGGGGCCGGGGCCGCCGAGGTCGAAGGCGAGCACGTCGGTGCGCTTGCGGGTCCCCCGATAGCGCGCATTGAGGCGGCGCATGATCGCATCGTCGACGAAGGTCACGTGCAGCTCGGCGCCGGAACGCCCCACCGCGGCGAGGGCGGCACGCGCGGTCGCCTGCAGCCGGCGGCGTGGGACCCGCACGCGAGACTGACGGCTCTCGAGCGCGACGGGCATCAGCGTTGCGGGAGCCTAGACATGGCCTCCGCACTCCTCCAACCCACGGTCAAGCGTTGGGTGGCTCCGGATCGGAGGCCGTTCTAGGGCGCGGTTGGGCGCGGTCGTACGCGCGCACGATCACCGACACCAGGTCATGGCGCACCACGTCGCGATCGCTGAAGTAGACGAACTGAATCCCGTCTAGTCCTCGCAGCACCGTCTGCGCTTCCACCAGGCCCGACACCCGGCTGGCGGGCAGATCGACCTGGGTGATGTCGCCCGTGATGACCATCTTGGAGTTGAAGCCGAGGCGGGTGAGGAACATCTTCATCTGCTCCGAGGTCGTGTTCTGCGCCTCGTCGAGGATGATGAAGGCGTCGTTGAGGGTGCGGCCCCGCATGTAGGCGAGGGGGGCGATCTCGATCTGGCCGCGCTCGGTGAGGGTCGCCACCTTGTCGGCGTCGAGCATGTCGTAGAGCGCGTCGTAGAGCGGCCGCAGATACGGGTGGATCTTCTCGATGAGATCGCCGGGCAGGAAGCCGAGGCGTTCCCCCGCTTCTACCGCGGGCCGAGTGAGGATGATGCGCGCCACTTCCCGCTTCGTGAGCGCGGAGACCGCCATGGCCACCGCCAGGTACGACTTCCCGGTGCCGGCGGGCCCGATGGCGATCACGAGATCGTGGGCGCGGATGGCGTCCACGTAACGTTTCTGGTTCACCGTCTTTGGGGAGATCAGCTTGCGGCGCGACGGCACGCTGATGGCGTCGGTCATCACCGTCCGCACGTCACCGCCGGGCTCGCCGGCGAGCCGGAGGGCGGCCCGCACTTCCGCCGCGCTCAGCGTGCCCCGGACGCCCTGGAGCGCGATCAGGTCGTGCAGCAGCTGCTCGGCCTGGCCCACCGGCCGCTCCTCGCCGCGCAGGGTCAGCTCGTGGCCCCGGGCGGTGATGCGCAAGTCGAACTGCGCTTCGAGCGCGCGCAGATGCTCGTCGTTCTTGCCGAACAGGGTCAGGAGGTCGGAGGAGGCGGGCAGCTGGAGCCGGCGGGTAACGGTCGTGGCCTGTGTCAGGTGTTTGCCCCTGTCCCTCACGATACCACGGCGCCCGCCGGCCTCAGCCGCGCTCCGGCGGCAGGTCGAGCTTGATGTGGAGCTCCCGCAGCCGCCGGGGCTCGACCTCACTGGGCGCCTGCATGAGGAGGTCCTGGGCCTGCTGATTCATGGGAAACGCCACGACCTCCCGGAGATTCCGCTCGTTCGCCAGCATCATCACGATGCGATCGATGCCCGGGGCCGAGCCGCCATGCGGGGGCGCGCCGTAGCGGAACGCGTTGAGCATTCCCCCGAAGCGCGCTTCCACCTCGTCCCGGGAATAGCCCGCGATCTCGAAGGCCTTGAACATGATGTCCGGGCGATGATTGCGGATGGCGCCGCTCGACAGCTCGATCCCGTTGCACACGATATCGTACTGATAGGCCTTGATGGTGAGGGGGTCCTGCGTCTCCAGCGCCTCCAGCCCACCCTGCGGCATGGAGAAGGGGTTATGGCTGAAGTCGATCTTCTTGGTCTCCTCGTCCCACTCGTACATCGGGAAGTCGACCACCCAGCAGAACCGGAACGCGTTCTTCTCCACGAGATCGAGGTCCTCGCCGAGCTTGGCGCGCAGGCGGCCGGCAAGGGGATCGGCCACCTCCGGCTTGTCACAGACGAAGAACACCACGTCGCCGGGCCCCGTCCCCGTGGCCGCCTTGAGCGCGCCGAGACGGTCAGCGTCGAGGAACTTGGCGATGGGGCCCCGGGCCTGGCCCTCGGCAAGGCTCACGTAGCCGAGCCCGGGCGCCCCCTGCTCGCGCGCCCAGGCGTCCAGCTTGTCGAAGAAGCTGCGCGGGCGCGCTGCCCCCCCGGGGCCAATGACGGCCCGCACCACCGCCCCGCGCGCGGCGGCCTCGGCGAACACCTTGAAGTCCGAGCCCGCGAACACCGCGGTCACGTCGGCGTTCACGGTGGAAATCCGGAGGTCGGGCTTGTCGGTGCCGTACTTCGCCATCGCCTCCGCGTAGGGAATGCGCGGAAACGGCGGCGCGGTCACCGCGCGCCCCGCCGCGAACTCCTCGAAGACGCCGTGGAGGACCGGCTCGATCGTGGCCCACACGTCCTCCTGGGTCACGAAGGACATCTCGAAGTCGAGCTGGTAGAACTCCCCGGGCGAGCGATCGGCGCGGCCGTCTTCGTCGCGGAAGCACGGGGCGATCTGGAAGTAGCGGTCGAAGCCCGACACCATCAGCAGCTGCTTGAACTGCTGGGGCGCCTGCGGAAGCGCGTAGAACTTGCCGGGGTGGATGCGGCTCGGCACCAGGTAGTCGCGCGCGCCCTCCGGCGAGCTGGAGGTGAGGATGGGCGTCTGGAACTCGGTGAAGCCCGACGCGATCATCCGCCGCCGGATGCTCGCGATCACCTGCGAGCGGAGCACGATGTTGCGGTGGAGCCGCTCCCGGCGGAGGTCGAGGAAGCGATAGCGGAGGCGCGTCTCCTCCGGGAACTCGGCGTCGCTAGCGACCTGGAGCGGGAGGGTGTCCGCGCTCGACTCCACGGTGAGGTCATCGACGGCCAGCTCCACCTCGCCGGTGGGCAGCTTGGGGTTGACGGCGTCGGCGCCCCGCGCGACCACCGTGCCCGACATGGTCACGACGCTCTCCAGCCGGAGCGCGGAGGCCGCCGCGAAGGACGGGCTCGCCGTGTTCACCACGCACTGGGTGATGCCGTGGTGATCGCGCAGGTCGATGAAGAGAAGCTGCCCGTGGTCCCGCTTGCGGTGCACCCAGCCGGCGAGCCGCGCCGGCGTTCCGACGTCGGCGACCCGCAGGGCCCCGCACGTGTGCGTGCGATAGCGATGCATTACTCGTGTCCCCGGCGCGCGGTGAGCGGCTTGACGCTGGCGGCGCCGCCGCTCTCGACGACGGCATACGCGGAGAACCCCTGCTCGGCGAGCGCCTCCAGCTGCCGGCCCAGGTTCTTCCGCCGGACCTCGAGCGAGACCAGGTCGCCCGCCGCGCGACGCGCGCGCGCGGCGGCGAGGGCAGAACCGAGATCGCCGGTCGCGTCCACCAGAAAGGCCACGCGGCGCGGCAGCGGCGCGGACGCCGGCGCGGCGGGTGAGCCGCCCCCCTCGCTGAGGATGGTGACGAGCCGCTCGAATCCGATGGAGAAGCCGCAGGCGGGAATATCTCTTTTGATCATTCGCCCTATCAGCTTGTCGTAGCGCCCCCCGCCCGCGATCGACGACGGAAAGGCGGGCGAGATCGCCTCGAAGATGGCGCCGGTGTAGTACCCCATGCCGCGCACCAGCGTCGGATCGAAGCGCACCTGGGCGCCCGCCGGCATCTCGCGATTCACCGTCTGGATGATCCAGGCCAGCGAGTCGAAGGCGGGGGCGGCGTCGCCGGCGGCCTGACCCAGCAGCCCCGGCAGGGCCTCGAGCGACAGCTCGCCCTTCTGCAGGGTGGGCAGCAGCCGCTCGAAGCGCTCGATGACGGCGGCCGCGTGGCCGGCCTCGCGCAGCTCGCCCAGCACGCCCTCGGCGCCGACCTTGTCGAGCTTGTCGAAGGCGATGAAGAACGCGCCCTGGGCTTCCTCGGGAAAGCCGCAGTGCCGGGCGATCGCGCCCAGGAGCCGTCGGTCGTTGATCCGCACGGTGAGATCGCTGAGCCCCAGGCGGGTGAGCGCCTCGCCGGTGGCGAGCAGGAGCTCCACTTCCGCCACCGCAGAGCCGACCCCGAGGATGTCGATGTCGCACTGGGTGAACTGCCGGTACCGCCCCTTCTGAGGCCGCTCGGCGCGCCACACCGGCCCGATCTGAATGGCCTTGAGGGGATCCGGCAGCCGCGCGTGATTCTCCGCGTAGTAGCGCGCGAGGGGCACGGTGAGGTCGAAGCGCAGCCCGTGCTCGGCGAGCTCGCCGCCGGCGCGTTGGGCCGCCTCGAGATCCTCCCCGCGCTTGAGCACCTTGAAGACCAGCTTCTCGTTCTCGCCGCCCTCGCTACCGACGAGCAGGCGGAGGCTCTCCAGTGCCGGCGTCTCGATTCTCCGGAATCCGAAGGAACGGTACACGGCGAGGATCTGCTGGGTGGCGGCGTCGCGGAGCTCGACCTCCGCGGGCAGGAGATCGCGCATGCCCCGCGGGGGGGTGGTGTCGGGCTTACCCGCCATCCTTACGACGCTCCCCGGGCCGCGGCCAAGTAGTCCCGGGAGAGCTCGATGTAGCCCTTCGCCGAGCGGTAGATCAGGTCGAGGTCGGCGGGCTCGGCCTGCCGCTTCACCCGGGCGGGCGTCCCCATGAGGACGCTGCCGCGCGGGGCCCGGGTGCCGGGCGACACCACCGCGCCCGCCGCCACCAGGCACTCCTCCTCGAGCACGGCGCCGTCCAGCACCACCGCGCCGATGCCGATGAGGCAATTTGACTTGATGTGGGCGCCGTGCAGCCGCGCGGCGTGACCGACGGTGACGTAGTCCTCGATGATGGAGGGTGTCCCGCGCCGGTTCACGTGGATGATGGTGCCGTCCTGGATGTTGGTTCCGCGGCCGATCCGGATGAAATGGACGTCGCCGCGGAGCACGGAGGTGAACCAGACGCTCGACTCTTCGCCGATCTCGACGTCGCCGATGACCTGGGCGGAGGCTTCCACGAAGGCGGACGGGTGCACGGTAGGCAGGACACCCCGGTACGGGTGGATCAGACGGCTACTCCTGGGGCATGGTCATGATGATCTGCGTCTCGCCCGAGATATTCAGGAAGTTGTTGAAGCGCACCACCGTGGCGGCGAGCGTCGGCTGGATGGCGTCGTCGGTCTTGAAGGCGCCCAGCGCGGTGATCCCGCCCTCGAAGCCGGTGTCGATGCTCTGGAGGCGATACCCCGCAGGTCCCTTGAACACGATGGCGAGGAGACCTTCCTTCACGATGTTCTGGGGCACCACGAGCTCCTCGATGCCGTCCCCGTCGAGGTCGACCGACAGCGGGGTCGGCTCGATCTTGAAGAACTTGGTGATGGCCCCCTGACGGCCGCGGTCGATGACCAGCTCCAGCTTGGTGTATCCGCCGCCCACCGAGGTGGCCGAGCGCCAGACGTCCTCGCCGTCCAGCGTGACGCGAAGGCGGTTGAACTCGTCGATCATGGTCAGGGCACGGGTGTCCTTTCCCGAAATGTTGGAGAAGGCCGCGCCCATCGGGCGGAAGATCGCGGGCACGCGAACCTGCTTGACCACGTCCAAAGAGCCCTTCTTCACCACCGCCTCGTCGGCCTGGCCCACCGAGAAGAAGTTCTCGGCGCTGTAGCGCTGGATCCACAGGGTCTGCTTGTAGCCGTCGCCCTTGGCGTCCACCGCGAAGAGGAAGCTCTCGATGGTGTCCACCAGGAACTTCGGCTTGCCGTCCTTCAAGTGCAGGATGAAGGAGTTCAGGCCGGCCTTCACGTGGAAGCGGTTGCCCACCACCTCGTAGACGCCGTCGCCGTCGAGATCGGCGAGCTGCAGCGAGAAAACTCGTCCCATCGTCCGGGTCGAGAAGCTCCACTCGGGCTCCATCTTGTAGTTGACGATCTTGTACTGGTAGACCCGATCGCCGTCGCTCACCACCAACCGGGGAATCCGATCCTTGGGCTGCACGGCGATGTCCATCGCCACCACCGCGTAGCCGAGGCGGGCGACCTCCTTGAGCGGGATGGATCCTTCGCCCGTCGAGTACGTGGCGGGGTCGATGTCGCCACGGAGCAGCCGCTCCAGCAGCGAGCGCTGCCGCGCTTGCGGCCGATTGCTGTCCCGGGCTGCCGAGGAGAACCGCTCGCGCTCGGCGAGCTGGCGCACCGAGGGCGGCACGAAGAACGAGCTCGACACGAGGGGATCCGTGGCGGGCAGAGAGAAGAAGCGCGCCTCCATGAAGGGCCGGCCCTGGACCCGCTTGAACTGTAGAACGAGCAGGTGCTCGAACTTGAAGCGCTGTCCCGCTTCCTTGACTCCGCGGCCGGCCAGGAAGTCCTCGTGCTTGATGCCCTGCTCGGCTATGAAGAGATTGATCGGATCGCCCATGCTCACCACGAAGCGCCCCGAGGCATGGAGCCGCTCAAGCAGCTCCTGGGTGCCCGCCTCGATGAGGTTGTCCCGCACGCCGCCCGAGAGCGGGAGCAGCATGAGACGGATCTTCCCCGACGAGAGCCGGAACCGGTCTCCCGGCTTGATGTCGGCGCCCGCCGCGACCGTCCCACGGGAGAACTGCTCCTGGACGGAGACAACGGTGATGCGTCCCAGGCCTTCCTCGGTCTTCCCCAGTACCTGGCCGGTCTTGGGGTGCTTGATCTCCCGCCCCTCGCGGTAGGCGCTGAGCTCGAGGCCTGGGCGTATCCCCTCCTTGCGCCCGGCTCCCAGCGTCAGGGTGTGGCCCTGAACCTCCAGGATGTCCCCCTCGACCTTGGGGAAGAGATCTGCCAGCTGGTCGGCGAGGACGGTGGTGGGGACGGCGGGCGTGGTGGCGGGAGCCTCCTGGGGGGTAGACTTCGGCTGCGCGAGGGCAAACCCGATAGGCCCAAGCAGGAGCGCAAGGGCAAGCCCGGTCAGGAAACGGCGCGCCACCCCGCCACTATAGCGCCGGCCGGAGGGGCAGGCAACCAATCCGGGCACAAAAAAACGGGGCATGGGGTCTGCCACCCCATGCCCCGATCCCTACCGAGACGTAACGACTAGAAGCTGACGCGGAGCCTCGCGGCCACCGTGTACACGTCCTCGGCGTCCCGCTTGTTGGCCACGCCGTTGACTACCTCAGTCGTGTCCAGGGCAGCGCCCGAGAACAGATAGGCGCCAACCAGGTCGAAGGTCAGACCGGGCGCGAACCGCCAGGTCATGCCGATGTTGGCCTCGGTGCCGACATACGCGTCGTCACCCTTACAATCAGTCGGACGGCAGTTCATCGTGCCGCCCACCACGAACGTCCCGTCGGTGTCGACCGAGCGGGCCGTCCACATCGGGCTGACCAGGCCATAGAAGTCCAGCTGAGGCGTCAGGCTATAGGTCGCCTTGAGGCCGAACTGCTGGCGACCATAGCGGTCCAGGCCGATGCCCGTGCCGAGAGTCCGGAAGGCACCGTTGAAGTAGTCGACGCCGAGGGCGAAGATGTTACCCCACCCGTCGGACCACCAGCCCGTGTCACCGGTGACCGGCTGATAGTAATTCACTTCGTTGGCCAGCTGATCCTTCGGCCGGTTACCCGTCGTGTACATGTAACGGAACTCGAGGAGTAGCGGCCCAATGCGCCAGCCCGACTTCACGTCGAACAGGAAGGCCGAGATGTCGGCCTCCTTGGTCAACTGGGTGGCGGCGTTGCCGAAGGGGTTATCCGTGTCACGCGTGCCGAACTGATAGATGAACGTGGGCTCGATCGAGAAGGGGCCCGAGCGCCACCGCAGATCCACGCCGAGGCTGTGACGATGCTCCTCGTTGGTGGGCGTCGCCGGAGTGGCGGCGGTACCCACGCAGGCCGCCGTCGCCGCCGTGCAACCACCGGCGAGACGGCTGGTGAAGCCGACAGCGCCGAGGGTGGCCCCGTTGCTGACGGCAGAGCGCGCGGCGGTGGAGGTCGCGCCCTGGAACCACGCGTAGGAATAGAGCGGCCGGATGTCGAGGCCCTTGAACGGGCTGATCTCGACGCTGGCGATGAAGGCGAAGTCGTCACCGCGGTTGAAGCCGGTGAGACCCGTGCCGCCCGTGCTCGCGCCCGTCAGCTCCTCCTCGATCTGGGCAAACGTGAGGTGCGACTTCACGTTCGGCGACCAGGTCGTGGTGAGGTTGACACCGGCGAAGTCCGAGCAGGCCAGCGCGCAGATCTTGTACGTGACCGAGTACGGCTGGGCACCGACGCGCATGCGCGTGGCGAACGGTATCAGCGGCAAGTCGAACTCAGCGAAGAGCCACTTGGTCTCGACGTTGCCCTGCACGTCGGTGTTGAGGTCGAAGCCCGACGTGGCTCCGGCGCGCTGCTGGTTGTTGCCGACGACCTGGCCGGCCAGGTTGTTGTCGGTACCGCTGACCTGACCCCACTGGGAGTCGATCTCGATACCCCACACGACGACCGCGTTCCCGGCCCTACCTTCAATGTTGAAGCGGCCGCGGTTACGCGCGTACCACTCCTTGTCACCCACGCGCGTGAAGTTCTGGTCGCGCAGGTTGTGGCTCACCGACGAGATCGTGTCGAGGAAGCCATTGATGTCGAACTTCAGGGGCGGCGCGGCAGGCGGCGCCTGCGCGAAGGCCCCTGGCGCCATGGTGCCCACGAGGGCGACCACGGCGAGCGTTAGGACGATGAGTCTCTTCATGAACCGTCTCCTCATTGGTGGTTGGCTTCTCGTGCTTCCGAGAATCCCTTGCCCATTCCTCCAGTGCCGGCGACGCGCAACCACGGTACCTCTACAAACCGCTCCCACCTCCAGGTGAAGCCAGAGATGAACCCCTGGGCAGACAGGGGCGCGCGGAGACTGGGCGACAGCGACCTTTTTACCGCGGTGGGCGTGTCAGGGTCAAGGAAAAATGCCCGAAATGCTACCGGTTGTGGCCCTCCTACCCCCCCTCCCCGAGGGTCTTGAGAGCCTCCACCGTGAGCTTCCCAACGGAGGAGTTCGGGTCGAGGTCCCGGGCGAAGATGAAAGCGGCCCGAGCCTCCTGCCTCCGGCCGGCCTCGGCGAGGATAACTCCCAGTAAGTAATGGGAGAATTGGTTCTTACCCTCGAGCTGAATGGCCTGGCGGAGGGCCTCCTCCGCCTCCTTGAGCTTGCCCTGACGGAGGTAAGTCTGGCCGAGGTTGTGGTAGGCCAGCTCCGGGCTCGGGTAGGTGGGGAACGTCAGCGCCTTGCGGTAGTAGGTCACGGCCTGGTCCAGCCGGTCCTGGGCAGCCATGACAAGCCCCAGGTTGTGGTAGGCCTCGGCGTAGCTTGGGTCCAGTTCGACGGCCTTCTCGAAGGCAGCCTGCGCCTCGGGCCAGCGCCGGAGCTGGAGCTGGACCACCCCGAGGGCGTTCCGGTAGAGGGCGTTGTCCGGGTCCAGCTCCACTGCCGTCTGTAGCGCCGCGAGGCCCAGCGAAATGCGGCCTTCGCGGATATTGGTGCCAGCCTGATCGTAGGCGTTCCGCGCCTGGATCTTGCGAACTTCGGCTTCCTTCCCGGTGGCGCAGCCGACAAGAAAGAGGAGGCCGGCGCCGAGCGCGCCGAGAAGGGCGGAGCGGCCGATTCTTGACAGGGTCCTGATGGCCATGTACTTGTTGAGTCGTGCCAACTTACGAATACGAGTGCGCCGACTGCAAGCGGGTGTTCGAGATCCGCCAGCGGATTTCCGAACCTCCCCTCGAGACCTGCGATAAATGCGGTGGAGCCGTCCGCCGTCTACTCGCTGCGGCCCCATTCATCCTCAAGGGCGGCGGTTGGTATGTCACCGATTACCCCTCGGAGTCGAGGAAAAAAGCCCAGAAGGAGTCTAGCACAGGGGATGCGAGCGCCCCGTCGAGTTCCGGCGGCGACGCGAGCAAAACCTCCTCGAACGGCGGCTCCACGGGCGGCTCCACCACCTCCGGCGGGTCGGAGGGCGCCAAGCCCACTCCCCCCAAGAAGGCGGCGAAGGACTAGCGGACTAGCCCGCCGCTAGCGGTCGCGGTCGACTACGAAGTCCGCGATCAGGAGCAGCGTTTCCTTGTCCTCGGAGTCCGCGAAGGGATCCAGGTCTGCCTTGGCCGTCTGAGCGTAGGCGTGGGCGCGCTCCAACGCGTACTCCACCCCCTCGTACTTGACCACCAGACGCCGGATCTCCTCGATGTCGGCCGCCTCCGGGCGGGAGCGCCTGAGTATGGCCTGAATGCGCTCCCGGTCGGGGGCGCTGGCCCGGTCGAGGGTGGCGATGAGCGGAAGCGTGCGCTTCCCCTCGCGGAGGTCGGCGCCGATAGCCTTGCCCAGCCGGGCCTCGTCGGCCACGAAATCGAGGGAGTCGTCGCTGATCTGGAAGGCGATCCCGATGTCCAGGCCGTAGCGCGTGAGGGCCTCCAGGCGGGCCGGCTCCGCGCGGGCCAGCAGGCCGCCGATCCGGCAACAGGCCGAGATGAAGGACGCCGTTTTCTGCGTGATGATCCGCAGATAGTCGGCCTCGGTCGTGGTGCCGGACCTCTTCCGCTCGAGCTGGAACACCTCCGCCTCGGTCATGGATACCGTGGCCCGCGCCAGGGTATCCAGCACGGCGGGGTCGCCGTCCCGCACCATCAGGGCAAAGGACTTCGAGTAGAGGTGATCCCCCACGAGGACGGAGGCGTCGTCCCCCCAGCGGGCGTTGGCGGAAGGGCGGCCGCGGCGGAGAGGGGCCTGGTCGACCACGTCGTCGTGGATGAGGGTGGCGGTGTGGAGGAGCTCCACCACGCAGCCGAGCCGGACCGCGCGCACGCCCTGATAGCCAGCCAAGCGTGCCGCCATCAGGAGCAGGATGGGGCGGAGACGCTTGCCGCCCGCTCCCGCGATGAACTCCCCCATCTCACGGATGAGCTCGACCGGCGAGTGGATCTCTCTACCGATTTCCGCTTCGATCGAGGCCAGCTCGCCGCCGATCATGAGGGCGACGCGTTCTTTGAGGAGGGTCTCCAGCGCAGTGGGCGGCTTCGCGCCGGGACGCGGCGCGGGCGCGGTCAACGGACGACGACCCGGTCCCGGATCTTGATCTCGGCGGCCTCGGTCGTGTTCCCGATCTCCACCACCGAGAACTTCTCGCGGACCTCGATCACCTTCCCGGTCGCCACCTCTTCGTCCAGCTCGCCGAGGAGCTCGCCGGTGATGGGATGAACGATGGGAATCTTGTCCCGGCGCAGGCTCACCAGGCTCCCCGGCTTGAGGCCGTCCTGCCCGTTGAGGTCGATGACGATGCGCGTCGTGTCCACGTAGACGACGTAGCCGCGCGAGGGCGGGGGCGCAGGCGCCACCGGAGCCAGCGCGCCGTCGGTGCGTGTGGTCGGCGCGGCGGCGGCAGTCACGCCGGTTGGCCGCGGGCTGCCGGCCGTGGCCGGCGGCTCCGCCGCCTGATACGGCACCTTCTGAAGGGGGCTGATCCGCCCGCCCCCAGGAGGCTGCCCATACTTGGACACCACCTCGGGAGGCGCGAGGAGCGTCGACTTGCCGAACACAAAAGACTTCATCGTGGTCGGCATCTTCTCTTCTTCCACCCAGACGTACTCGGGCTCGCTCGGCACGTCGCCGAAACGCGGATTCTTGATCAGTACCCACTTCGACTCGGCCTTCTTGAGCTCCACGGTCGGATCGCCTGCGGTCGGATAGCCGATGATGTTGAGGAGGGTGTTGCAGCCGGTGGTGAGGAGCGTCACCACCACGAGAACGGCGCCGACGCGGCCGACCGGCAGGAGCTTGGGCGGGCGTAGAGGTGCCATGGACCCGAAGATCATATCAGATCGACCCTCCTAGTCCTCCGGAAGAGGCTCCCAGGGGAACCGCTGCTCGGCGGAGCCCTCCGTCCGGGTCAGGGCCAGCCGGCGGGAGAAGAGCGGGGTGCCCGTGACCGCCGAGACCCAGGTGATGTCCAGGTAGGTGATACCCCTCCGGTCGAGGAGAACGGGGACCAGCCACCCCGAGATCTCCAGCGGCTTGCCCAGGGCCACCGCTCGCTCCGGGCGCACCAGGAGCTCCTCGATTCGGGCCCGTTGGTTGAGAAAAAGGTCCTGTACCACGCTGGGATCCACCGCCTGAAAGCGCTTGGTCTGGTCCAGCCCGAGGGCGATCATGAAGGGCACCCGGCGGAGGTCGGCCTGGGCCTTGGTGAGGTTCAGCGGCGGGGCCACCGCCACCCGGATCCGCCCGCGGGTGATGCGCGCTCCGTCCTCGGCCCCCACGCGAGGCTGGCCGGGAATTGGGATATAGGTGGCCTCGGAGAAGCGCCCTTCGACCCGCTGAATCTGCGCATAGCCCAGCACGTCCTCGTAGCGGCCCAGGATCTTTCCGGTGACGGGGTGCCGGAACTCATCTCCCTTGCGGAAGAGGGTGAACTCCTGCCCCCGCTGGATGCCGTCCTTGGCGGCAAGGTCCAGGTAGACACGGTCGCCGTCCACGCTGACGACAAGACCCTCCACTGCGGGGAAGGCATTGATGACGTCCTGAACCAGGAAGCCGAAGGTGGCCCCCACCTGATCGGCCTGCCCCGCCTCCCCCACCCCGCCGAACAGCGCCACGCACAGCAAGACGGCAGCGACGCAGCGTCTCGACATCTAGAACACCACCGACGGCTGATACGTCCCGAACACCTGCCGGAGGGTGGCGCAGATCTCGCCCAACGTGACCTCGGCCCGCACCGCCTCGAGGATCAGCGGCACCAGGTTGTCGCGCCCGCGCGCGGCCCGCTCGATGGTCTCCACCGCTCGGGCCGCCCGCGCCGCGTCGCGAGACTTGCGGAGCCGGGCCAGGCGCTCCCCCATCGCCGCCGCCACCGCCGGATCCACCTGAAACAGGTCGCCGGGCGGCGGCTCGTCCATCACGAAGTCGTTGACGCCCACCACCACGCGCGCCTTCGACTCGACCTCCTGCTGATACCGGTAGGCCGCCTCCTGGATCTCGCGCTGCATGAAGCCGATGGCGTGCACGGCTCCGCCGAGCCCGTCGATCTTGGCGATGTAGGTCTCCGCCTCTTCCTCGAGGAGCCGGGTCAGGCGCTCCACCGCGTAGGAGCCGCCGAGAGGATCGATGATGTCCGCGACGCCGGATTCGTGGGCGAGGATCTGCTGGGTGCGGAGGGCGACGCGGACCGCCTCCTCGCTGGGCAGCGACAGCGCCTCGTCCATCGAGTTCGTGTGCAGCGACTGGCAGCCCCCGAGCACGGCGGCGAGGGCCTGGATGGCCACGCGCACGATGTTGTTCTGGGGTTGCTGGGCGGTGAGCATGCTCCCCGCGGTCTGGGCGTGGAAGCGGAGGGCGAGCGACCGCGGGTCGGCAGCGCCGAAGCGCTCCCGCATGAGCCGGGCCCACAGGCGGCGGGCGGCCCGGAACTTCGCGACCTCCTCGAGGAGGTTACTGTGGGCGTTGAAGAAAAACGACAGCTGCGGCGCGAACTCGTCCACCGCGAGCCCCGCCTCCAATGCCGCCGTGACGTAGGCGATGCCGTTGGACAGGGTGAAGGCGATCTCCTGAGCGGCGGTGCATCCCGCCTCGCGCACGTGATAGCCGGAGATCGAGATGGTGTTCCACTTCGGCACGTGCTGGCGGCAGAAGGCGAACATGTCGGTGATGAGGCGCAGGGAAGGCCCGGGCGGGAAGATGTAGGTGCCACGGGCGATGTACTCCTTGAGAATGTCGTTCTGCACCGTGCCCGACAGGCGCGCCGACGGCACGCCCTGGCGCTCGCCCACCGCGATGTAGAGACAGAGCAGGACGGACGCCGTCGCGTTGATCGTCATCGAGGTGGAGACCCGGTCGAGCGGGATCCCTTCGAAGAGATCCACCATGTCGGGCAGCGCGGAGATGGCCACGCCCACCTTGCCGACCTCGCTCCGCGCCATCGGGTCGTCGGCGTCGTAGCCCATCTGGGTCGGCAGGTCGAAGGCCACGCTGAGCCCGGTCTGCCCTTGCCCGAGGAGGTAGCGATAGCGCTGGTTGGTCTCCGCCGCCGAGCCGAAGCCCGCGTACTGACGCATGGTCCAGAGGCGCCCGCGATACATGGAGGGCTGGATGCCGCGCGTGAAGGGAAACTCGCCGGGGAAGCCGAGATCGCGCAGGTAATCGAGGGCGGCGAGATCGGCGGGGGTGCAGAGGGGCTCGACGGGGGCGCCGCTCGACAGGGCGAAGAGCCCCTTCCGCTCGGGGGGCTTGCCGCCCGTCGGCCGCGTCCGCGCCTCCCAGGCGCGCCGCGCCTCCTCGATCGCCTTCGGGTCGTCGCTCACCGGGGCCAGCTCACAGCGGAATGTTCCCATGCTTCTTCGGCGGATTGCTGTCGCGCTTGGTGTGGAGCACCTCGAGAGCCTGGATGAGGCGGCGGCGGGTGTCGCGCGGCTCGATCACCTCGTCCACGTAGCCCCGCTCCGCGGCCACGAACGGGTTCGCGAACTTCTCGCGGTACTCGCGCGTCTTCTCCTCCTTGAGCGCGGCGGCGTCCGCGGCGCCGTCCATCTCGCGCCTGTAGAGGATGTTGACGGCGCCGTCAGGGCCCATCACCGCGATCTCCGCGCTGGGGTAGGCGAAGTTGGCATCGCCTCGGATGTGCTTGGACGACATCACGCAGTACGCGCCCCCGTAAGCCTTGCGCGTGATCACGGTGAGCTTGGGCACCGTGGCCTCGCAGTAGGCGAAGAGCAGCTTGGCCCCGTGCTTGATGATCCCGCCGAACTCCTGCGCGGTGCCGGGCAGGAAGCCGGGCACGTCCTCGAAGGTGACGATGGGGACGTTGAAGCAGTCGCAGAACCGGACGAAGCGCGCGCCCTTGAGGGAGGCGGCGATGTCGAGGCAGCCGGCGAGATGCGCGGGCTGATTGGCGACGATGCCCACCGGCCGTCCGTTGAGGCGCCCGAAGCCGATCACGAGGTTGGGCGCGTAATCCGCCTGGACCTCGAAGAAGTAGCGGTCGTCCAGCACGGCGCCGATGATGCGCTTGATGTCGTACGGCTTGTTCGGCTGATCGGGCACCGCCGTCTGGAGCTCCTCGTCGGCCCGGTCGGGGGGATCCAGGGTCGCGCGAATCGGCGGATCCTCGAGGTTGTTCTGCGGCAGGAACGTCATCAGCTCGCGGATGAGGGCCAGGCACTCGTCCTCGCTCTCCGCCGCGAAATGCGCGACGCCGGAGGTGGCGCCGTGCGTGCTCGCGCCGCCCAGCTCCTCGAAGGACACCTCCTCGTGGGTGACCGCCTTGATGACGTCCGGGCCGGTCACGAACATGTAGGAGGATTCCTTCACCATGAACACGAAGTCGGTGATGGCGGGTGAGTACACGGCGCCGCCGGCGCACGGTCCCATGATGGCGGAGATCTGCGGGACCACGCCGGAGGCGAGCGTGTTGCGGAGGAAGATGTCCGCGTACCCGGCCAGCGAGACCACGCCTTCCTGGATCCGCGCGCCCCCGGAGTCGTTCAGCCCGATGATGGGCACGCCCGTCTTGAGGGCGAGATCCATGATCTTGCAGATCTTCCGCGCGTAGGCCTCGGAGAGCGACCCTCCGAACACGGTGAAGTCCTGCGCGAAGACGAACACGGGCCGGCCGTGCATGCGGCCCGAACCCACCACCACGCCGTCGCCGGGGATTCGCTGGGCGTCCATCCCGAAGTCCCGGCCCTGATGCACCACGAGCTTGTCGACCTCGGCGAAGGAGCCCTTGTCGAGCAGCAGCTCGAGCCGTTCGCGCGCGGTCTTCTTCCCGGCCCGGTGCTGCCGTTCGATGCGGTCGGCGCCTCCCCCCAGCTCGGCGGCCTGGTTACGGCGGTGGAGCTCGGCGAAGCGGTCCTCGAGGGGCAAGGCGTAGACACCTCCTGCAACACGGTGGTCGATTGCGGCGCCTTGCAGTATAGGGAGCGAGCGGCGGGAAAGTCAATGAACACGTTGACTTCCCGACCGCCGCTTGCCATACTGCACGCCCTATGAACCCGCTGGCGGTGGCGATCGTCGTCATCTGCGTGGTGGCGGTCACGGTGTCCTTGGTGCTGGCGCTGCTGGCACTGCGGCGGGTTCTCAAGCGGGCGGAGGTCGCGCTCGGCCTGATCGAGCGGGAGATCCGCCCCATGGCGGCGCAGCTGGGCGCGTTGACCGAGGAGATTCGCGGGCTGTCCCATCAGATAACGCTCGAAGTGGAGCGCATCGGGGTGGTGACGCGCCGCCTCGACGAGATCACGACCACGGTGGCGAAGATCGTCGCAGCGATCGCGGGAATCTCGCGGGTCGGTCAGATCGTGGGGCTCGCGGGGGGGCTCCGGCGGGGTCTGGGGGTGTTCGTTTCACGGCTGAAGAGCCGCGCGACCTGAGGCGGCTCGAGGAGGACAGGACCATGGCGGACGAGCGAAGCGGTGTGGACGCGGCGGGTTATATCGGCTGGTTCTTGCTCGGGGCGGCGGCGGGCGCGGCAACCGCGCTGCTCCTGGCGCCCAAGTCGGGGCGCGAGACGCGCGAGCTCCTCGCCGAGCACGGTGGTGACGTGCTGAGCCGCGCCAAGGTGAGCGCCGGCGAGGCCCGGGTCAAGGCGAGCGACCTCCTGGAGAAGGGGCGCGAGTATCTCGAAGAGCAATCCAACCGGCTCATCTCCGCGTTCGAAGCCGGCCGTGCGGCCATGCGCGACGAGATGTCGCAGGAGCGGCCCGGCATCTAGCAGTCGGCGGCCGCTGAGCCGCCCGCCGCCGCCTCGCATTCGGCGAGGCGCGCGGCGAAGAAGGCCTGCTCCCGACGGTTCCGCGTGAGCGCGAGGGTCCGGCGATACGCCGCCGCGGCCTCCGGCCAGCGACGCAAGCGACGCAAGACATCTCCCCTCGCCGCCGGGAGATGGTGATAGCCGGCCAGCGGCGGGCCCTCGAGCGCGTCGAGGAGCGGGAGCGCCGCCGCCGGCCCCTCCGCCATGCTCACCGCCACCGCGCGGTTGAGCGCGATCACGGGCGACGGAGCAAGGGTGTGTAGCTGTCCGTAGAGCGCCGCGATCGTCCCCCAGTCCGTGGACTCCCAGGTCGTCGCCCTCGCATGACAGGCGGCGATCGCGGCCTGCAGCCGATAGGGCCCCGCGCCTTCCCGCGGGCCGGCGCGCTCGAGCAGGGCGAGACCCCGGCCGATGCGGTCGGCGTCCCAGCGTCCGCGATCCTGGTCGGCGAGGAGGATGACATCGCCATCCGGTCCGGTGCGCGCCGGCGCGCGCGCCGCCGTCAGCTCCATGAGGGCGCCGAGCCCGAGCACCTCGGACTCCTCCGGCATCAGCGCCGCGAGGAGCGCGCCCAGGCGCAACGCCTCCTGGCAAACCTCCTCGCGCACCAGCCGATCCCCTTCCCGCGCGGTATGGCCCTCGTTGAACACGAGGTAGATCACCGCGAGCACCGAGGCCAGGCGTCCCGGGAGATCGGCGGCCTGCGGCACCTCGTAGGGCAGGCGGCGCGCGCGGATGAGCTGCTTGGCGCGCACGAGGCGCTGAGCGATGGTGGGCTCCGGGAGGAGGAACGCGCGCGCGATCTCGCCAGTGGACAGTCCCCCGACGAGCCGCAGCGTCAGCGCGACCTGGCTCTCCGGCGTCAGCGCGGGATGACAGCACGTGAAGATCAGGCGCAAGCGATCGTCGGCGATCACCGCGGGATCTTCGAGCGCCGGCGGCTCGTCGCGATCCGCGGCCGCCTCACGGGCGAGGGCTTCGATCCGCCGGTGAAGCCGGCGGCGCCGGCGGAGGTGGTCGCGGGCGCGGTTGCGCGCCACCGTCATCAGCCAGGCCCCGGGATTGTCGGGCAAGCCGTCCACGGGCCAGTGGACGAGCGCGGCCGCCAGCGCCTCCTGCACCGTCTCCTCCGCGGCGTCGAGATCGCCGAGAAGGCGCGTCACCGACGCGACGAGCCGGCCGTACTCGCCCCGGAAGACGTGCTCGACGAGGAAGCCGGCGCCGCCGAGAACCGTCGCTACATCTCCCAGACCGGGCGCACTTCGATGAAGCCGTCCTCGCGCACGGGGAGCTTCGAGGCCCACTCGACCGCCTCCGCCTTGGAGGCACAGTCTATCAAGTAGAACCCGCCGATGACCTCCTTGGTCTCCGCGAAGGGGCCGTCGGTTACCTGCGTCTGGCCGCCCTTGGCGCGGAGCCGCGTCGCCTCCGCCTGCGGCCGCAAGCGTTCCCCGTGCACCATCTTGCCGGCCCCGCGAAGCTCCTGCGCGACCTTCATGTGCTGGCCCACCACCTGCTTCGCCTCCGCCTCGCTACGCCGAGCCTCCGCCTGCTCGTTGCCGTGGATGAGAAGGATGAACTTCATGGGTTGACCCTCCTTTTCCTCTACGACGCTCGGGGACGGTCAAAATCGACATGCCGAGCGGCGAGAAGGGGCCAGGGGCGAGGCGCCGCCCGCGGGCCGCACGCGAGGCGTAGCCTCGCTACGTTGAGCGTGCGGCCGCGGGCGGCAACGAAGCCCATGGTCCCTTCTCGGCGCTCGGCTACTGCCGTTTGATGCGGGCGCCCAGGGCCTGGAGCTTGGCCTCGATGTCCTCGTACCCGCGGTCGATCTGCTCGATGCTGCGGATCACGGTGCGGCCCTCGGCGCAGAGGGCGGCGATGAGCAGCGCGATCCCGGCCCGGATGTCCGGGCTCGGGATGCCCCCCGGCTCGCCGCGCAGCCGCGCGGGCCCGTGGATGAGCGCACGATGGGGATCGCAGAGGACGATCCGCGCGCCCATGCCGATGAGCCGGTCCACGAAGAAGAGCCGGCTCTCGTACATCTTCTCGTGGAACAGCACAGTCCCTTCGGCCTGGGTGGCGGCGACGAGAGCCACGCTCATGAGATCGGCGGGAAAGGCCGGCCACGGCCCGTCGTCCACCTTGGGGATGGCGTCACCCAGATCGGCCTGGATCACGAGCGGCCGCGCGCCCGAGACGGCGAGGTCGCGCCCGCGATACTCGGCGGCCACCCCCAGCCGGGCGAGCACCGACAGCGCCATGCGGAGATCCTCGGGACGCACGTCCTCGATCACGACGTCGCCGTCGGTCACCGCGGCAAGGACGATGAAGCTGCCGACCTCCATGAAGTCGGGGCCCAGCGTGAAGTCGGCGCCCCCGAGGGCGGCCCCGCCGTGGATAGTGAGCACGTTCGAGCCCACGCCGTCGATCCGCGCCCCCATTTGGACGAGCAGGCGGCAGAGGTCCTGCACGTGGGGCTCGGAGGCGGCATTCCGGAGCACGGTCGTGCCCTCCGCCCGCACCGCGGCGAGCACCACGTTCTCGGTGCCGGTGACGCTGGCCTCGTCGAGGAGGATGTCGGCGCCGTGGAGACGGCGGGCGTCGAGCCGGAGGAAGCCCTCCTCGCTGCGAACCTCGGCGCCGAGCGCGCCCAGCCCCAGCACGTGCGTATCCACCCGGCGGCGGCCGATCCGATCGCCCCCGGAGTGCCCGATCTCGGCGCGGCCCTCGCGCGCGAGAAGCGCCCCCATGAGCACGAGAGCCCCCCGGATCTTGCGCAGCAGCTCGGGATCCGGCCGGGTGGTCCGGATCGTGCCCGCTCGGAAGGTAACGGCGTGGCGGTCGTGGCGGGTGACCTCCACGCCCATGCCCTCGACCACCGCGAGCATAGTCCGCACGTCGTCGATGTCGGGCAGGTTGCGAATGGTGACGGGTGCCGCGGTAAGCAGGGCGGCGGCGATGGCGGGGAACGCGGCGTTCTTGTTGCCACCGGGACGCACGCGACCCTTGGTGCGCGCGCGCCCCTCGATGACGAACTCGGCCACGCCTAGCGCGCCTTCTTCATCGGCCGGCGCGGAAGTCGGCCTTGTCGGGCAGGATCCGGTCCGCGATGAGGTTGCGCATCATCTCCACGGTACCGCCGCCGATGGCGAACATGCGCGCGTCGCGCATCATCCGCTCCAGCGGCAGCCCGCGACCGTAGCCCGCCGCGCCGTGGATCTGCAGGGCCTGGCTCGTCACCGCCTGGGCCATCTCGGCGGCGAAGGTCTTGGCCTTGGCGGCGGCGAGCGGCTCGGGGAAGCCCTCGACGGAGGTGGCGGCGGCACGATGGATGAGCAGGCGCGCGGCATCGAGGGCGATGGCCATGTCGGCGAGCTTCCAGCGAATGCCCTGAAAATCGGCGATGGGCCGGCCGAACTGACGGCGCGATTGCGCGTAGGCCAGCGCGTGCTCGTACGCGCCCTGGGCCAGGCCCAGCGCCACCGTGGCCGCGCCCAGGCGCTGGCTGTTGTAGGCCCGCATGAGCTTCTTGAAGCCGTCGGGTGGCTCCACCAGCACCTGCTCGCGAGGCACCCGGCAGCGCTCGAAGTGCAGGCGCCCCTCCGGGATGCCGCGCAGTCCCATGGTCCGGTCGCGCTCGCCGATGGAGAACCCGGGCGTGTCGCGCTCGACGAGGAGCCCGCCGATGCCCTCGGCCCCCGCACGCTCGCTCATGCGGCAGTAGACCAGGTAGAGCCGTGAGGTCCCGGCGCCGGTGATCCAGCGCTTCTCGCCGCCGAGCGTCCAGCCTTCCGGCGCCTCGTCGGCGCGCGTGGCGAGGTCGGTGGCGGCCGACCCCGCCTCGGGCTCGGTGATGGCGATGGCGGGCTTCTCGCCGTCCTCCAGCACCCACGGGAAGTAGCGCCGCTTCTGCGCATCGGTGCCGTAGGCGGTGAGCGCGCCCACCACGCCCAGGCTTCCCTCGACAATGATTCTTGCCGTTACACCACACTGCCGTGCCACCTCCTCGACCACGAGGAGCACGTCGAGCACGGAGCCGCCGGGGCCGCCATAGGCCTTCGGGATGGTCAGGCCCATGAACCCGGCCCGGACGAGGTCCTTCACGTTGTCCCAGGGATAGGCCTCCTCGGCGTCCCAGCGCGCGGCGCGATCCCGGAACACACCGTCGGCGAGCTCGCGCGCCCGGGCACGCAGGGCCTCCTGCGTAGCCGTCAGCGCAAAGTCCATCAGGCGGAATCCATCAGATATGGATGGCCTGGCCCAGCGCGGCGAGGGTGGCTTCCAGCGCGGCCTCGGAGAGGGTGGGATGCGCGTGAATGGTGTGCATCAATTCCTCGAGCGTGGCCTCGAGCGTGCGTCCCACCGCGAACTCGTGGATCAGCTCGGTGGCCTCGGGCCCGACAATGTGGACGCCGAGAATCTCGCCGGTGCGCTTGTCGGCCACCACCTTGAGGAATCCCTCCGTCTCGCCGAGGGCCACCGCCTTGCCGTTGGCGGTGAACGGGAAGCGGCCCACGCTGACCTCGCGGCCGTTGCCCTTCGCTGCCGCCTCGGACACGCCGATGGAGGCGACCTGGGGGCGGCAGTAGGTGCAGGAGGGCACGTTGCCGTAGTCCACCGGGCGCGGCCCGTGTCCGGCGATGGCCTCGGCGGCCACGACACCCTCCGCCATGGCCTTGTGGGCCAGGAGCTGCCGGCCCGCCATGTCGCCGATGGCGTAGATGCCCTTCACCGAGGTTTCGCAGGTCGGGCCGACGGTGACGAAGCCCTTCTCCATCGCCACGCCCACCGCCTCGAGGCCCACGTCCTTGACGCGCGCCGCGCGTCCCACCGCCATCAGCACCTGCTCCGCCCGCAGCGTCTCCGTCTTGCCGTCGGCCTCCACCTCCACCGCCACCCCGCCCCCGCCGGGCGTCACCGACTTCACCCGCACGCCCGTGCGGATGGTGATGCCGCGGCGGCCGAAGAGGCGCGCGATCTGCGTGGAGGCTTCCTCGTCCTCGATGGGCAGCACCCGCGGGAGCGCTTCCAGCACGGTGACCTGGGTGCCATAGGCGGCATAGACGTCGGCGAACTCCATCCCCACCGCGCCGGCGCCGATCACCACGAGGGTGGCGGGCCGCACCTCGTTCCGCACCGCCCCGTTGGAGGAGATCACCACCTTCTCGTCGATCGTGACGCCGGGCAGCGACTTCGGCTCGGAGCCGGTGCCAAGGATCACCCCACGGCCGGCCTCGAGGGTTTGCGCGCCGTCCTTGCCCGCGACCTCGACCACGTTGCGCGACTTGAGCGTGCCCCGCCCGGGCAGCAGCGTGATCTTGTTCTTGCGGAACAGGAACTCCACACCCTTGGCCATGCGGTCCGCAACTTTCCGAGAGCGTTGGACAGCGTGGGCGTAATCGGCCTTCCACTGCCCCACCGTGATGCCGAACTCCTCGGCGCGGGCCACGAGCCCCACCACCTCGGCGTTGCGGAGCAGCGCCTTGGTGGGGATGCAGCCCCAGTTGAGGCACACCCCGCCGGGCCGATCGTCCTCCACGGCGGCGACGGTGAGGCCCAGCTGGGCGGCGCGGATGGCGGCTACGTACCCGCCGGGACCGGTGCCGACCACGACGACGTCGAACTTCTGGGCCGGCGCCATCGCTAGACCAGAAGCCGCAGCGGCTCTTCGAGCAGGCGCTTGACGTCCTGGAGGAAGCGCGCGCCCATGGCGCCGTCCATGGCGCGATGGTCGCAGGAGATCGTCATCCTCATCCGGCGCCCCACCGCGAGGGCGCCGTCCACCACCACCGCCTTCTCGGCCACGGAGCCCACCGCGAGAATGGCGCCCTCGGGCGGGTTGATGATGGCCGAGAACTCCTCGACGTCGAGCATGCCGAGGTTCGAGATCGAGAAGGTGGCCCCGCTGATTTCGGAGGCGCGGAGCTTGCCCGCCCGCGCCCGCTCCGCGAGGTCCCTCGACTCGGCGGCAATCTGCACGAGCGGCTTCACGTCGCAGTCGCGCAGCACCGGCGTGATCAGCCCGCCGTCGAGCGCCACCGCGATGCCGATGTGCGCGCGGTGGTAGACGCGGATGGTGTTGCCCTGGAACGAGGCGTTGACGCCGGGATGACGGAGGAGGGCGAGGGCGCAGGCGCGGATGACGAGGTCGTTGACGGAGACCTTGGGGCTGCCCTCCAGCGCGTTCAGCTCGGCGCGGAGCTCCCAGGCCCGGTCCATCGCCACCTCGGACGTGACGTAGAAGTGCGGCACCGGCGCCTTGGACTGCGGCATGCGCTTGGCGATGGTGGCGCGCATGGGCGTGAGGGCCAGGTCTTCATACTCGGCGTCCGTGCGCGCCGGAATGACGAAGGGAGCGCGCGTGGGCGCGGGGGCCGCGGCCGGCGCGGCCACCGCAGCCGGCGCCGGGCCGGCGGCCAGCGCCGCCTCCACGTCGCGGCGCACGATGCGCCCTCCCGGCCCGCTGCCCTGCAGCCCCCCGATGTCCACCCCGCGCTGCGCGGCGATCTTCCTGGCCAAGGGCGAGGCCTTCACCCGACCTCCTGTAGCTGCCTCCGCGCGCGGCGCCGCGACCAGACGGGGGCCGGCCGGCGCGGCCGCCGCGGCCGCCGCCGGCTGCGGGCGCGGCGCCCCTGACTCCGGGGTGAGCGGCACCACCTTGCCCGTCTCGGGGGCGGACTTGTAGGTCTCGGTGGCGGGCACGGGCCCCGGGGCGCTCGCGGCCGGCACGGCGGCGGGCTTGGCGGGATCGGGCGGGGCGCCGGTCACCGCGGGTGCGGCGGCGGACGGGGTCGCCTTGGGCGCGCCCGCCAGCACCGGCTCGATATTCTCGGCAGGGTCGGCGATCACGGCGATGAGGTCGCCGACCGGCACCTGGCCGCCTTCGTCCACGATCACCTTGCGCAGTACGCCGGAGCCGAACGCCTCGATCTCGACATTGGCCTTGTCGGTCTCGATCTCGGCGATGACGTCGCCCCCCTTGATGGCGTCGCCTTCCTTCTTCAGCCACTTGATGACCTTGCCGGTCTCCATGGCGTCGGACAGCTTCGGCATCACGACCTTGGTGATCACCGGTAGCAGACCTTCCGGATGGCGTCGGCGATCTTGGCCTTGGACGGGGTCTTGAGCAGCTCGAGATTCTTCGCATAGGGCATCGGGGCGTTCTCGCCGGTGACGCGCTCCACCGGCGCGTCGAGGTCGTCGAAGGCCTCCTCGGTGATCTCGGAGGCGATCTCCGAGCCCATGCCCGCAAAGCCCGCGCCCGCCTCCAGCACGACGGCCCGGTGGGTCTTTCGGACCGACGACACGATGGTGTCGGTGTCCATGGGGCGGAGCGTGCGCGGATCCACGAGCTCGCAGGAGATGCCCTCCTTCGCCAGCTCCTCCGCGACCTCCATCGCGCGGTACATCATCCCCATGTAGGCGACCACGGTCACGTCGGTGCCCTCGCGCCGGATGATGGCCTTGCCGAGGGGGATCGTGAAGTCGGGATCGTCCGGCACCTCGCCCTTCACCGCATAGAGCGTCTCCGCCTCGATGAAGATGACGGGGTTGTCATCGCGGATCGCGGACTTCAGCAGGCCCTTGGCGTCGGCCGGCGTGGTCGGCCGCACCACCTTGAGCCCGGGCACATGGTAGAAGTACGTCTCCATGCTCTGGGAGTGCTGCGCGGCGAGCTGGGCGGCGGGGCCGCCGGGCCCGCGCACCACCAGCGGGATCGGGTACTGGCCGCCGGACATGTAGCACATCTTCGCCGCCGAGTTGACGATCTGGTCGAGGGCGAGGATGGAGAAGTTGAACGTCATCATCTCGATCACGGGCCGGAGGCCCAGCATGGCCGCGCCCACCCCCACCCCTGTGAAGCCCGACTCGCAGATGGGGGTGTCGATGATGCGCTTGTCCCCGTAGGCCTTGAGGAGCCCCTGGGTCACCTTGTAGGCGCCGTCGTAGAGGCCCACCTCTTCGCCCATCACGAACACGCGGGGGTCGCGGTCCATCTCTTCCCGGAGCGCCAGGTTCAAGGCTTCGCGGTACGTCATGATGGCCATCGCGTCAGTCCTTGTACACGTCGGTGAAGAGCTCTTCGGGCGCCGGCTCCGGCGACGACTCCGCGAACGCCACCGCCTCGTCCACGAGGTCGTTGACGTCCTTCTCCACCGCCTTCACGTCGGCGTCCGCGAGCACGCCGTCCTTGAGGCAGCGCTCGACGAAGATGGCGATGGGGTCGCGCTGCTTCTCGCGCTCCACCTCTTCCTTGGTGCGGTACACCGAGCCCGCGGGATCCCGCATGGAGTGGCCGCGGAAGCGGTACGTGCGCGCTTCGATGAGAGTCGGCGCCTTGTCCTTGCGCGCGCGCTCCACCGCCCGGCCCACGCAGTCGCGCACCGCGAGCACGTCCATGCCGTCCACCGCCTCGCCGTGCATGCCGTAGGTCTCGGCGAAGCGCCACACCTCGGTCTGGGCGAGGGCGCGATGGATGGCGGTACCCATCGCGTAGCGGTTGTTCTCGCAGATGAAGATGACGGGGAGCTTCCACAGGGCCATGAGGTTCATGGACTCGTGGAACTCGCCCTCGGGCACCGCGCCGTCGCCGAAGTAGCAGAGGACGACCTGGTCTCCGCCCTGGTACTTGATGGCGAAGCCCGCGCCCGCGGCCAGGGGCAGGTGCGCGCCCACGATGCCGTGCCCGCCCAGGAAGTTCACGCTCTTGTCGAAGAGGTGCATGGAGCCGCCCTTGCCCTTGGACAGCCCGCCGCTCCGGCCGAAGAGCTCGGCCATCACCTTCTTCGGATCGGAGCCCTTGGCCAGGCAGTGCCCGTGCTCGCGATACGACGACACCGCGTAGTCGTCGGGGCGGGTCGTCGAGGTCGCCCCCACCGCCACCGCCTCCTGGCCGATGTAGAGGTGGAGGAACCCGCCGATCTTCCCCAGCGCGTACATCTCGGCGGCCTTCTCCTCGAAGCGCCGGATCAGAGCCATCTGGGAGAGCAGACGCCGGGCGAGCTCGCCATCGAGCCGGGGCGCCAAGACTATGGTTTTCGCCTGGGCCATGAATCACGTCCTCCTGGACAATCCCGTCGGGCCCGGCTGCGGGGCCCGCGTCCTGCTGACTAGCCTCGCATCACCGACAGCTCGTCCACCGAGAGCCGGCGGCGAAGCTGGAAGATCGCCACGATGATGGCCAAGCCCACCGCGACCTCCGCGGCCGCCACCGCCATCACGAACAGCGCGAGGGCCTGCCCCTCTGGCGTCCCGTGCCGGTTCCCGAAGGCGACGAGGGCCAGGTTGGCGGCGTTGAGCATGAGCTCGATGGACATGAAGATGATGAGCGGATCGCGCCGGATGAGCACGCCGAGCACGCCGACGGCGAACAGCCCCGCCGACAGCGCCACGTAGTACGACTCGGGGACCATGGGATCAGGATACCTTACGCCTGGTCATGGCCATGACCCCGACGAGCGCGGTGAGGAGCAGCACGGAGGTGACCTCGAAGGGGAAGAGGAAGTCGGTGAGGAGCAGCCGGTAGAGCGGCTCCCCCCCCATTGCCGGCCCCACCGCGCGCGGCGGCGCCTGGAACGCGGTCGATCTCAGGATGAGCAGCATCTCCAGGAGGAGGACGCCGGCCAGGGGCACCGCCAGCCAGCGCTGGGCGCGGAGGGGGTCGGGGCCCGTCTCCTCCTTGCCGGGGATGAGCACCATGATCGCGAAGACGAACAGCACCGCGATCGCGCCGGCGTAGACGATGACCTGCACCAGGGCAAGGAACTGCGCCTGGAGCATGAGGTAGAGCGCGGCCACGCCCGCCAGATTGATCGTGAGGAAGAGGGCGGCGTGGATCGGGTTGCGGATCAGGATGACCCCCAGCGCCGAGCCGCCCACGAGGAACGCGAGGAAGAGGAACCCGGCGTACTGCATCAGATCGTCCGGTCCGCCGGGATGGGGACGGGGGACGCGGGCGACCCGTCCGGCCGGGCCGGCTCGAGCGCGAGGAGCGTCTCCTTGTTGTAGATCATCCCCGTCCGGCTGAAGGAGGAGAACTCCAGGATGCCGGTGTCCATGCGAATCGCGTCCTCCGGGCACGCCTCCACGCAGTATCCGCAGAAGACGCATTTGCCCAGGTCGATGTCGAACCGCTCCGGCACCTTCTCGATGTCGGGGTTCGGGTGTTCGCTCGCCACGATGTAGATGCAGTGGGCGGGACATACCGTCTCGCACATCATGCAGGCGACGCAGCGGGGGGAGCCGTCCTCGCGCCGCACCAGCCGGTGCAGGCTGCGGAGGCGCGCGGCGTACGGCCGCCGCTCGTCGGGATACTGGATGGTCACCGCGCCGCGCGCGCCCTTCACCCCGAACATCCGCAGGGTGTGCTTCCACATGTTGGAGAAGAAGCGCACGCCGGTGAGGCGCAGCCCCACCAGGACCTCCACAAGATAGAAGCGCTGGCGCAGCGACAACCGATTGGAATGGCGCGGGTCCATGGGGGCGCCCGGCGGCGCGTACTGTGCCGGCATCCGTCCTTACCTCCCCACCGCGAGCAGCACGAGGCCGGTCACGACGATGTTCAGGATGGACAGCGGGAAGAGCCCGAGCCAGCCCAGCCGCATCGCCTGATCGTAGCGGAACCGGGGCAGCGTCCAGCGAATGAGCATGAGGAACCAGATGAGGACCACCACTTTCAGGAGAAACGACCCGACCTGCAGGCCCACCACCGCGAGGTGCGGCAGGGCCACCTGAGCCCCCCAGGGAAAGACGAAGCCGGTCGCCTGGAGATAGGGCACCTGCCATCCGCCCAGGAACAGCGCGGTGGTCATGCCCGCGATCACCACCGTCTCCAGGAAGTCGGCCATCGCGAACATGCCGAACTTCATGCCGCTGTACTCCACGAAGTACCCGATGATCTCCGACTCGCCTTCCGGCATGTCGAAGGGGATGCGCTTGGTGGCGGCAATGCCCGCGGTGAGGAAGAGGAAGAAGGCGAGCGGCTGGGTGATGATGCCCCACGCGGGGATCCAGTTGCCGAAGAGGCGCGGCAGGAGCGGCTGGCCCTGGCCGCGCGCGATGTCCTGCATGTCCAGCGAGCCGTAGACCATCACCACGCCCATGATGGAGGCGCCGATGGCGATCTCGGCGGAGATCATGAGGGCGGCGGCGCGCTGGCCGCCGAGGAGCGCGTAGTTGTTGGCGGATGCCCAGCCCGCCATCATCAGCCCGTACACGCCCAGCGAGAGCATGGCGAGCACGTAGAGGATGCCCACGTTGAGGGTCACCGCCTGCAGCGGGATGTCGCGCCCGAAGAGATGCAGGGTGTCGCCGAAGGGAATGGAGGCGAAGGCGGCGAGGGCGAAGAACACCGACACGAACGGGGCCAGCTTGAAGAGCAGCCGGTCCGCCCGCGCCGGCATGAAGTCTTCCTTGGTGAGCATCTTGATGGCGTCGGCGAGCGGGTGGAGCAGGCCGAGAACGCGGATGCCGAAGATCGAGGCGCGGTTGGCGCCGATCCGGTCCTGCATGATGGCCGACTGCTTCCGCTCCACCCAGGTCAGGAGGCCGCCGAAGTTGAGCACCACGAACATGATGAAGGCCACCGGAATGGCGGCAGCGATGAGGTCGCCGGGCAGCCCCTGCATCAGCTCCTCTGGCTTCACGCCTTCACCATCTGGCCGGTGTCGCCGAGGGTCCGGTAGCTCAGCCCCGTGAAGGCGGGCACCGCCGCCGCCAGCGCGGCGAACACCTGCTCCGGCCGCTCGGCGCCGAGAGCGGAGTCGGCGGCGACCCGGGGCAGGCGCGCGCGCAGCCGGCCGAACACGCGCCAGTCCGCCTCCGCCTCGCCCAGCGGCGGCATGGCCGCCCGGAAGCGCTGCACCCGTCCCTGGAAGTTGGTGAACGTCCCGTCGGTCTCCGCGTACGCCGCGCTCGGCAGGACGAGGGCCGCGCGCGCCGAGGTGAGGCTCGCCGTCGTGCCCTGGAACACCACTATCTCCGCGCCCTCGAGCGCCGCCGTCACGCGCGCGGCCGCGAAGCCGGAGGCGGTGAGGTCATGGTGCAGCACCCAGAGGCACTTCACTTTCTTCTGGGCGGCGGCGTCGAGGATGCCGCCGGCATCCAGCCCGCCCGCGCCAGGGGCGAGCCCGAGGAGGGTGGCCCCGCGGGTGTTCGGGTTCTTGTCGGCGCGGATGAGCAGCTTGTCGTCCTCGCCCGGCTCGCGCGGGGGCACCGCGAAGTCGCGGTTGACGACGCCCAGCCCGTCGAGGAGGCGCCGCAGCGCCCACAGGTCCTCGTTGGACATCTGGGGCGAGGCGAGCACGCCGATCTCCTCGGGCCGGTAGCGGCCGAGCGCGGCGGCGAGGGCGCCGAGGGCGTCGTCCCAGGTGGTCTCCACCATCTGCCCGTCCGTTCGGATGCTGGGCGCGGTGAGGCGGCTATCGTCGTCGATCCAGCGAAAGCCGTAGCGGCCGGCATCGCAGAGCCACCACTGATTGACCTCGGCGTTGAAGCGCGGCTTGAGCCGCGCCACCCGCTTGCCCTGGTTGTGGTGGGTGCGGTGCTTGTTGGTGTGAATCTCGATGTTGCACCCGCGCGCGCAACCGTTGCAGATGCTCTTGGTGGTGTCGAGGTACCACACCCGCACCTGGAAGCGGAAGTCGCGATCGGTGAGCGCGCCCACCGGGCAGATGTCGATGACGTTCCCCGAGTAGGCATTCTCCAGCGCCGTGCCGGGGAAGAGGCCGATCTCGGAATGGTCGCCGCGCTGGAAGATGCCGAGCTCCCCGGTGCCGGTGATCTCGTCACAGAAGCGCACGCACCGGGAGCAGAGGATGCAGCGCTCGGCATCCAGGATGACGTGGGGCCCCAGCGGCACCGCCTTGGGCTTGTGGACCTTCTCGTCGGTCATGCGCGGGTCGTAGAGCCCGTGCTTCATGTAATAGATCTGGAGCCAGCATTCCCCCGCTTGATCGCACACCGGACAATCCAAGGGGTGGTTGATGAGGTGGAACTCCATCATGGACCGCCGCGTGTCCTTGACCCGCGGGGTCTCCGTCTCCACCACCATCCCCTCCGCGACCACCGTGTTGCAGGCGATCTGCGGCCGCGGCACCTTGTCGATGTCCACCATGCAGAGCCGACACTGGCCGGCGATGCTCAAGCCCGGGTGATAGCAGTAGTGCGGCACCTCCACGCCCGCCGTGCGCGCCGCCTCGATGAGGTTGGTCCCCGCGGGGACCTCGATCTCCTTGCCGTTGACGGTGAGCTTAGGCATGAGCGCCGCTCCGGATCAGGGCCTCGAACTCGTCCCGGAACTTCTCGATGTAGCTGATGTAGGGGCCGACGGCGCCGTCGTAGAACGCGCAGATGGTCGTGCCCGCCCCGCGCTTGGCCACATCGAGGATGTTGTCGAGGTCTTCCTTGCGCCCCTTCCCCTCCACGATCCGGTGGGACATCTTGTAGATCCAGCCGGTCGACTCGCGGCACGGCGTGCACTGCCCGCACGACTCGTGGGCGTAGAAGCGCGCCACCACCATGAGGGCGTCGGGGATGGACACGGTGTCGTCCATCACGATCACGCCCGCCGAGCCGATCATGGAGCCCTTGCTCTTGGGCCCGTCCACGTCCATGGGGATGTCGATCTCGTCCGGCGTGAGGATGGCCGCGGAGGCGCCGCCCGGCACCACCGCCTTGAGGGCGCGGCCGCCGCGGATCCCGCCGCAGTGCTCGTAGATGAGCTGGCGCAGGGTCACCGACACCGGCGCCTCCACCACGCCCGGCCGGACGACGTGGCCGGACACGGAGTAGAGCCGTGTGCCGCCCTGTGTCTTGGTGCCGAGCCCCGCGAACCACTCCGCGCCGCGGGTGAGGATATGCGGCAGGCAGACCAGGGTCTCCACGTTGTTCACGATGGTGGGCTGCCCGAAGGCGCCCTTGATGGCGGGAAACGGCGGCTTGAGCTTGGGCCAGCCCTTCTTGCCCTCGAGGGAGGAGATGAGTCCGGTCTCCTCGCCGCAGATGTACGCGCCGGCGCCGCGGTGGATGACGATGTCGAAGCCGCCGCCGGGCACCGCCGCGCCGAGGAGCCCCGCGTCGTAGGCCTCCTTCACCGCCGCGCTGAAGATCCGCCACGGCTGCACGTACTCGCCGCGGATGTAGACGAAGCCCACGCGCGAGTCGATGGCGCGGGCGGCGATGAGCATCCCCTCGATCAGGGCGTGCGGGTCGCGCTCGAGGATGTAGCGGTCCTTGAAGGTCCCCGGCTCGCCCTCGTCGGCGTTGACCACGAGGTACTTGGGCGCGGTCGAGCCCTTGGGGATGAACCCCCACTTCACGCCAGTGGGGAAGCCGGCGCCCCCGAGGCCGCGGAGGTTGGACTTCTTGACCTCCTCGGTGATCGCGGCCGGCTCCATGCCGCGCGCCTTGTCCCAGGCGCGGTAGCCACCCGCCTCGCGGTAGACGCGAAGGGTGTGCGAGTCGCGCAGGTCGAAGTTCTTGGTGAGGATCTTCTCGGCCATCAGGCGAGCCCCCGCAGAATGCCGTCCACCTTGTCGGGAGTGAGCAGCCCCTCGTAGCGGTCGTCCACCTGCATCATGGGCGCCTGCTCGCAGGCGCACAGGCATTCCACGGTGAGGAGCGTCACCTTGCCGTCCTTGGTGGTCTCGCCCGGCGCGACGCCGAGGGCGGTCTTGCAGCGCTCGATGATGTCCTTGGCGCCCATGAGATGGCAGGAGAGGTTGTGGCACACCGCTACCACGTGGCGGCCCTTGGGCTGCTGGAAGTACATCGTGTAGAAGGTCACGACCTCGTGCACGTGGGCGGCCGAGAGGTCGAACAGCGTTCCGACATACGCTTCGATCTCGAGGGAGATGTAGCCGAAGTTATCCTGGGCCATGTGGAGCACGGGCAGGAGGGCGCCGCGCTTGTCGGGATAGAGGCCCTGCAGGCGCCGCACTTCCGCGAGCTGCTGATCGGTGAAGCGGGGGTTCCGCGGATCGGCCATGGTCAGCGGTCGAGCTCCCCGCCGATCATGTTGACCGAGCCGAAGGTGGGAATGATGTCCGCGATCATCTGGCCCTCGATCATCCGCGGCAGCGCCGCCACCGGCGGCAGGCACGGGGGCCGGCAGCGCACGCGGTAGGGCCGGTCGGTGCCGTCCGACACCACGTAGAAGCCCAGCTCGCCGTTGGCTCCCTCCACGGGGAAATAGGCCTCGCCCACGGGCGGGCGGATCCCGTAGCCGTCCATCACGAGCATGAAGTGGTTCATCAGCCCCTCGATGGAGCCGTAGGCGGTCTCCTTGGGGGGCAGCACCACCTTCTTGTCGTCCGCGTTCACCCGGCGCTGAGCGTCCCGGCCCTGGCCCTGCAGGTTCGGGGAGAGCTGGATGGGCACGAGGAGCAGGCCCTCGGTCTTGCCCTGCTTGCCGCGATCCACGTAGGCGGCGGGGTCGATGGCCTTGCCTTCCCAGTCCACCTGGATGGAGCCGCCCGGCAGTCCCTCGAGCCCCTGCTCGGCGATGCGCATCGACTGCTCCATCTCGGCCATCCGCACGAGGAAGCGGTCGAAGTTGTCCCCGTTCTTCCCGAGCGGCACCTCGAACTGCATACGGTCGTAGGCCCAGTAGGGCTGAGCCTTGCGGAGGTCGTAGTTGACGCCGGCCGCGCGCAGGAGGGGGCCGGTGATGCCCCAGGCCACCGACTCCGCGCCGGACATGGCGCCGATCCCCACCATCCGGTCCATGAAGATCCGGTTGGCGGTGACGAGGGTGTGGACCTCCTCCAGCACCTGCCGCACCTCGCCGAAGGCCTTCTTCACCTTCAAGTCGAAGCCTGCGGGGAGATCGGCCTTCACCCCGCCCACGCGGCCGTAGGAGATGGTGAGCCGCGCCCCCGTGACCTCCTCCACGAGCTCCCACAGGAACTCGCGGGCCTTGATCATGTAGAGGAAGACGGTGAAGGCCCCGAGCTCCATCGCGGAGGCGCCCACGCAGGTGAGGTGATCGCACACGCGCGAGATCTCGCTCATGATCACGCGGATGTACTTGCAGCGGTCGGTGATGTCGATGCCGAGCAGCTTCTCCACCGCGGAGGCGTAGCCGAAGTTGTTGATGAGGGGCGAGACGTAGTTGAGGCGGTCGGTGTAGGGAATGGCGTTGTTGTAGGGCCCGACCTCGCAGTCCTTCTCGAAGGCGCGGTGGAGATAGCCGATCTCCACGTCGGTCTTCACCACCGTCTCGCCGTCCAGCTCGGCGAAGATGCGGATGATCCCGTGCATCGCGGGATGCGCGGGGCCCATGTTCACGTAGAGGTGCTGGCCACCCCTGCTCGTCCCCGGGCCCTCGCCGAGGAACAGCTCCGTCGTGGAGCGCTCGGTCATTTCCGGATTTCCATATCCGCTCGCCTCGCCTTCGGCTGCAGCTCGCCAAACATTTAGATTTTCGGCCCGATGAGGGGCTGGCGCCGCTCGATCGGGTAGTCCTTGCGCAGCGGGTGGCCCTCGAACTCCTCGTAGAGGAGCAGCCGCCGCAGGTCGGGGTGGCCCTCGAAGCGGATCCCGAACATATCCCACACCTCGCGCTCGAGCCAGTTGGCGATGGGCCAAAGGCCGGTGGCGGTGGGTACCACGGGGTCGTCCAGCTCCACGGGCACCCGGAGCCGCAGGCGGTGGCGGTGGGGAATCGAGTAGAGGTGATAGACGACGTCGAAGCGGGGGCCGTCCTCGCGTCCCGGATACCGGAGATAGTCGACGGCGGTGATGTCGGCGAGGAGGTCGAAGCGCAGATCGGGCTCGTCGCGGCAGAAGGCGAGCGCCGGCACGAGAGCTTCGCGGGTCAGCACCGCGGTGTGATCACCTCGGTGCGCGTGGGTATCGGTGACGCCGGCGCCCAGTCGCGTCTTCAGCCGCGCAAGCATGGCCCCTCCGTCCATGGGTCGTGTCTCTCCTCCGGGTTCGGGGGGATCCTAGAAGCGCTGCGCGCCCGCGGCGATCTTGTCCTGCAGCTTCATGAGACCGTCGATGACGCTCTCCGGGCGCGGCGGGCAGCCGGGGATGTACACGTCCACCGGGATGATGGTGTCGATGCCCTGGACGGTGGCGTAGTTATTGTAGAAGCCGCCCGTGCACGTGCAGACGCCGAACGCGACCACCCACTTGGGCTCGCACATCTGGTCGTAGATACGCTTGAGCACCGGGGCCATCTTGTGGCTGATGGTGCCCACCACGAAGAGGACGTCGGCCTGGCGGGGCGAGAAGCGTGGCAGCCCGGCCCCGAACCGGTCCACGTCGTAGTGCGAGCACGCGGTGGCCATGTACTCCATGCCGCAGCACGCCGTCACGAAC
>Ga0209382_10001158_pt1 | contig 42280 bp, 42 predicted proteins | sample SoiMetdeltSBSDD5_FD_187599 | JGI IMG/M metagenome (GOLD analysis project Ga0209382, IMG submission 187599) | Bulk soil microbial communities from a Populus tree surrounding site in Tennessee, USA - Soil MetaG P. deltoides SBSDD5 (SPAdes) (version 2) | ecosystem: Environmental > Terrestrial >... | reverse complement strand
CGTACCAGCCGCACGACCTCATGCCCGCCGTCGGCCAGCCGAGCACGAAGCGCGGTCCCGAGGAAGCCGGACGACCCGGCGATGACGTAGCGCATGCGACCCCTACAGGCCGAGCTCGGCCCCGAAGTTGGCGCCTTCGAGGCGTTGCTTCACCGCAGTCAGGAATCGCGCCGCATCGGCCCCGTCCACCAGCCGGTGGTCGTAGGTCAGCGCCAGGTAGACCATGTGGCGCACCGCGATCGTCTCGCCGAGGTTCGGATCGTCGATCACCACCGGCCGCTTCACAACCGCACCGGTGCCCAGGATCGCCACCTGCGGCTGGAAGATGATCGGCGTGTCGAACAGCGCCCCGCGGCTGCCGGTGTTGGTCAGGGTGAAGGTCGCCCCGGTCAGCTCGTCCGGCGAGATCTTGTTGTTGCGGGTCCGGTCGGCGACGTCGGCGATCTTGCGGGCCAGCCCGGCGATCGACAGGTCACCGGCGTCCTTGACTGTCGCCACCAGCAAGCCGCGCTCAGTGTCGATCGCGATCCCGAGGTGCTCGGCCGGATGATAGGTGATCTCGCCGGCCTCGGTGTCGATCGCCGCGTTGAGCTGGGGGTAGGTCTTCAGCGCCTCGACCGATGCCTTGGCGAAGAACGGCAGGAACGACAGCTTGACGCCCTCGCGCTGCACGAAGCTGTCCTTGACCCGGTTGCGCAGCCGAGCCACCGCGGTCACGTCGACCTCGACGACCGTGGTGAGCTGCGCCGCGGTCTGGAGCGACTCGACCATCCGGGTCGCGATCACCTTGCGGAGCCGGGTCATCTTCTGGGTCGTGCCACGCAGCGGTGACACCTCGGCCGGCGCGGTGGCGGCCGCCGGGGCGCTCGCCGCAGGAGCCGGCTCCGGCTCGGGCGGCGCGGCCTTCTTGGCCTCGGCCGCCTGGAGCACGTCCTGCTTGCGGATCCGGCCGCCGACGCCGGTGCCGTTGATGGTCGTCAGGTCGACGTCGTGCTGGGCGGCGAGCTTGCGGACCAGGGGAGTGATGTACGGGGAGCCGCCCGGTCGCGACGGCGCGGCCGCCGGTGCGGATGCGGCTGGCGCGGGGGCGGCCGGCTGACTGGGCGCCGGGGCGGTGGCCGGAGCCGGCTGACTCGGCGCCGGTGCACTCGGCGCGGGCGTGGCAGTCGTCGCCGGTGGAGCCGTTTCGCTCGGAGCGGCGGTCTGTGCGGTCGGAGTCGTCGCGGGAGCGGGAGCCGACGCCTCGGCGGGAGCACCCTCTCCGGCACCCACGACGGCGAGTACGGCACCGACCTCGACCGTCTCGTCCTCGGCGACCTTGATGTCGAGGACCGTGCCGGCGACCGGCGACGGGATCTCGGTGTCGACCTTGTCGGTCGAGATCTCCAGCAGCGGCTCGTCGACGGCGATGCTGTCGCCGACCTGCTTCAGCCAACGGGTGACGGTGCCCTCCGTGACGCTCTCCCCGAGCTCCGGCAGGCGGACGTCGGTGCCCTGGCCGCCGCCGGCCTGAGCGGCGGGTGCCGGGGCAGCGGCCGGCTCGGCCGGGGCCTCGGGCTGCTGCGGCACCGGAGCGGATTCTTCGGCCGCCGGCGCTGGAGCTGCCGCACCGTCGGCCTGCGCCGCGATCGCGCCGGCGGTCGGCGGCGGCGCGGGGCTGGACCCGGCGGCCTGCTCGGCGGGCGCCTCGGCAACCTGGTCCGACGCCGGAGCAGAGCCGCCGCCATCGCCTTCGGCGCCGGCCTCGCTGCCGACCGTCGCGAGGACCGTACCGACCTCGACGGTCTCGTCCTCGGCCACCTTGATCTCGAGGACGGTGCCCTGGACGGGGGAGGGGATCTCGGTGTCGACCTTGTCCGTGGAGACCTCGAGCAGCGGCTCGTCGATGGCGACGCTGTCGCCGACCTGCTTGAGCCAGCGGGTGACCGTGCCTTCGGTGACGCTCTCGCCGAGGGCCGGCAGTGTGACGTCAGTGCTCATGTCGGAAGCCTGTCTCCTCGTGGCTTTCAGTTGTGGGCGTGCAGCGGCTTGCCGGCCAGCGCCAGGGCAGCCTCGCCGAGCGTCTCGGTCTGGGTCGGGTGGGCGTGGATGAACTGGGCGACATCTTCGGGGAAGGCGTCCCAGTTGACGATCAGCGACGCCTCACCGACCTGCTCGCCCATGCGGGCGCCGATCATGTGGACGCCGACGATGGGTCCGTCCTTCTCCCGGACCATCTTCACGACGCCGGAGGTCTGGAGGATCTTGCTGCGGCCGTTGCCGGCCAAGTTGTACTCGTAGGTGTCGACCTCGCCGAAACGCTCGCGGGCCTGTGCCTCGGTGAGTCCGACCGAGGCCACCTCGGGCTTGCAGTAGGTGACCCGCGGGATGCCGGAATCGACGACCGGCAACGGCTGCAGGCCGGCGATCTCCTCGGCGACGAAGATGCCGTGCGCGAAGCCGCGGTGGGCCAACTGCAGCCCGGGGACGAGGTCGCCGAGCGCGAAGACGCCCGGGACGTTCGTACGCAGTCGCTCGTCGGTCGGGACGAAGCCGCGGTCGACGGTGATGCCCTGCTCCTCGAACCCGAAGCCGTCGGACTTGGGCCCGCGTCCCACGGCGACCAGGACACACTCGGCCTGCAGCGTCTCGCCGCCCTGGAGCGTCATCGTCACGCCGCTGTCGTCCTGGGTGAGCGACTCGTAACCTGTGCCGAGCTTGAAGTCGATCTTGCGGCGGCGGAAGGCCCGCTCCAGGTTCTTGGACAGCGTCTCGTCCTCCTGGGGGACCAGGTGCGGCAGCATCTCGACGATCGTCACGTCGGCGCCGAAGGACTTCCAGACGCTGGCGAACTCCACGCCGATCACCGAGCCGCCGACGATGATCACGCTCTCGGGGACGAAGTCGAGGGTCAGCGCCTGCTCGCTGGTCATCACCCGCCCGTCGATCTCGAGACCGGGGAGCGACCGCGGGTAGGAGCCCGTCGCTAGAACGAGATTGCGGCCGGTCAGCTGGCGGTCGCCGACCTGAACCGTGTGGGTGCCGACCAGGCGGCCCTCGCCCTCGACGACCTCGATGCCGGCCGCCTTGATCAGACCCTGCAGGCCCTTGTAGAGGCCGCCGACGACGCCGTCCTTGTAGGTGTTGACGCCCTTCATGTCGATGCCGTCGAGGGTGGCGTTGACGCCGATCGTCCCGCCCTCCCGTACCTCGTCGGTGACCTCTGCCGCATGCAGCAGGGCCTTGGTCGGGATACAGCCGTAGTGCAGACACGTACCGCCGACTTTGTCCTTTTCGACCAGTGCGACGCGCATCCCGAGCTGGGCGGCTCGCAGGGCGCAGGCGTAGCCACCGCTGCCCGCTCCCAGGATCACTACGTCGTAGTCGCTGTCGGTGTTGTCCGCCACGTGTCCTCCGCGCCGTCAAGGTGAGTCGTCCAGGCAGGTCGACGCCGTTACGCGTCACCTCTCGCCATCTTGTCATTCCCGGCGAACCGGTTTCCAGGCAGTCTCGGGCCGGGTGAGTCCACCCGGATTTGCGCAGGTCTGACGCGCTCCGGCGCGGGTGAGTACGCCGATGTGCGCTTTCAGGGGCTTCTTGGGCGCGTACGTCACACTTGACGACAGGTCCCGTACCCTGCGGGGAGTCGAGGAGGAGGACGAACACCATGCGAATGTTCGGCCGTCGGCGTCGATCGGCTGGCAGCCCCCAGCACTCGGCCACCGGGACGATGGACCGTGCCGCCGAGAAGGTGGACCGCAGGCACCTCGAGGACTTCGCCTCCTCCCGTGACGGCGTCGAGGGGTTTGTCGAGCCGAGGACGACGGTGACCGAGACGACCCTGCTGCTCGTCGCGATCGACGGCGAGTGGACCCGGCGGCGGGTGCCGTCCTCGCAGTGGGCGCACGACTTCTGCAACAAGGCCGGGGTGCCGAGCTACGACGCAGCCGTCGTCGGCTATCCGCAGCGGATGCGTGAGTACAACCGGCGCCAGTCGCAGAAGAAGCGCGACCAGGCCTAGCCGCCGAGGGCGGGCCTAGCCCTCTTCGGCGAACTCCTGGGCCAGCCGGATCAGCGTGCGGACGGCCGCTCCGGTGCCGCCCTTGGGCGTATAGCCGTACGGATCGGAGTCGTTGAACGCCGGGCCGGCGATGTCGAGATGCGCCCAGCGGTGTTCGCCGACGAACTCGCGAAGGAACGTCGCGGCATAGAGCGTTCCGCCGACCGGCTCGGGATTGTGCTGACGCAGGTCGGCGATCGTGGAGGACCGTACCTTCGCCTTCATCTCCTCCGGGATCGGCAGCGGCCACATCGGCTCACCGGCCCGCAGCGCCGCCGCCGGGATCGCGTCGCGGAGTGCGTCGTCGTTGGACAGCACGCCGGCCGTCCGTCTGCCGAGCGCGACGATGCACGCTCCGGTCAGGGTGGCTACGTCGATGATCAGGTCGGGCTTGGCCTCGGTCGCCAGCACCAGCGCGTCGGCCATGACCAGCCGGCCCTCGGCGTCGGTGTTGTGGACCTCGACGGTGGTGCCGCCGCGGATGGTCAGGACGTCGCCCGGCCGGATCGCGGTGCCGCTCACCATGTTCTCTGCCAGTGCGGCGAAGCAGGTCACCTGGATCGGCAGGCCCATCGTCGCGATCGCATAGGTGGCGCTGATCGCTGCGGCCGCCCCGGCCATGTCGCACTTCATCGTCATCAGGCCGGCGTGAGTCTTCAGCGACAAGCCGCCGGAGTCGTAGGTGATGCCCTTGCCGACCAGCGCGAGATGCATCGCCGGGTTCTTCGGTTTGTACGTCACGCGCACCATGCGCGGTGGGTTCGCCGACCCCTGCCCGACGCCGAGGGTGCCGCCGCAGCCCTCCTTCTCAAGTCGGTCGCGATCCCACACGGTGACCTTGACCCGCTCGGGGAGCTCGAGCGACTCGACCGCGTCGGCCAGTCGCTCCGGCGTCATGTCGCTGGCCGGCGTGTTGACCCAGTCGCGAGTGAGGTTGACGGCGTCGGTGACCGTTTCGGCGGTCGCGACTGCCTGCTGCGCGGCAGCGGTCCGCGCGAGATCGGTGAGGACGACGAGCGTCGACACCGGGTCCTCGTCGTCGTTGTCGGTCCGGTAGGGAGTGAAGGCGTACTGTCCGAGCCGGATCCCTTCGCACACGGCCTGTACGTCGGCGCCGTCGGCGGTCGGCAGTGCGAAGGCGGCGGAGGCCGCGTTGTGGACCGCGCGGATGCCAACGCCAGCAGCTCGCCGCAGTGACTCGGTCGTGACCGCGCCCTCGTCACCAACGCCGACCGCGATCACCAGCGGGGACTTGACCACGCCTGCGCTTGGCAGCCGGGCAACCTCACCGGCCTTGCCGCGAAAGCCGAGGGTCGACAGCGTCGGAGCAAAACGGCGCCCGAACGCCGCCGCGATCTGGTCACCGGGCGCCAGGGCCTTGAGCCCCTTGCCATTGGTCCGCTTTGCCACGGCGATCACGATCGCGTCGACCCGGCTCTGGGTCGGGTCGGTCGACCGCAGACTGATGCTGGCCACGACGTCCTCGCTTCGCGCTCGAAGGGCTGGTCCGAGTCACCCTAATGGGGTGGGCCGGACCGCCCACGGTCGGCTTCGCCGCGACGGCCGTGCCTCGATAGGTTGCCGACATGGCCGACCGCGAAGACCCGACGTCCGGCACCGCACTGCGCCGATCGCCGCTGCACGACCGCCATGTCGCCCTCGGGGCGAAGTTCGCGCCGTTCGGCGGCTGGGAGATGCCACTGGAGTACGCCGACGGCGGTGTGCTCAAGGAGCACGCCGCCGTACGCGAGTCGGTCGGCCTGTTCGACGTCAGCCATCTCGGCAAGGCGGTGGTGCGTGGCTCCGCAGCGGCGGTGTTCGTCAACGACTGTCTGGCCGGGGACCTGGATCGGATCCGGCCGGGAAAGGCGCAGTACACACTGTGCTGCGACGACCCGACCGGCGGCGTCGTCGACGACCTGATCGCCTACCTGCGCGGACCCGACGAGGTCTTCCTCATTCCCAACGCGGCCAACACCGCCGAGGTCTGCCGCCGGCTGGCCGAGGCCGCGCCGGCCGGCGTCGAGGTGGTCGACCAGCACGACGACTGGGCCGTGATCGCCGTGCAGGGCCGCGACAGCGACGACACGCTGGGGGCGGCTGGACTGCCGGTGGGACACGACTACATGTCGTTCGTCGAGACGACTCACGACGGGCATCCGGTCGTCGTGTGCCGCACCGGCTACACCGGCGAGCGCGGCTACGAGTTGGTGGTGCCGGCCGACGGTGCCGTCGCGGTCTGGGACGCCATCCTTGCGGCTGACGGCCGGCACGACATCCGGCCGTGCGGACTCGCCGCCCGCGACACCTTGCGGACCGAGATGGGCTACCCGCTGCACGGTCAGGACATCTCTCTCGACATCACGCCGGTCCAGGCCCGGTTGGGATGGGCCGTCGGCTGGTCCAAGCCGAGTTTCTGGGGCCGCGCCGCGCTGCTGGCCGAGCGGGAGCGTGGACCGAGTCGAGTGCTGCGCGGCATCGTCGCCGCAGGCCGTGGCATCGCGCGCCCGGGGATGCGGGTGGTCGTCGACGGCGGCGATGGCGATCCGATCGGAGTCGTCACGTCCGGGACCTTCTCACCCACCCTTCGCAAGGGAGTCGGCCTCGCCCTCGTCGATCCCGGCCTCGGCGTCGGGGAGTCGGTCGGGGTCGAGGTACGTCAGCGCCGTGAGGAGTTCGTGGTGACCAAGCCGCCGTTCGTGACGCCGTCGGTACGGTGAGCGCCGCCGGTCCGTCCCGGGTCCCGCCGCGTGACGGTCGTACGGCATAGGCTTCCGGCATGGCATGGACCTGGCAACTCGAGACGGCTACCGGCAAGAAGGTCCGAGTCGACGACGCCCACGACGCGACCTTCCCGACCCGGGCCGATGCGGAGTCGTGGATCGGCGAGAGCTGGCGCGAGCTGCGAGACGCCGGGGTGGACCAAGTGCGGCTGCTCGAGGGCGACCGCGAGGTCTACGGCCCGATGAGCCTGCACGACGCCTGACGGGCAGCGCGACTCAGTAGCGGTCCGGCAGCTTCGCGCCGCGCTGGACTTGCGGCTTCGGCAGCCGGAGCCGGCGCAGTTGCGAGCTGCGGAGCACGGTGTACGCGACCGCGCCGCGGCGGTTCTCGTCGGGGAACCGCCGATTCATCTCTCGCCGGACCCGCCAGATCAGCAGCAAGGTGTCCAGCACGGTGCCGATGATCGTCGCCGACCAGAGCACCAGCTGTAGCCAGGCCGCGAACGGCGATCCCGCCCCGAGGAAGCTGAGCACCAAGATGATGACGAGCAGCGGGAGCAGCCACTCGGCGACGTTCCACCGCGAGTCGACGAAGTCCCGGCAGAACCGGCGGACCGGACCCCGGTCGCGAGCTGGAAGGTGGCGCTCGTCGCCGCTGCGCAGTGCCTGCTGCATCTTGACCCGGTCGGTGCGCCGACGGCTCCGCATCCGGGCCGACGCCTCTTTACGATCACGGGGCGGCTTGAGCCGCTGCCGGCGCTCGGCCTCGGCGTCCCTGCGCTTCGGGGTCGCCCGCCCCTTGCCCTCGACCGGCGTTTCCTCGACGGCGACCTCGTCGTCGGGGGCATTGCGGCGTCGGAACACGGTTTGGCCTCACAGGTTCGACAGGTATGGATGCGGCGAGGAGTGCGCCCACAGCGTACCTGTGGGGATTACTTCGCCTGCCCTGCGCCTGCGGCGTAGGGTTACCGCACGGGAACGCTGTGGCTTCCGTGACCAGACCTTACCTCCGCCACGGCTTCGGATGCCTGCCTGAAGGGGGCCACCGACGCGATGAGCATCATGAAACGCATGAGCATGATCTTCCGAGCCAAGGCCAACAAAGCCTTGGACAAGGCGGAGGATCCACGCGAAACGCTCGACTACAGCTACCAGCGGCAACTGGAGATGCTGCAGAAGGTACGCCGAGGCGTCGCCGACGTGGCGACCAGCCGCAAGCGCGTCGAGTTGCAGGCGACCCAGTTGCAGCAGCAGAGCGAGAAGCTGCAGGGCCAGGCCCAGCAGGCCCTCGGCGCCGGCCGCGAGGATCTCGCCCGCGAGGCGCTGACCCGGCGAGCCGGTCTTCAGACCCAGATCGCCGACCTCCAGACCCAGCACGCCCAATTGCAGGGCGAGGAGGAGAAGCTGACCCTCGCCTCGCAGCGGCTGCAGGCCAAGGTCGAGTCCTTCCGGACCCGCAAGGAGACCATCAAGGCGACCTACACCGCGGCCGAGGCGCAGACCAAGATCAACGAGGCGTTCTCCGGCATCTCCGAGGAGATGGGCGACGTCGGCATGGCGATCCAGCGCGCCGAGGACAAGACCGCGACGATGCAGGCGCGGGCCGGCGCGATCGACGAGCTGATCGCCTCCGGCGCGCTCGAAGACTCCAGCGGTCAGCCCAACGACGACATCACCCGCGAGCTCGAGCAGCTGTCGGCCGGTCAGAACGTCGACGCCGAGATCGCCGCGATGAAGGCCCAGCTCGGCAGCGGCGAGAAGCCGAAGGCCATCGAGGGTGAGTCCGGCGACGCGGCCTCCGGCCAGACGCAGCCGAAGGCCCAGCAGGAGGGGCAGTCATGATCGTCCGGATCCTCGGCGAGGGTCAGTTCGAGGTCGACGACGGTCACCTCGCGGCGCTCAACGAGCTCGATGCCGCGGTCGAGGCGGCGGTGGACAGCAAGGACGAGGAGGCTTTCGAGCCGGCCCTGACCGGTCTGCTCGACGCCGTACGCAACTGGGGCAAATCCCTGCCCGAGGACACGCTGATCGACTCCGATCTGATCCTGCCTCCGGCCGACGCCAAGGTGGACGAGGTCGTCGCTCTGCTTGGTGACGAGGGACTCATTCCGGATGCCCTCTAGACCCGCCGGGGGGCGGAACACCGGGGGTTCGTCGTTCGTTGATTTCGGTGAGAGGTGATGACGAATGGCGAAGACGCGATTTCGGGGTGATCGCGGTCTGACCGCGCGCATGGGCCTGGTGTCCGTGCTGCTGGTGGTGTTGTGGTTGGCGTTCGGAGCGATCCTGATCGCCTACACGAACTTCTTCTTCGGAATCATCGTCGTGGTCGGTCTGGCCTGGGCCCAGTGGTACTTCTCGGACCGGCTGGCACTGACGGCGATGAAGGCCAAGATCGTGACGCCCGACGAGGCGCCTGAGCTGCATGGCATGGTCGACCGCCTGGTGGCCCTGGCCGACATGCCGAAGCCGCGGGTTGCGATCGCCCACACCGACCTGCCCAACGCCTTTGCGACCGGCCGTTCGCCCGACCACGCGGTGGTCTGTGTGACGACCGGCATCATGCGGCGGCTGAACGCCGAGGAGCTCGAAGGCGTGCTCAGCCACGAGTTGGCCCACGTCGCCAACCGCGACGTCGCGGTCATGACGGTTGCTTCGGTGATCGGTCTGTGTGCCGGCTTCATCGCCCGTTGGGGTCTGTTCTTCGGCGGCGGCCGGCGCGACAACGGTCCGCCCGTGTGGCTGATCGTCTGGCTGGTGAGCCTGGTGGTCTACGCGATCAGCTTCCTGCTGACCCGCGCCCTCTCGCGCTATCGCGAGCTGGTGGCCGACCGGTCCGGCGCCTACCTGACCGGCAAGCCGTCCGCCCTCGCCTCGGCGCTGACCAAGATCTCCGGCGACATGGCGCGGATCCCGACCCGCGACCTGCGCGAGGCCCAGTCGATGAACGCGTTCTTCTTCACGCCCGCGCTGAAGTCGGAGAACTTCTCGAGCCTGCTGTCGACGCACCCCAAGATCGAGGTCCGGCTCGACCAGCTGGCCAAGATCTCGGCCGACCTCGGACGCCAGGTGTAGCCCGTGGGCCTGCTCGACTCATTGCTCGGCCGTAACAAGCCGGTCAAGGCGAATCTCGACGCGCTCTTCGCGCTGCCACAGGCGGCCGTGACGCTCGACGTCACAGCCGGGTTCAAGCCGACCGGCATCGGGGCGGTCTGCTACCGCGCCAGCGAGGGAGCCGCCTTCGCCTCGATGCAGTCCGACATCCAGGAGCTGCTCGACGCCGACGGCGGACCGGCCGTCGAACGCTCCGAGGACTCCTACGGCTTCACCTGGCTGGTGTGCCGCCAGCCGCCGGACGACCTGTCGGAGCTCGTGACCGAGCTGCACACGGTCAACACGACGCTGGAGGACAACGGCTTCGGGCCGTCGCTGCTGTGCTCCGTGGTGGGCTTCAAGAACGCCGACGACAAGACGCTCGGTCTGGTCTACCTCTACAAGCGCGGTAGCTTCTATCCGTTCGCACCGACAGGTGCCGAGCGGCGCGACAACGCGCTGGAGTTGCAGATCCGAGGACAGATCTCCGACGACGTACCGATCGAGAAGGACCTCGGACGCTGGCTGGCCATCTGGGGAGCCCCCGGCCTGTCCTGAGCCGCACGAATCTTGCGGGATTCGGGTAGCCACGACGACCCCGATCCCTCAAGATTCGTCAGCGTCACGGGCAGCGGCAGGCGCCGACTCAGCCGGGCAGGGCGAGCATCCGGTCGAGTGCGACCTTCGCCCAGTGCGTGGTGTCCGCGTCGACCGTGATCGGGTTGACGACCTGCCCTTCGACCAGGTTCTCCATCGCCCAGACGAAGTGCGGCAGATCGATCCGGTTCATCGTGGAGCAGTAGCAGACCGTCTTGTCGAGGAACGTGACCTGCTTGTCGGGGTGCTGCGCGGCGAGCCGCTGGACCAGGTTGAGCTCGGTGCCGATCGCCCACGCCGAGCCGGCCGGAGCCGCGTCGAGCGTCTTGATGATGAACTCGGTCGATCCGACCAGGTCGGCCTTGGTCACGACGTCGTACGTGCACTCGGGGTGCACCAGCACATTCACGCCGGGGACCCGCTCGCGTACCTCGTCGACGCACTCGGCGGTGAAGCGGCCGTGGACCGAGCAGTGGCCGCGCCACAGGATCATCCGGGCCGCGCTCAACTGCTCAGCGGTCAGGCCACCCCCGGGCAGCCGCGGGTCGTAGACGACGCAGTCGTCGAGGTCGAAGCCCATCTGGAGGACGGCGGTGTTTCGCCCGAGGTGCTGGTCGGGGAAGAACAGCACCTTCTCGCCGCGCTCGAAAGCCCACTCCAATGCGGTCTTCGCGTTTGACGAGGTGCAGACCGCTCCGCCGTTGCGGCCGCAGAAGGCCTTGATGTCGGCCGAGGAGTTCATGTACGTGATCGGGACCGTCGCGTCGGCGATGCCGGCGTCCTCGAGCACCTCCCACGCGTCCTCGACCTGATGCAGCCGGGCCATGTCGGCCATCGAGCAGCCGGCGGCGAGATCGGGCAGCACGACCTGCTGGTGGTCCGCGGTCAGGATGTCGGCCGACTCGGCCATGAAGTGCACACCGCAGAAGACGATGTACGGCGCCTCCGGCCGGGCTGCGGCCTCGCGGGCCAATTTGAACGAGTCGCCCGTCACGTCGGCGAACTCGATGACCTCGTCGCGCTGGTAGTGGTGACCCAGCACGAACACCTTGGAGCCAAGGGCGGCCTTGGCGGCCCGGGCTCGCTCGACGAGGTCCGGGTCAGAGGCCGGCGGAAGGTCGCCCGGGCAGCGGACGCCACGCTCCGAGCGCGGGTCTTCGCCGTTGCCCAAGACGAGCAGTGGCAGATCGACGGTCGTCACGTCGTCTCCAAGTTCGAGGGTGCGATGTTCATTCCATCGTGACACGGCCGTCACCGCCGGTTCCCAGGTCTCACATGAAGTGGGCGCTCGGCAAATAGGGCATCGCGGGCGTCATGCCCCGATACGCCAGGTAGCCGAAGCCATGCATCTCGAGCCGGGCGGCGAGTGCCACGTCGACGGCCCACTCCTGCTCGGCGGTGGCGTAGACGACCCGAGTGTCGGGCTCGCCGGATGCCTGGGCCAGCGAGGACCACAGCAGGTCGCCGGCCGTGTCGGTATCGGTCGCCACCAGCAGGTAGACCCCTCCGGTCGACCGGGCGTAGCAGTAACCGCGCCCGGCGGAGTCGTCGACGACGTGGAGGTCGAAGTCCGCTCGCATGAAGGCGTGGTCGACGCCATGGCCGGCGCCACGGGCGTGCCGGTCGACCTGGTCGCACCACTCGGCATCGCGCCCGCCCTCGCGTACTCGGGGGAGGGCCGGAATCGCCGTTCGGTCGACGCTGCCCCAGCCGACCATCGTCGGATGCAACGTGAATCCGGCCAGCCGATAGCGCCGGAACGCCTTCGGATCGTGTGAGGCGCAGATCATCGCGCGATCGGTGCCGTCGGCGTGGCCCAGCGCGGCATCGAGCAGCGCCTTGCCGACGCCGGTGCCCTGGGCGCGGGGGAGCACGAAGTAGCTCGACAGGCCCCACCACGACTCGCGACGCAGCGACGTGGCGATGCCGAGCGCTCCGGAGTCGTCCTCGGCGATCCAGCAGCCGTCAGAGTCGTGCTCGACCAGGTGCGCGCAGCGCCGCCGCCACTGGGCACTCCGGGCCGGCTCGCGACGGCTCGCCGGCGGCCAGTCGACTCGCTGCGTGGCGACATCGAGTTGGTACGACGCCTCGTCGGTCAGTCGCTCGGCTGTCTCGACGTCGTCGAGTGTCATCGGTCGGATCCGCACCGCGTCACGGTAGCCCCCGCGATGCCACGGGTCCGGAGCCGACCGCGATGATGTCCGCCATGCGAGTCGTCGTCGCCCCCGACAAGTACGCCGGCACACTCAGTGCGGTCGAGGCCGCCGAGGCCATCGCGACCGGCTGGCAGCGACAGGCGCCCGGGGACGAGCTGATCCGGTGTCCGATGGCCGACGGCGGACCGGGCTTCGTCGACGTACTCCACTCGGCCCTCGGCGGCGAACTCGTCGCGGGGACCGTACGCGGCCCGCTCGGTCAGCCGGTCCCGGCCGGAGTTCTGATCGCCGACGGCACGGCGTATGTCGAGTCTGCGCAGGCCTGCGGACTCCACTTGGTCCCGCCCGCCGAGCGGGATCCGGAGCGGACCACGACGTACGGCGTGGGCGAACTCATCGCGGTCGCCCTGGACGCCGGTGTCGATCGGATCGTGGTCGGACTCGGCGGCAGCGCCACCAACGACGCGGGCGCCGGCATGTGGGCGGCGCTTGGCGCAGCCGCCGACGGTGACCTGGCGGCCGGATCGCGCGGGCTCGAAGGCGTCACCTCGGTCGACCTGGCCCCGGCCCGGGCTCGGATCCGCGCGACCGACCTGGTGGTGGCCAGCGACGTCGACAACCCGCTGCTCGGCATGTTCGGCGCTACCAACGTCTACGGTCCGCAGAAGGGCCTCGCCGACGAGCGCAAGCCAGCCGTCGACGGAATCTTGGACGCCTTCGTGGTCGCCGCGCTCGGGAGCACCCCGGCCGAGCGGCGGCTCGCCGATGCGCCGGGCGCCGGTGCCGCCGGTGGACTCGGCTTCGGACTCCTGGTGCTCGGCGGCACCCGGACGTCGGGCATCGACCTGGTCGCCGAGGCAGTCGGCCTTGCCGACCAGGCGGGTCGCAGTGACCTCGTCCTGACCGGCGAGGGTGCGTACGACTTCTCCTCCCGTTCCGGCAAGGTCGTCTACGGCGTGGCCGAGATCGCCGGTCGAGCCATTCGGCCCTGTGTCGTGCTGGCCGGCCAGGTTGACGTCGGAGCCCGGGAGATGCGGGCGATGGGGGTCGAATCGGCCTATTCGGTCGTCGACCTGGTGGGCCGAGATGCCGCATTCGCGGAGCCTGCGACGAGTCTGGCGGCCCTCGCGCAACGCGTGGCGCGCACGTGGTCACGCTGAGCCGATTTGAGTCGCTGTGCGATCATGGGAATGTTCCAGGCAACGGCTTGTTGCACTGGTCGTCAGCGATCAGAGGTCCCAACCGATCGGGAGCGTGAGATGACGGTTCAAGGCGACATGCAGGTCAGCGCTGAAGGCGTGACGCTGAGCGATGCCGCGGCCGCCAAGGTCAGCAGTCTGCTGGCGCAGGAGGGCCGGGACGACCTGCAGCTACGAATCGCCGTCCAGCCAGGTGGCTGCTCGGGTCTTCGTTACCAGCTGTTCTTCGACGAGCGAACCCTCGACGGCGATGAAGTGCGCGAGTTCGACGGCGTCCACGTGGTGGTCGACCGGATGAGCCTCCCGTACCTGCACGGCGCCAAGATCGACTTCGTCGACACCATCGAGAAGCAGGGCTTCACGATCGACAACCCGACCGCGACCGGCTCTTGCGCCTGCGGCGACTCGTTCCACTGAGCCCCAGGCGTACGCGCCTACCCGCTCGGCTCTGACCGGCCCACGGCCGCACCACGCCCCCGAGCCTGTCCGGTATCGGCGGGTAGGGTTGACGGCGGTGGCGGGCTGGAGCGGCTTGCCGTGACTCGTGGGAGTAGCCGTGCGGATCGCTGTCACCGGATCGATCGCGACCGATCATCTGATGACCTTCCCGGGTCGCTTCGCCGACTCTCTCGTCGTCGATCAACTCGACAAGCTCGCCCTGTCTTTTCTTGTCGACGACCTCGACATCCGCCGTGGCGGCTGCGCCGCGAACATCTCGTTCGCGATGGCCTGCCTGGGTGAGCAGCCGATCCTGGTCGGGTCGGTGGGAGAGGACTTCGACGACTATCGGTCCTGGCTCGAGCGTCACGGCGTGGACTGCAAGTCGATCCACGTCTCGCTGACCCGCCACACCGCACGATTCATCTGTACAACCGACCAGACCATGGCCCAGCTCGCGTCGTTCTACGCCGGCGCGATGAGTGAGGCCCGCGAGATCGAGTTGACACCGATCGCCTCCAGGGTCGGCGGCCTCGACCTCGTCGTGATCGGACCCAACGATCCGGAGGCGATGCTCCGCCACACCGAGGAGTGCCGCAATCGCGGGTACGCCTTCGCCGCCGATCCGTCGCAGCAGCTGGCCTGGGCCGAGGGCGGTCTGATCCGCCAGCTCATCGAGGGCGCGGCGTACCTGTTCAGCAACGACTACGAGGCCGCCCTGATCGAGAAGAAGTCCGGCTGGGACGCCTCGGAGATCCTGGCCCAGGTCGGCACCCGGGTCGTGACGCACGGCGCCGACGGAGTGCGCGTCTACCGGCAGGGCGAGCCCGACATCGAGGTCGCGGCGATCCCGGATGTCGAGGCGGTCGACCCCACCGGAGTCGGCGACGCCTTCCGGGCCGGCTACCTCGCGGCAGTCGCGGAGGACCTGTCGGTCGAGCGCGCGGCGCAGCTGGGATGTGCCGTCGCGGCGAGCGTCGTCGAGACGACCGGCACCCAGGAGTACGTCTTGTCGCGTCGTGACTTCCTGACCCGGTTCGAGAGCGCCTACGGCGCCGACGCGGCCGCCGAGATCGCCCCCCGGTTCAGCTTCCCGCGCCCCTAGCGCCGAGTCAGCGGCGCCGTACGTCGAAGGTCGCCGGTCCGTCGTCCGGCCGGTCCACGGCGAGCAGCTCCTGGTCGCGCATCCGGCACCACGCGGGTACGTCGGCCAGCGCGGCCGGGTCGTCGGCCAGCAGCCGTACGACACCGCCGATCGGCACCGACAAGATCGCCTGCGCCAGCTTGATCACCGGCAGCGGACACCGCTGTCCGGTGCAGTCCAGCGTGACGTCGACGGTCGCCTCACTCACAGCGGCCCCAGGCGCTCTCGGGTCGCCGCGACCACGTCGGTCAGGGCCGCGACGAAGGCGTCGAGGTCCTCGGCGGTGGTGTCGACGGTGAGCGAGATCCGGACGTTGCCGTGGGTCAGGACGCCCATCGCGGCCAGCACGTGGCTGGGCTCCAGACTGCTCGCCGTGCAGGCCGACCCGCTCGCGGCCGCGAAGCCGAGCCGGTCGAGCTCGGTCACCAGCACCTCGCCGTCGACATAGAGGAACGAGCCGGCGACCACGTGCGGCAGCCGCTCCTCCGACGGGCCGATCAGGTCGACGTCGGGGATCGCCGCGATCCGCATCCGCAGCTGCTCGGTCAGCTCGCGCTGCCGGTCGGCGCGCTCGGCGGCGCCGGTCGACATGTCCTGCAGCGCCGCTGCCGCGGCCAGGATCGCCGGGATGTTCTCGTACCCCGGGCTCCTCGGATCGAGGCGTTCGTCGGCCACCGTCGCCGCCCGCCAGCCGGCGCCACGTCGCACCGCCAGCACGCCCACGCCGGCCGGACCACCCCACTTGTGCGCACTCGCGGCGGCCACCGACCAGCCGGTCGGCATGGCCAGCCGGCCCACGACCGCGGCCGCGTCGACGAACCACGGCGTGTCGGCCTCGGCGCAGGCGGCCGCGATCTCCTCGACCGGATGCAGGGCGCCCGACTCGAGGTTGGCGGCCTGGACGGCGACCACGGCCGGACCGCCGTCGGCTCGGCCGAGCTCGTCGGTGAACGCGTCCACTTCGACCCGGCCGTCGCGGGCGACTCCGACGGAGACCCGCTCACCACCACTCGCGGCATAGTGCTCGGCCGTGTGGAGCACGCTGGAGTGCTCGACCGCGCTGTGGATCAACCGGGGCCGCCGGCGTTGCAGGAGACCGGACAACCCGGTGTGGACCGCGATCGTGCCCGACGGCGGGAAGCTCACCTCGTCCGCGCGACAGCCCAGCTCGGCGGCCACGACCTCGCGAGCGTTGTCGTACAGCAGCCGGGCCCGCCGGCCCTCGCTGTGCAGCCGCAACGGGTCCGCCCAGCCCTCGTCGAGCGCCGCCACCAGGGTGTCTCGCGCGACCGGTCGGAGCGGCTCGCTGGAGCCCGCATCCAGGTAGGTACGGCGCGGGCGCGGAGCGTCTTCCGGACCGCCGGCGGGGGTGTCGCTCACACCTCGAAGGTAGATCCTGAGGCGACCTGGCCGTAGCTCAGCCCCGACAACGTGTAGTAGGTCCCGCTGGAGTAGGGTTCTGCAAGCGACAGGCAGTTCCACGACGATCACCTGCCGGCCCCGGCAGATCGGGAAGTGGACACGGACACGCCCGGAGAAGCAAGGGCATCGACGAGGAAGGCGCCCGTGGATTCGGATTACGCCGCGCGCGGCACGTCGCCCGACGAGAAGCCGCGCCGCTCGCAGTCGCGAGCCGGCCGCCTGGTCGGATTGGCCGTTCTGATCGTCACCTCGAGCCTGCTGCTCAGCGGCTGCTCCGAGTCCCAATGGGACCAGGTCAAGCGACTCGCCCAGCCGGAGTCGGCGAGCGACCGGGCCGAGCCGATGTTCGACCTGTGGATCGGCGCCTGGATCGCGGCGTTCGCGGTCGGCTTCCTGGTCTGGGGACTGATCATCTGGTGCGCCATTCGCTACCACCGGCGGTCCGACGACGAGGTGCCTCCGCAGACGGAGTACCACCTGCCGATCGAGGTGCTCTACACGATCGCCCCGCTGATCATCGTGGCGGTGTTCTTCTTCCACAGCGTCCAGACTCAGGACAAGGTCACCGAGGTCCTCGACAACCCGGACCACTCGATCACCGTGGTCGGCCAGAAATGGGCCTGGACGTTCAACTACGTCAACGAGCCGTCGGTGGGCGGCCAGACCGTCTACGACGTCGGCACCCCGGACCAGTTCACCGAGCTGTGGCTACCGGTCGACGAGTCGGTGACGTTCACGCTGGTGTCGCCCGACGTCATCCACTCGTTCTGGGTGCCCGAGTTCCTCTACAAGATGGACGTCATCCCGGGCCGCCAGAACCAGTTCTCCCTGACGCCGACCCGGGAGGGCGTGTTCCAGGGCCGGTGCGCCGAGCTGTGCGGCACCTACCACTCGCGGATGCTCTTCGAGGTACACATCGTCTCGAGCTCGGAGTACGAGCAGCATCTGCAGGATCTTGAGCAGGCCGGCCAAGTCGGACTCAACACCGGCAACAAGTACGCGTACACGGTAGCCGGACTCGACGAGGGAGGTTCGGAGTAATGACTGCGACCGTCACTCCCGAGACCGAAGCCGCGACACCTGAGCCGGGTCGTCGGCCGCTCGGACGCATCATCGTCAGCTGGATCACGACGACCGACCACAAGGTGATCGGTCACCTCTACCTCATCACGTCGTTCGCCTTCTTCCTGTTCGCCGGCTCGATGGCGATGATCATGCGCGCCGAGCTCGCCGAGCCCGGTAGCCAGATCGTGGGGGAGGAGACCTACAACCAGCTGTTCACGATGCACGGCACGATCATGCTGCTGCTGTTCGCGACGCCGTTGTTCGTCGGCTTCGCGAACGAGATCATGCCGCTGCAGATCGGCGCGCCGGACGTGGCGTTCCCGCGGCTCAACATGTTGAGCTACTGGCTGTTCCTGTTCGGTGGGCTGATCGCGTCGCTCGGCTTCGTCGTGCCCGGTGGCGCCGCCAGCTTCGGCTGGTTCGCGTACGTGCCGCTGTCCGACGCCGTGAACTCGCCAGGAGTCGGTGGGGACCTGTGGATCATGGGCCTGTGGATGGCCGGTCTCGGCACCATCCTGGGTGGCGTCAACTTCGTGACGACGATCTTCACGATGCGCGCGCCCGGCATGACGATGTTCCGGATGCCGATCTTCACCTGGAACGTGCTGGTCACGAGCCTGCTGGTCCTGATGGCGTTCCCGGTCCTCGCCGGCGCGCTGCTCATGCTGGAGGCCGACCGGCGGCTCGGTGCCCACGTCTTCGATCCGGCCAACGGCGGCGCGATCCTGTGGCAGCACCTGTTCTGGTTCTTCGGCCATCCCGAGGTCTACATCATCGCGATCCCGTTCTTCGGCATCATCACCGAGATCCTGCCGGTGTTCAGCCGCAAGCCGATCTTCGGCTACATCGGCCTGGTCGGCGCGACGCTCAGCATCGCGGTCCTATCGATGGCGGTGTGGGCCCACCACATGTTCGTCACAGGGGCGGTCAATTTATCGTTCTTCTCGTTCATGACGTTCTTGATAGCCGTGCCTACGGGCGTCAAGTTCTTCAACTGGATAGGGACGATGTGGGGTGGGTCCTTACGCTTCGACACCCCCATGCTGTGGGCGGTCGGCTTCCTGACGACGTTCCTGTTCGGCGGCCTGACCGGCATCATCTTGGCCTCGCCGTCGCTGGACTTCTCGATCTCGGACTCCTACTTCGTGGTGGCGCACTTCCACTACGTCGTCTTCGGCACGGTCGTGTTCGCCATGTTCGGCGGCTTCTACTTCTGGTGGCCCAAGTTCACCGGCAAGATGCTCGACGAGCGGCTGGGCAAGATCCACTTCTGGCTGCTGTTCGTCGGCTTCCACACGACGTTCCTCGTCCAGCACTGGCTCGGTGTCGAGGGCATGCCGCGCCGCTACGCGGACTACCCGGCTGACGCCGGCTGGACGACGCTCAACCAGGTGTCGTCGATCGGCGCGTTCCTGCTCGGCGCGTCGACCCTGCCGTTCCTCTACAACGTCTGGAAGACCCATCGGACGGCGCCAAGGGTCACCTCCGACGACCCATGGGGCTGGGGTCGCTCGCTGGAGTGGGCAACCAGTTGCCCGCCTCCACGACACAACTTCGTACGGCTGCCGCGGATCCGCTCGATCGGACCGGCCTTCGACCTGCACCACCCGGAGATCGCCGCGATGGCGACGACCAACGGCCACGGCAAGCCCGAGCAGTTGGCGGGCTCCGACGACGAGAGCGTGGAGCGCCGGTGAAGATCGAAACCATCGTCATCGCGGCCTGCTGCTTGTTCTTCGTCATCGTCACGCCGACGTACTGGTGGATCTCTGACGACGTGACGGGCACGGCCGCGCTGATCATGACGACGCTGCTGGCCGCCCTGCTGGCCTTCTTCCTCGGCGTCGTGGCGCGTCAGATCCCGGACCGTCCCGAGGACCGCAAGGACGCGGAAGTCGCCGACGGCGCCGGTGAGCTCGGGTTCTTCCCGCCGTACAGCTGGTGGCCGCTATTCTGCGGTGGCGCGCTGGCCGTCTGCGTGCTGGGAATCGTGTTCGGCTGGTGGTTGTTCATCATCGGCGTCGGGGTCGGAGTGTTCACTTTGTCCGGTTTCGTTTTCGAGTACTACCGTGGGTACCACGCCCACTAAGGCCCGGATCGACACCATTCCAAAGTTGTGACTTCGTCGTGATCTCGATCACCCGGTAGGTAACTCAGATTTGTCGACCGGTCTTGTTAGGCTTGGCCGCCGACCGGCGTCTATGGGAGGAAGCATGAGCATGCGGGGGCGTACGCCGACCAGATTCCGCACGCCGCGGAAGTTTGGACGAATCGGGCTGGCGGTCATCGCGACTGCCGCGTCCGGAGCGTTGGTCGCCTGCTCGGGATCAAGTGCTTCCGACAGCGGCACCACCACCGACTCCGGGGTGGGCAAGGCATTCTCGGCCGCGGACACCCGCGTGTCGCTGACTCCCAGCATCCGTTCCGGCAAGCGCAACGTGCCGGTCGACACCCGGGTCACTGTCGCGGCCTCTGACGGCACGATCAACCAGGTCGTCATGAGCTACGACGACGACCAGGGCAACAGCGCCGAGGTGCCCGGCACGGTCAGCGACGACGGCACCACCTGGACCGCCGGCGACCTGCTCGAGCCGGGCGCGCAGTACAAGCTCGTCATGCACGGCCAGAGCGCCTCGGGTGAGCCCACGGTCGAGCGCTCCCGGTTCCACAGCCAGCCGCTGACGCTCGACGAGCAGACCTACATGCGCTACATCCAGCCCTACGACAACACCACCGTCGGTGTGGGCATGCCGGTCGTGCTGGCGTTCGACGTCCCGGTCACCGACAAGGCGAGCATCGAGCGCAGCCTCCACGTGACATCGACGCCGAAGGTCAAGGGCGCCTGGCACTGGTACAGCGACACCGAGGTTCACTACCGGCCCAAGCACTACTGGCCGGTCGGCACCAAGGTGCAGGTCGACGCCGACATCAACGGCGTGTCCGCCGGCAACGGCGTCTACGGCCAGACCAGCCAGGAGTTCAACTTCACCATCGGCCGAAAGGTCGTCAGCCACATCAACCTCAAGAGCCACGAGATGAAGGTCTTCATCAACGACAAGCTGGCGAAGACCATCCCGGTCACCGGCGGCATGCCGGGCTACGAGACGCGTAGCGGCACCAAGGTCATCATGGAGAAGTACCGGACCAAGGACATGGACGCGGCTACCACCGGCGTCAGCCGTAACGACCCGGAGTACTACAACATCTCCAACGTGCCGAACGCACTGCGCGTCACCTGGAGCGGTGAGTTCCTCCACGGCGCCCCGTGGTCCGAGGCCGACCAGGGCTTCGCCAACGTGAGCCACGGCTGCGTCGGCATGAGCGTCGAGAACAGCGCATGGATGTTCGACAACTCCAGCATCGGCGACGTGGTCAAGGTCAAGGGCTCCAACCGTCAGCTCGAGCCGGCCAACGGCTGGACCGACTGGAACATCTCCTGGGACCAGTTCCTGAAAGGCTCAGCGCTGCACTGACGCCCGGCACACCGCGCCCGGGGGGTTCGGGGGCGACCGGTGACGCTTCCTGCGCGCTGGCGGCCGCTGTGACGCGTGTGCGGGACGTGGCCCACGGATCTTGAGGGATTGCGGTAGCTATGGCGACCCCGACCCCTCAAGATCCGGGCTCGGCACCTCGTCGACGTACTCGCACCAGCGAATCGACATCCTGGGGGTCATGGCCCCCGCATTGTCGATTCTCGGCTGGCCGGTCCTCCGTCGGTGACGGCACTCTGGCACCACTCGTCGCGGCTGTGACGCGAACCGACGACCTGTGCCCCGCTCGGTGGTCGGTCCGTGGCACAGCCGGTGCTGAGGGGACAGCTGACGACGGATCTTGAGGGATTGCGGTGGCTATAGCAGCCCCGACCCCTCAAGATCCGGGCTCGGCACCTCGTCGACGTACGCGCACCAGCGAATCGACATCCTGGGGGTCATCACCACCGCAATGTCGATTCTCGCGTGGCCCCTCCGTCGCCGCGGCACTCTGGCACCACTCGTCGCGGCTGTGACGCGAACCGACGACCTGTGCCTCGGTCGGTGGTCGGTCCGTGGCACAGGTGGTGCTGACGGGGCAGCTGCGGACGGATCTTGAGGGATTGGGGCTGCTATGGCTACCCGAATCCCTCAAGATCCGTCCTGCCGTCTCGTCGATGGACGCCGGCCGATCTGCTGCGGGCGTGTGCGCGTGACGTCGCAGCTCGGCATGAACGATTCCCGCACCCGACCGTCCACGACGCCGGCTTAGTCGCACTCTGGCGTCACTCGTTGCGGGTCAGCGAGCGGCGTGCCGCATGGGCACTCTGCATGGGATCGACGCCGTGCGAAGTGTGCACGCGCCACGCGAACGTGGTCGCTGAGCCGGCGCGCCCGATCAGGTCGACTTCGGGACGCCGGTCTCGGTGACGCCGGTGAAGCCCTCGTCCTCGGCCGCCTCGAGCTCGCCATGCTCGCCGTCGCCGTGGTGCTGCGCCTCCTCGAGCTCCGCTCTGGTGGGCTTGTTGACCACGTCGGCGAAGTAGAAGTGCGAGGCCTTAGCTCGCACCTTGTCGACCCGGCGGACGGGTGCCCGTACGCCGTTCTCGTCGAACTCCTCCGGCAGCTCTGCCACCGACACCCGCTCGTGCTCGCTGAGGCGGTAGGCCTCGGCCGGGCTGACCGGCTGGTGCCGCTCGGTGTACTCGCCGTCGGGGGAGCGGGTGATGATGCCGCTCTCGAAGCCGTGGAGCACGATGTCGCGGTCCTTGCGCTGCAGCGCGATGCAGATCCGCTTCGTCACGATGAACGCGATCACCGGTCCGATGAAGACCGCGAACCGCATGAACCAGGTGATCTCGTAGATGTTCAGGTGGAACCACACGGCGAGGATGTCGTTGCCGCCGGCCGCCCAGAGCAGTCCGTACGCGGTGATCCCGGCGACGCCGAGGGCAGTCCGGATGGGCGCGTTGCGAGGCCGCTGCAGCAGGTGGTGCTCGCGATCGTCTCCGGTCACCCAGCGTTCGAGGAACGGATAGATCGCCAGGACGGTCAGGAGGACCCCGAACAAGAGCACGCCGGGCACGAAGATGTTCCAGCTGAACGTCCAGCCGAAGATCGTCGACTCCCAGTTGGGCATGATGCGTAAGCCGCCCTCGAGCCAGCCCATGTACCAGTCGGGCTGTGAGCCCGCCGTCACTTCCGCAGGGTTGTACGGCCCGTAGTTCCACACCGCGTTGATCTGGAAGAGCGCTGACATCACGGTCGTCACGCCGAACACGATGAAGAAGAAACCGCCGGCCTTCGCCGCGTAGATCGGCAGCATCGGCGGGCCGACCACGTTGTTCTCGGTCTTGCCGGCGCCCGGCCACTGGGTGTGCTTGTGGTAGAAGACCAGGATCAGATGCAGCGTGATCAGGGCAAGCAGGATCCCGGGTATCAGAAGCACGTGGACGATGTAGAGCCTGGCCACCAGCGCGTCCCCTGGGAACTCACCTCCGAACACGAAGTAGGAGATGTACGCCCCGACGATCGGGATCGATCTCATCAATCCTTCGGCGATCCGAAGGCCGGTGCCGGACAGCAGGTCGTCGGGCAGTGAGTAGCCGGCGAAGCCCTCGACGATCACCAGCATGAAGATGGTGACGCCGATCAGCCAGTTGATCTCACGCGGCCGGCGGAAGGCCCCGGTGAAGAACATCCGCAGCATGTGGATCGTGATCGCGGCGATGAACAGCATGGCCGACCAGTGGTGGATCTGCCGCATCAGCAGGCCGCCGCGGACGTCGAACGAGAGGTCGAGCGTCGACGCGTACGCCTCGGACATCTCCAGACCGCGCAGCGGCGCGTACGAGCCGTTGTAGACGACCTCGCCCTGACTGGGGATGAACCAGAAGGTCAGGAAGGTGCCCGACAGCAGCAGAACGACGAAGCTCCACAGGGCGATCTCGCCGAGCAGGAAGGTCGGGTGGTCGGGAAAGACCTTGCGGCCGAAGACCTTGACCAGGGTCGCCAGGCGGACCCGCTCGTCCAGCCACTTCACCGGGCCGGCGGCGGCTCGGCCGGTCTTGGTCTCTTGGATCGGCTTCTGGACAGTCGGACTGTCAGTCATGTCAGTCCCTCTCCATCTGCGGATAGCTCGGACCCACCTGATCGACGAAGTCGCCCATCGCGATCAGGTAGCCCTCGGCGTCGACACCGAGCTGCAGTTGCGGCAGCGGGCGGTGCGCCGGGCCGAAGGTGACCTTGCCGCCGTCAGCGAGGTCGAAGGTGGACTGGTGGCACGGGCAGAGCACCTTGTGGGTCTGGTGCTCCCACAGGCTGATCGGGCAGCCGACGTGGGTGCAGATCTTGGAGTAGCACAGGATGCCGTTGACGCCCCAGTCCTCCCGGCCGGGAGGCGGGTGGATCTCGTCGGGCACCATCCGCACCAGGATGACCGCGGCTCTCGCCTTGGCGTCGAGCAGCTCGACGCCCTGCAGCACGCCGATCGCCTTGTCCTTCTCCGGGTTGCCGGTCGGCACCAGGACGGCCGGCTGGGCGTTGACCAGCTGACCGATCTCCAGATCCGACGCGCGGATCGGCGTGCCGGCCACGTCGTTGACCACCCGCATCCCCTTGGCCCACACCGTGCGGCGCAGCTCCTCCTCGGTGGGGATCGGGCCCAGGTCACGAAGCAGGATGACGGCCGGCAGTCCGAGCACGGCGAGCGAACCCAGCAGGCTGTTGCGGATCAGCTTCCGCCGGCCCAGCTCGGACTCGGCGGCGCTGACGGTGATCATGTCCAGCGCGATCTCGCGGTCCTCTTCGGGGGACTCGATCGGGTGCCGCTCCTCGACGATCTCCTCGTTGTGCATCAGCTGCCGGGCCCACTGGACGGCGCCGGCGCCGATCAGCAGCAGCGCACCGCCGAGGGTCATGCCGAGCGTGAAGTTGGATGCATCGAACCCGAAGAGCGTCTTGTCCTCGGGGATCGCGAAGTACGCGACGCAGAATCCCAGCGTCAGCAGGGTCGCCAGGCCGAAGGCGCCGGCGACCTGACGCTCGGCACGGCGCTCGAGGGCCGGATCGACGTCGGTCGGCCGGGGGAACTCCTCTGGCAGACCCGGATCGGGGATCGGGTCGCCCACTGGCTCCAGCTCGCCGCCGCCGCGCGAAAGCTCGTCTGGACGGTCCTCGTCACTCACCGATCCGCCTCGCTGTCAGTCGATGCCTTGGCTGTCTTGTCGGTCACCCGCGCTCCGTGCGCCGTGATCCAGATGGTGGCCGCGACCAGCGCTGCCATGCCGACGAGGAAGACCACGACGCCCTCACTCACCGGACCGAAGCCGCCGAGTGCGAATCCGCCGTGATCGGGCTGGGCCTCGACCGCCTTGACGTAGGCGATGATCGACCGCTTGTCCTCCGGGGTGATGACCGCGTCGGAAAAGATCGGCATCTGCTGCGGCCCGGTCAGCATCGCTTCGTACATGTGCCTGGGGGTGACGCCGTGAAGCGTCGGCGCGAAGCGTCCGCTCGGCAGGGCGCCGCCGGCCCCGACGGAGTTGTGACAGGCGGTGCAGTTGGTCCGGAAGAACTCGCCGCCCTCGGTCAACTGCTCCTGGCTGATTCCAGAGATGTCGGTGTACTCGTCGGGCGGGATCGCGGGGCCCGGTCCGAGCGAGGCGACGTAGGCCGCGAGGGCCTCGATCTCCTCGGGGGTGTAGGTGACCTTCTTCTGCAGCGCCTGTGGTCCGGGCTGCGACATCGGCATCCGGCCGGTGCCGACCTGGAAGTCGACCGCGGCCGCACCGGCGCCCACCAGTGACGGGCCGTAGTTGCGGTTCGTCTCGCCGGCCAGCACACCCTCGCCGTTGAGGCCGTGGCACGACGAGCAGCCCACGAGGAAGAGCTTGCGGCCCTCCTGGACCAGGTCGCTTTGGCTGCTGTCGGCCGTGGCCGTGTCGGGTGCGAACGCGGCGTACGCCCCGCCGACCGCGGACAGGGCGACCAGGACGACCGCGACGCCGGCGAGTCGGTGGCGCCGCCACGACGACACGCGCCGGAGCGGTCCGCGCCGAATGAGGGGGAGGTGCACAGTGCCGCCTCTCGTTGGTCGTGGGCTCGGTCGTGGTCGGTCGTACTACCTACTGTAGTAGATAGATCGTGGCGAAGAGTCCGATCCACACGATGTCGACGAAGTGCCAGTAGTACGACACGACGATCGACGTCACCGCTTGCTCATGGGTGAATCGGCGGGCGACGAAGGTGCGGCCCAGGACGAAGAGGAAGGCGATCAGGCCGCCCGTCACGTGGAGTCCGTGGAATCCGGTCGTGAGATAGAAGACCGAGCCGTACGGCGACGACGAGATCGTCGTGCCCTCGTGGATCAGCTCGGAGTACTCGAACAGCTGACCGCCGATGAAGAACGTGCCCATCATGAAGGTCAGCACGAACCACTCGCGCATGCCCCAGCCGCCGACGTTGAACACGCTGCCGACCCGGCCGACCCGGCCCCGCTCAGCGGCGAACACGCCGAGCTGGCAGGTGACGCTGGACAGCACCAGGACGGTGGTGTTGAACGTCGCGAACGGGAGATTGAGCTTGGCGGTCTGCTGGGCCCACAACTCTGGCTCGAGCCCGCGGATCGTGAAGTAGGCGGCGAACAAGGCCGCGAAGAACATCAGCTCGCTGGACAGCCACACGACGGTGCCGACACTGACCATGCTCGGTCGGTCGGGGGGACCGTGCAGTCGAGACGCTGGAATCGCCGTTGTGCTCGCCACGGGGGCCATTATGTCGACGTTGGATCGGCCTGGCGACTGCGGGTGCTACATCGTGTCGTAGAAGCATGCCGTCCACCCGTTGCTGCACCCGGTCGAGGCAGAACCGCCGTCGGCCCATTGTGGGCACAGGTGTGACCATACGGCCTCAAACGGGGGTGTAAGGCCGGCTGCTGGCGACGTAATACGATCGGCGTGTGACTGCGCCCAGCGACTCCGCGCCCATCCGGGTCTGCGTCTACAGCGACGACCGGCACACCCGGGACAAGGTGATGCTCGCCCTGGGCAAGCGGCCGCACCCCGATTTGCCACCGTTCGAGTACGTCGAGTGCGCGACCGGGCCGGTCGTCATCGAGACCATGGACCGCGGTGACATCGACCTGGCCATCCTCGACGGCGAGGCGGTTCCGGTCGGCGGCATGGGGATCGCCCGGCAGCTCAAGGACGAGGTCTTCCGCTGCCCGCCGGTGCTGGTCCTCACCGGCCGTGGCGACGATGCGTGGCTGTCCGCCTGGTCCCGAGCCGAGGCCGCCGTCCCGCACCCGATCGATCCGGTGGTGCTCGCCGAGGCCGTGACCCGGCTGCTCCGACAGCGCGGGCGCATCGGCTCCGCGACGCGTTAGGCGGCAGCGATGAGCAGTTGGCCGCAGGTGCTGACCGCCTTGGTGAGCGGCGAGGACCTCGACGCCGACCAGACCGCCTGGGCGATGCACGAGATCCTGTCCGGCGAGGCGACCGAGGCGCAGATCGCCGGGTTCGCCGTCGCGCTGCGGGCCAAGGGCGAGACCGTCGAGGAGGTCGAGGGGCTCGTCCGCACGATGTACGCCCACGCGGCGCCGCTGACCGTCCAGGGCCGCTTCGTCGACATCGTCGGCACCGGCGGGGACCGCTCCCGTACGGTCAACATCTCCACGATGGCGGCCGTCGTCACCGCCGGCGCGGGAGTCCCGGTCGTCAAGCACGGCAACCGGGCCGCCTCGTCCGCCAGCGGAGCGGCCGACGTGCTGGAGGCGCTCGGCGTCCGGCTCGACGTGCCGAGCGACCAGATCGCCGACATCGCCGCCGAGGCGGGCATCACGTTCTGCTTCGCGCCGGTCTTCCACTCGTCGCTGCGGCACGCGATCCCGGTGCGGCGGCAGCTGGGCATCGCGACGACGTTCAACTTCCTCGGTCCGCTGACCAACCCGGCGCGGCCGGCTGCTCAGGCGCTCGGCGTGGCGGACCGGCGGATGGCGCCGATCATGGCCGGGGTGCTCGCCGCGCGTGGCGTCGATGCACTCGTCTTCCGAGGCGACGACGGGCTCGACGAGCTCACGACGACGGCCACGTCCTCGGTCTGGGTGGTCGACGGCGGCAGCGCGACCGTCACCGAGGAGTCGTTCGATCCGGCGGAGCTCGGCATCGCCCGGGCCACCGCCGAGGATCTTCGCGGCGCCGACCCGGACCACAACGCCAAGGTGTTCACCAGGGTGCTCGGCGGTGAGCCCGGTCCGGTACGCGACGCGGTGCTCCTGAACGCTGCCGCAGGGTTGGCGGCGTACGCGGGCTCCGAAGGCAGCCTGTCCGAGCGGCTCCAGGCCGGTCTGACCCAGGCCCGCGAGTCGGTCGACACCGGCGCGGCCGGCGACATCCTGGAGCGCTGGGTCGGCGTGTCGCAGCGGCACGCGCCCGCCTGAGCGAGCCCGCGGCCAGTAGAGCGGGAGCGGGCCGAGCTCAGTCGGCGTCGGTGCCGAGGCTGAAGGCGGCCTCGAGATCGTGGTGGGAGTAGGTCCGGAACGCGATGTGGGTCTCGGTCGACTGGACCCCGGGCACCTTGTTGAGGCTGTCGGCGACGACCGCAGCGATGTCGTCGTGCGCCCGCACGCGGACCATGACGATCAGGTCGATGTGGCCGGTGACGGAGTAGACCTCGCTGACGCCGTCGAGGCCGGCGATCTGCTCGGCGACCTCGGGGATCTGGGCGACATCGGCCTTGACGAAGACGATCGCGGTGATCACGGGACCACCCTAGCGATCAGGGCTGATGGACCGTGGACAGCACGCCTCGCTCGTCGAACGGCACCACGGACTCGCGACCCGAGTCGGCGGCCGACATCGTGGCGACCTGACCTCCGGCGCCTCCGAGTGGGCAGGTCCAGATGCCGTCGATGTCGTAGAGCCGGATCCCGGGCGACTCCAGCCACCGCAGCACGCACTCGGTCTCGGCGGCGGACGCGGCCGGAGTCGGTCCGGGCCCCGTGATGACGGTCTCGGCGCTCGCGACCAGGCTCGCGGCGAACGTACGACCGCTCTCGCCGGGACGCAGCACGCCGGCCGCGGCGAGCCGGCCGTAGCGGATGACGTGCATCTCCCAGCGGCCGTTGTCGAGCCGGCGGGCGGCGACGACCTCCGGGCACCGGGTCAGCGCCGACAGTCGCTGGGTCCGGGCGCTGCCGCGCAGGAACGCGCTCAGCCGATCGCGGTGCACTCCGGCGTCCTCGAAGCGATGCTGCTCCGAGAGCGCCGCCATCTTGCGGGTGACGGCGCCGACGACCGCCGCGGGATTGGCGATCAGCGCCTGGCGTACCGACGTCACGACCGCGTCGTAGGCCTCGACCGTCGACGAGCCATCGCACGGCGACAGGCACCGGCCCATCTCGGCGAGCACACACGGCGACCGTGAGGGCTTGCGGGGGAGCCGGCCGCTGCACTGGCGCAGCGGGAACGCCTCGTGCAGTGCTGCCATCGCCCGCTCCGCAGTCCGTCGTGAGGTGTACGGCCCGACATAGACCGCGTCGTCCTCGAGCACGCGGCGTACGAGCGAGAGCCGCGGCCACGGCTCGTTGGTCAGCTTCAGCCAGACGACCCGCTCGGGATGGCGCGATCGGCGGTTGTAGCTCGGCTTGTGCTCGGCGATCAGCCGCAGCTCGCGCACCTCGGCCTCGAGCGACGTCTCGCAACGGATCCCCTCGACGGTCTCCGCGATGCGCACCATCTCGCCCATCCGGGAGCGGGTCTCGCTGGCGGTGAAGTAGTTGCGCACCCGCGCCCGGAGGTCCTTGGACTTGCCGACGTAGAGGACCCGGCGGCGCTCGTCTCGGAACAGGTAGACGCCCGGCGCGTGCGGCAGCGGGTCTGCGAGATGGCGCTTGCGACGCTGCTCCGGATGCACCCGCGACGTGAAGGTCTGGAGCTCCTCCAGCGTGTTGACGCCGAGGTTGCCGAGTCGCGCGATCAGGCCGTGGAGGACGTCGACGGTCGCGCGGGCGTCCTCGAGCGCCCGGTGATTTGGCGTCGTCGCCGACTGGAAGAGCCGGGCCAAGCTGGACAGCTTGCAGTTGGGCGCCTCGTCGCGAGTCACGACGTGGCGGGCCAGGCGGACCGTGTCGAGCACCTCGAACCGCGGCCACCGGTAGTCGCCCTTGGTGGCGAAGTGCCGCAGGAAGCCGACGTCGAACGGCGCGTTGTGGGCGACGAGGACGCACCCGGACGCGAACTCCAGGAACGCCGGCAGCGCGGACTCGATCGTCGGTGCGGTCGCGACCATCGTGTCGGTGATCCCGGTGAGCACCGCGATGAACGGCGGGATCGGCGCCTTCGGATTGACGAGCGTCTGGAACTCGCCGAGGACCTGGCCGCCCTCGACCTTCACCGCGCCGATCTCGGTGATCATCGCGCCGTCGGACGCGGAGCCCCCGGTGGTCTCGAGGTCGACGACGACGAAGGTGATCTCGTGCAGCTGGCGGCCCAACTCGTCGAACGTCGCCTGGATCGCCCGGGGCTTGGCGTCGACGCTCGGACCAGCCATGTCCGCACGGTAAGGCGGCGCACCGACGAAACCGGCCGCGACGCGCCCGGCGGCAGAAGGTGCAACGCTGGAGGGATACGACCGGACGAGAGGAGCGGGATGTCCGACGCGACGACGCTGCGACTGCCCGATGCCGCCGAGCGGTTGCGATGCTCCGGCTGCGGCAACCTGACGCGATTCGACGTGACTCGTACGAGGCGTACCCGCGAGTTCTGGCACGTCGCGCTCAGCGGCGAGGCGCGGGTGGAGGACGACACGGTGCTCGACGAGCAGGTGGAGTCGATCCGGTGCCGCTGGTGCGGCCGCAGCGACGCGATCGAGGTCGTCGCCCGTGCCGATGCCGACCTGACCGCCGATCCGGCGACGGAGCGCGCGTGAGCGAAGTCGCGAGCGAGGCTGACGACGGGCCGGCGGTGCTGCTGCCCGAGGCGGTACGCCAGCGGCTGGTCGCGATGACGCTCGACGTGCTCGATTCGCTGGGCGAGGTGCCGGCCAGCCTGCGACCGGTGATGGGCTTCGCGCCGCAACGCCGGGCTCGGCTGGCCGCTGCCCCGATCGCGGCCGCGCTGGAGGACGACGACTTCCGCGACCGGGTGGCAGGGCAGGTACGACCGGGGCGAGCCGACCTGATCGCGGCCCTCGAACGCGGTGACCCGGTCGCGGCGGACCCGGTCGAGGTCGGGGCGATGGCGTACTTGTTCCGCCCGGACGGCTGGCAGCGGACGCTCGCCGAGGCGGTGACGCGCCTCGACGCGGCGGCGCCGGCGGTGTCGTCCCGCGAGGAGGAGCTGACCCGGCTGCGGCAGCAGGTGGAGGACGCCCGGTCCGAGTTCGCCGATGTACGGGAGCGGCTGCGGCAGCAGGTCAGCCAGCTGAAGTCCGACAACGCCGATCTACGCCGCAAGCTCGGCGCCGAGCGTACCCGGGCGAAGCAGGCGGTCGCGGACGCCGAGTCGGCGCAGGCGGCCGAAGAACTGGCGCGACAGGAGGCGGCCCGGCAGGTATCGGCCGCCCAGATCGAGGCGCGCCGGCTGCAGACCCGGATCGAGGAGCTGTCGGCCGAGGCGACCCGGGTGCGCCAGTCCGGCCGGGCCGAGCGCGGCAGTGAGGCGATGCGGGCCCGGCTGCTGCTCGACGCGTTGCTGGAGGCCGCTCAGGGGTTGCGCCGGGAGCTCGCCCTGCCGCCGGTGGAGACGCTGCCGGCCGACACGCTGGCGGGCGCCGACGAGCGGCCGATCGCAGCCGCCGGCGGCCGGGCGCTGGATCCGGCCAGCCCGGCCCTGCTGGAGCACCTGCTGGCGGTCCCGCGGATCCACCTGCTGGTCGACGGCTACAACGTCACCAAGCTCGAGTGGGCGGGCTCCTCGCTCGAGGAGCAGCGGACCCGGCTGCTCCGGGAGCTGGCGCCGGTCGCGGCCCGCAGCGGGGCCGAGGTGACCGTGGTCTTCGACGGCGCGGACCTGCGCCATCGGCCGGCGGTCAAGGCGCCGCGGGGAATCCGGGTCCGGTTCAGCCCGGCCGGCGTGACCGCCGACGAGGTCCTTCGCGATCTGGTCCGTGCCGAGCCGGAGGGCCGCACCGTCGTGGTCGTGTCCTCCGACCGGGAGGTCGCCGGCGACGCCACCAGGGCCGGCGCTCGCGCGATCCAGGCCGTCGCCCTCGTACGGCTGCTCGACCGCGGCTGACCGCACCCCTGCCATACCGCGGATATCCCCTGAGGGTGGGCATATCCCGAGACACGCCGGCGTGTCTCGGGATTTGGCTACCGCCAGGGGAGCGGCGGCCCAGCAGACGTACGCGACACGCCGAGGATGCCGGACTGTCGGTGGTCGGCCGTAGCGTCCCTGCTGTCAGACCGGATAACCGAGGAGGCAGCATGGCCCCGAGCGCGGACGCGACCGAGCCCACCGGCGCCGACTCTCTCATCATCGACTGCGACACCTGCCTGGTGCGCGGCGACGCCTGCTCAGACTGCGTTGTGAGCTGTCTGCTGGGCGGGCCGCCGGAGCCGATCCAGCTGTCCGACGACGAGGCCGGAGCGCTTGATGCGCTTGCCGAGTCCGGTCTTCTGCCCCCGCTACGACTTGTGACTGCCACCGACGTTCCGTCACCGGATAATCACGACGATTAAGACGTAACTTCCCTCCGCGCTGACTCGTTTCGAATGCATGGGGCGCGGAGATTGCGCTTGCCCCGCATGGTCACTAGGGTCCGTTGCTCAGGTGCTCGTACGGAGTCGGTTACCGCAGAATCGGCCCGAGTGCCTCGCCGAATCCGGCAGTCCCACGACGGGGCTCTCGGAACCGGGGACCCAATGTGATTGGGGTGAATCGATGGGCCGTCGTGGGTGGCCCATCGACGGGCGTTAGCCGGCCCGAACCCGACAGCTCACCTGGTAGGCGTCGAGAGCTAGGAGACCGACCGAGCGTGCATACCGCCCGGAAAACTTCAGTTGTTCGTACCACCCTCGCGGCCGGTGTCGCGCTCGTCGCCGGCATGGTGGTTTTGCCGCAGTCGGGTTACGCGTCGCCGGACCCCAGCATCAACGAGGTGCAGCGCCGGGCGGACCGACTCTTCCACGATGCTGAGGCCGCCCAGGAGCGGCTCAACACCATCAAGGTCCAACTCAAGGACGCCCGCAAGAACCTCAAGGGACTCCGGGCCGACGTCAAGTCGCAGCAGCACACCCTCAAGGCCGCCGCCGACCAGGCCGGCGCGATGGTCGCGGTCCAGGCGCAGCAGTCGCCGATGGGCCTGACCAGCCAGCTGCTGTCGTCCGGCGACCCCGACGACTTCCTGGCCGGCATCGCCGCCATGCAGTCCTACAGCTCCACCCAGGCCAGCCTGATGGACGGCTACGAGGCCGCCGCCGCCGAGCTCGAGTTGCGCAAGCAGCAGCTCAACCAGCAGGTCGACGCGATCGCGAAGGCCAAGGAGCAGGCCGCCAAGGAGTACCAGACCGTCAAGGACAAGTCAGACAAGGCCCAGAACCTGCTCGACCAGCTCAAGGCCGAGCAAGCCGCCGTGCCCGACGTCAGCCGCGACGTGTCGCGACCGACGTCCACGATCAACGCCAGCTCCGCGCAGGCCCAGATCGCGGTCGACTACGCGCTCGCCCAGGTCGGCGACCCCTACGTCTACGGCGCAGCCGGCCCCGACTCCTACGACTGCTCCGGACTCACTATGGCGGCCTGGGCGGCTGCCGGGGTGTCGCTGTCGCACTCGTCGAGCGTGCAGTCCACCGAGGGCACAGCGGTCTCGGTCTCGGACGCGGTCCCGGGCGACCTGTTCTTCTACTACAGCCCGATCAGCCACGTGGGCATGTACATCGGCAACGGACAGATCGTCCACGCGCCGCAGCCCGGCGAATCCGTCCAGGTCGTGCCGGCGACCGGCTACATGCCGCTCACGGCCGTACGCCACATCGGCTGATCCGCCGCCGGCCGCGGCCGACCGCGCAGGGACGCGGGCGGCCTCGGCCCTCGGCTCTCTAGGATCGGGGGGTGACTGACGCGGCTCGACCGTCTGGGGCACCGGGGCCCGCCCGGGAGCTCGGTCGAGGCGTCGTGGGGGCCCTGATCGTCGTCGCGGTCGTCCTCGGTGCGGTCTGGTGGACCACCGGCTCCGACGACAGCTCCGACTCCGACATCAGCCAGGCGCTGCCGTCCGGTCCGCCAATGGACGAGACGACCCGCGACGAGCGCACGACGGCCTTGCTGCACGACCTCAGCGCGTCCTGGGCGCGACGGGACCAGCGTGGGTTCCTGGCGGCCGCCGGCGACTCCGAGGCCGCTCGGAAGTGGGCCCGCCAGGTCTACGCCACGCTGGACGACCTCGGGGTCGGCTGGATCGACCTGCGCTACATCGCGACCGACTCCGAGTCGGCGGCCGATCCGCTCGGCTTCACCGCCGACGTCGAGGTGCGATGGGAGATCCCCGCCGGACCGGAGCGGCAGGTTTACCGGACCGCCCCCGTCGACGTGCCGCTCCGCTTCTCGTACGAGGACAACGACGTCGCCCTGGTCGGTCTCGACAGCCCGACCAGCGACCCGGTGCCGGTGTGGCTCGCCGGGCCGGTAGGTGTGGAGAGTGCCTCCGGAGGGACCTGCGTCGGAGTGCCCGACGGCGTGAACCTCGACACCTGCGTACGGCTGGTCGACGTGGCCGCCAGGGACCTGAACCGGGTCGTGCCGGACGACGGGATCGCCGGCCGGCCGGTCGTCGTCTTGGTGCCGGCCGCCGACAACACCGCGGCCATGCTGCTCGGACAAGACGTCGACAACCTCGAGCAGATCGCCGCCGTGACCACGACCATCGACGGCAGCCGGTCCGGCCGGGCGCCGGCGGAGATCGTGCTCAACCCGGCGGTCTTCGACGACCTCCGTCACAAGGCGGCCCAACTCGTCGTCAGCCACGAGGTGACCCATGCCGCGACCGGCGTCACGGCGGCCGAGATGCCGCTGTGGGTGGCCGAGGGCTTCGCGGACTACGTGGCCCTGTCGAGCGGCCGGATCCCGCTCGACCGGGCCGCCAGCCAGATCCTGGCCCACGTACGCAAGCACGACGTGCCGGCTCGGATCCCCACCGAGAAGCAGTTCGCCGCCGACCGGCACGGGCTCGGCCGGACGTACGAGTCGGCCTGGCTGATCTTCCGGATGCTCGGCGCCTACTACGGCAACGACGCCGTGGTCTCGTTCTACGACGAGGTGCGCACCGGCACCCCGGTCGAGTCGGCGCTGCTCCATACGACCGGGATCGGTCTGGATCAGCTGACGACGGCGTGGCAGGGCTACCTCCATGACCTCGCGTACGGGGCGTACTGAGCAATGACGCGCTCCGACCGCCGGCTGGCGTGGGCCTGGCTCGGCATCAGCACCGTTGCCCTTGTGATCGTCATCATCGTCACGACCCCCTGGGACTGGCTGCCTGGCGGCTCGCTGCCGCCGCTCGACAAGACCGGCGGGCTGTCGCCGCACACGCTCGACCGGATCGACTCCTATCGGAACCAGATCGTGCCGGTCGGTCTCGCGAGCACCGCAGTCTCACTGATCGTGGCGATCGTCCTCGGCCTGACCCCGTGGGGAGTCCGGCTGGTGCGCCGGTTGCCCGGCTCGCGCTGGTGGCCGCTGCACATCCTGGTCGCCGTCGCAGCGCTGCTGGCGATCGGCCGGATCGTGACGCTTCCGCTGGCGATCCGGGCCCAGTGGGTGCAACGCGACTTCGGCCTGGCGACCAACTCCTGGCCGGCGTGGGCGATGGACCAGCTCATCTCGTGGGCCGTGTCGGTGGTGTTCACGGTGGTGCCGATCCTGATCGTGGTCGCGATGGCCCGGCGCTGGCGGCTCTGGTGGCTGCCGGCATCGCTCGCGGCCGCCGCACTCGTGTTCATCGGCTCGTTCGGCTATCCGCTCGTCGTCGAGCCGCTGTTCACCAACTTCCACGAGATGAGGGACGGTGCGCTGCGTACGTCGTTGATCAAACTCGCGGAGTCCGACGGCGTCGAGGTCAACGACGTCCTCGTCGCCGACGCCTCGCAGCGGACCACCTCGCTCAACGCGTACGTCTCGGGCTTCGGGGCGAGCAAGCGGATCGTCGTCTACGACACCCTGCTGAAGGACGCGAGCCAGGCCGAGGTCCGGCTGGTCGTCGCCCACGAGCTCGGCCATGCCAAGAACAACGACGTGCTGCACGGGACGATCGTCGGAGCGCTCGGCGCGATCGCCGGTGTCACGCTGCTCGCGCTGCTACTCACGTCGCGGCGGCTGGCCGGCCGGGCCGGCTATCCCGAAGGCGCCCCACGCGACGCCCAAGTCGTGCCGGCGATCCTGGCGCTGGTGGCCTGCGGCACCTTCCTGGTCAGCCCGGTGCAGAACCTGATCAGCCGGGCGATCGAGGCCCGGGCCGACGTCCACTCACTGGATCTGACCAAGGATCCCAAGACGTTCGAGGCGACCCAGCGCAAGCTGGCGACGACCAACCTGTCCGACCCGTGGCCGCCGCGGCTGCTCTACGTGTGGTACTCGACCCATCCCACGCTGGCCCAGCGGATCGGGATCGCTGAGGGCTGGGTGGACCGCGAACAGGACCGCTGAGCCGTACCCCGGGTCAGCTGTAGAGGGCCTCGACCTCGTCGGCGAAGTCGCGCATGACGACACTGCGCCGGAGCTTGAGCGACGGGGTGAGATGGCCGGACTCCTCGGTCCAGTCCACCGGCAGGATGCGGAACTTCCGGATCGACTCGGCCTGCGACACCGTGGCGTTGGCGTCGTCCACCGCCTTCTGGATCGCCGCTCGTACGTCCGGGTTCCGATCCAGGTCGTCGCTCGACGGGTCGAGATTGTGCTGCTCGGCCCAGCCCACCAGGGCCTCCTCGTCGAGGGTGATCAGCGCCCCGATGAACGGCTTGCCGTCACCGACCACCATGCACTGGCTGACCAGCGGATGGGCCCGGATCGGGTCCTCCAGCGCGGCCGGTGCGACGTTCTTGCCGCCGGCGGTCACGAGGATCTCCTTCATGCGGCCGGTGATGCGCACGAAGCCTTCGTCGTCGATCTCGCCGATGTCGCCGGTGTGGAACCAGCCCTCGGAGTCGAGCGCCGCTCTGGTCGCGGTGTCGTTGCCCCAGTAGCCGGGGAAGACCTGACCGCCGCGGAACAGCAGCTCACCACTGTCGCCGATCTTGACCTCGGTCCCGGGCAGTGGCCGGCCGACGGTCCCGATCCGCTGCGCGTCGGGCAGGTTGACCGTCAGCGCGGCGGTCGTCTCGGTCAGGCCGTAGCCCTCGAGCACCGGCACGCCGATGCCCCGGAAGAAGTGCGCCAGCCGATCGCCGAGGGGAGCACCGCCGGAGATCGCGTACGTCGTGTTGCCGCCCAACGCGGCCCGAAGCCGGGAGTACACCAGCCGGTCGAAGACCGCATGCTTGGCCCGCCGGAGCAGGTTCGGGCCGGAGCCGTCCAGCGCCTGGCTGTAGCGGATCGCGCTCTCGGCCGCGGCGTCGAAGATCCGGCCCTTCCCCTCGGCATGGGCGCGCTGACTCGCGGTGTTGAACACCTTCTCGAAGACGCGTGGCACGGCGAGGATGAAGGTCGGCCGGAACTCGGCGAGGTTGCTGGTCAGCTCCTTGATGTTCGAGGAGTGACCGAGTCGGGCGCCGGCATGGACGCAGCCGACCTGGATGATCCGGGCGAAGATGTGCGCGAGCGGAAGGAACAGCAGGGTCGACGAGTCGTCGTCGAGGAACAGCTGGTCCATCTCGCGGGTGGCCACACCGAGTTCGAACATGAAGTTGGCGTGGGTGAGGACGCAGCCCTTCGGCCGCCCGGTCGTACCCGAGGTGTAGATGAGCGTCGCCATGTCGGTGGGCCTGACCGCCGACCGTCGGGACTCGACCTCGCCGTCGGTGACGTCCGCGCCGAGATCGGTCAGCGCCTGGATGCCGCCCGCGTCGATGACCCAGGTCTGCTTGAGCCCCGGCGTACGGTCGTGGATCTGATCGACCCGGTCGCGATGCTCCTCGGTCTCCACGACGCCGGCGACCGCCTCGGAGTCGGAGAGGATCCAGGCGATCTGCTCCGGCGACGACGTCTCGTAGATGGGTACGGTCGCCGCGCCGATCCACCAGATCGCGTAGTCGACGAGCGTCCACTCGTACCGGGTCCTCGACAGCAAGGCGACCCGGTCGCCCGCCTGGACGCCCGCGGCGATGAGTCCCTTGGCGACCCCGACGACCTCGTCGCGGAACTGCGGGTAGGTCACGTCCTCCCACGAGTCGCCGATCTTGCGGCTGAATGCGGCCGCGTTCGGGCGGGTGTCGGCCTGGTTGAGGACGTCGTCGGTGAGGCTTCCGATGGCGGGCACCTGGTAGGTGGCCGGGTTAGCGAAGGCGCGCATGTTCCATTCCAGCGTCAGGCAAGGGCCTCGCCGGGCAGGCTACAGTCAGAACGCTGACAGGTGGTAGGAGGCCGGACAAAGTGCCGCTGCTCGACATCGTCGACGAGACGTTCGTCGTCGCGTCGCCGAGCGTGCTGCGCAAGCTGTGGTGCGACGACGCCGAATGGGACCGGCTGTTCACCGACATCACGCTCCGCTGCTACGAGGACCGCGACCTGTTGGGCAAGCGCTGGTACATCACCGGCACCATCGTCGGCTCGGCCGAGGTGTGGCTCGAGGAGTTCGCCGACGGCGTGCTGGTCCACGTCTACGTGCGGGCCGATCCGGCGCCGACCTTCGGTGGAGCGCCCTTGAAGACCCGGCAGGCCCGGCGCACTCGGCGCCAGCTGCTGAAGCGATACGCGCGACCCCTCAAGCGTTGGGGATTCTGGATCAAGGACACCGCGGAGGGGTCGCGACGGCCGGGCGTGCCGTCGGAGTCCGCCGATCCGCAGGCGGTAGGGTCCGCAGCCAAGGGCGACACCACTTCCCGGGAGAGCAGCGATGGGCGAGCAGACGACGGGTGACATCGCGATCGCCGCGGAGCCGGCTGAGATCATGGCCGTCATCGCGGACTTCGAGGCCTATCCGGAGTGGGCCACCGGCGTCAAGGAGACCGAGGTCGTCGCCGACGGGGCCGGCGGGCGGGCCGAGCAGGTACGGTTCGTGCTCGACGCCACGCCGATCCGCGACGAGTACGTGCTCGCCTACGACTGGAACGGCGACGAGTCGGTGACCTGGACGCTCGCCGAGGGCCGGATGATCAAGGCGATGGACGGGGCGTACCTGCTCGAGGACCACGGCGACGGCACGACCCAGGTGACGTACAAGCTCGCCGTCGACGTCGCGATCCCGCTGATCGGGCTGCTCAAGCGCAAGGCGGAAAAGGTCATCATCGACACCGCCCTCAAGGGCCTCAAGAAGCGCGTCGAGTCCGCCTGACCAGCCCCCGCCCGGACGATCCGTCACTCCGACACACACCATCCGTCACTCCGACAGTGACCATCCGTCACTGAGGTCCTGTCCCAGTGACGGATGGTCACTGTCTGAGTGACGGATCGTGGGACCTACTAGTCTCCGGCGTGTGCGCGTGCTCCTTTTCACCGGCAAGGGCGGGGTCGGCAAGACCACCGCGGCGGCCGGGAGCGCGATCCGGGCCGGCCGCAGCGGGCTGCGAACCCTCGTGGTCTCGACCGACGCTGCCCACTCGCTCGCGGACGCCTTCGACCAGCCGATCGGGCCGGAGCCGACCGCCGTGGGCGACCAGGTCTGGGTGCAGCAGGTCGACACCCAGCGCCGGTTCGAACGGTCCTGGGCCGATCTCCAGGGCTATCTGCTGTCGGTCCTCGACGCGAGCGGGGTCGATCCGATCGCGGCGGAGGAGCTGACCGTACTCCCGGGCGCCGACGAGGTGCTCGCCCTGCTCGAGGTGCGCGACCAGGTCGCCACCGGGGAGTGGGACGTGGTCATCGTCGACTGCGCGCCGACCGCCGAGACGCTGCGCCTGCTGGCGCTCCCCGAGGCGCTGTCGTGGTACGTCGAGCGGGTCTTCCCGGTCGAGCGCCGGGTGATCAAGGCGCTGCGGCCGATGCTGGCCCGGGTCGCCGGTGTACCGATGCCGCACGACTCGGTCTTCGACGCCGTGGAGCGGCTGCATCGCGATCTGGGTGAGGTACGCGACCTGCTCACCGGCCCGGACGCATCCGTACGGCTGGTGCTGACCCCCGAGTCGGTGGTCGTCGCCGAGGCTCGTCGCGCGTTCACCAGCCTGTCCCTCTACGGCTACCGGGTCGACGGCGTCGTCGCGAACCGGATCTTTCCGGCCGCGGAGTCCGATCCGTGGCGAGGCCAGTGGGTCGTCGCGCAGCAGGAGGTGCTCGCCGAGGTCGAGCGGTCGTTCGCGCCGTTGCCGATCTGGCGCTCGGCCTACCGAGCACACGAGCCGGTGGGCGATGCGGAGCTGGCCGCGTTCGGAGCCGAGCTCTATGGCGACGACGACGCCTTCGCGCCGGTGGTCGGCGACGGGCCGGTCCGCGTGGAGCGAAAGGGGGACGATGTACGCATGAGCCTGGCGCTGCCGTTCGCCGATCGAGGCGATGTGGACCTGGTACGCCGCGGGCGCGATCTCGTCGTCACGGTGGGGTCGTACCGCCGGGTCATCGCGCTGCCGACCCTGATGCAGCGGTGCAGCGTCGAAGGCGCCCGGCTGGACGACGGCTGGCTGCGGATCCGATTCCGTCACGAACGCGAAGCGACCGACACCGCGTCGGTCGCGGCGGGGGGAGTGGAGTCACGATGACCGAGGAAGGCCGCCCGAAGGACGAGGGCGAAAGCACCGGCGACATCGGCAGCCTCGGCGAGGAAGCCGCCCGGCTGTTCGCCGCCGCCACCGACTGGGCCCGCCAGCACACCGGTGACACCGCCGACCCGGCCGGTCAGACCGCGACCGACCCCGGCGACTGGCTGGGTCACGAGCACATCGCCACCGGCGCGCCCGAGTGCCGCTGGTGCCCGGTCTGCCAGGCGATCGGCCTGCTTCGTACGACCAGCCCGGATCTCAAGGAGCACGTGGCGTCGCTGGTCGTCGTCGCGCGGCAGGTGCTCGACTCAGTCGCCGAGACGGTCGACGAGCCCGGATCGAACGCCAAGCCGCGACCGGAGCCGAAGCCGGACGTGGAGCGCATCGACCTGTCGGAGGACGACCCGTGGGACTGACGGTCGGGGTCGACGTCGGGGGTACGAAGATCGCCGCCGGTGTCGTCGACGACGCCGGGAGGATCCTGGTCGAGGAGACCGAGCCCACGCCGGCGGCCGACCCGAATGCACTCGCCAACGCGATCGCCGACCTGGTCACGAGGCTGCGCGGGGCGCACCAGATTGAGGCCGTCGGTATCGGGGCGGCCGGTTTTGTGGACGCCAAGCGGTCGTCGGTGCTCTTCGCGCCGAACATCAACTGGACCGACGAGCCGCTCGCAGCTGACGTCAGCTCCCTGGTCGGGCTCCCGGTGGTCGTCGAGAACGACGCGAACGCGGCGGCCTGGGCCGAGTTCCAGTTCGGCGCCGGCAAGGACGTCGACGACCTGCTCATGATCGCCGTGGGCACCGGTATCGGCGGCGGCTACGTGACCGAGAACCGGCTCTATCGCGGTGCCTTCGGGATCGCCGGCGAGGTCGGTCACATGCGGGTCGTTCCCAGTGGGATCAGGTGCGGCTGCGGTCGCTACGGCTGTTGGGAGCAGTACGCCAGCGGCCGCGCTCTCGTACGCGAGGCGAAGGACCGGATCGCCACCGAGCTCCCGGAGGCGGCCGCACTCGCGGGGCTGGCCGGGCCCGACGGCGACGGGCTGACCGGGCAGATGGTCACCGCCGAGGCCAATGCCGGCGACCCGCTGTCGCGCGATCTGCTCGCCGAGGTCGGCCGCTGGCTCGGCGCGGGCATCGCGACCCTGGTCGCCGTGCTCGACCCGGCCGTGGTCGTGCTTGGTGGCGGCGTCGGCGAAGCGGGCGACCTGGTGATGGAGCCGACCCGCCGATCCTTTGCGCGGACCCTCCCGGCGGCGGCGCACCGGCCGCATCCGGAGCTGCGCGGCACGTCACTGGGCAACCGGGCCGGGATGATCGGCGCCGCCGACCTGGCGAGGACGCCATGACGTCCGGGCCAGGACATCCGCCGCGGCCACGTACCGGCGTGCTGGCCCGGCTCGCGATCGGGATCGACATCGGCGGCACCAAGGTCGCGGCCGGCATCGTCGACGAGACCGGGCAGGTGCTGGACCGGCTTCGCCGCGAGACGCCGACGACCAGCCCCGAGGCGGTCGAGGACACCATCGCCGAGGTGGTGACCGAGCTGCGGCACCACCATCGGCAGCGGATCTGGGGCGTCGGCATCGGGGCCGCCGGCTTCGTGGACGCCGACCGGGCGACCGTACTCTTCGCGCCGCATCTGGCCTGGCG